>MAAC01018492.1_pt1 | contig 23690 bp, 17 predicted proteins | sample 1115981 | NCBI WGS metagenome assembly MAAC01 (sample SAMN04961126, study PRJNA320927) | seawater metagenome | isolation source: sample BD02T64 sea water enriched with oil for 64 days | place: USA:Gulf of Mexico | collected 2013-07-27
CCCCGCCCACCGTGATGGTGGTGCCGTCAAAATTCCGGGCTGGCTGTCCCTTTTGCCGTGCCCCGCAGCAAGCGAAAATGAATATCGTGAAAACAGCACTCGCAGAGGCGCTTCAGGCGCGCGGTTATGAATCTCTGACCCAAGTTCAGCAAGAGGTCAGCAATCCTGAATTGGATCAGCTGGACCTGCTGGTCTCGGCGCAGACCGGTTCAGGTAAGACAGTGGGCTTTGGCCTGGCAATGGCACCCACCCTGTTGGGTGAGGGCGAGTCCTTTGGCCGTGCAGGCGCACCGCTGGCCCTGGTGGTCGCGCCGACGCGTGAACTGGCATTGCAGGTCAAACGTGAACTTGAATGGCTTTATGCCGGCGCCGGCGCCGTTATGGCCTCAACCGTTGGCGGCATGGATATGCGCGACGAACGCCGCGCACTGGATCGCGGCACTCATATCGTTGTTGCCACGCCTGGCCGTCTGCGCGACCACATCATGCGCGGCTCGATCAACCTGTCGGAAATCCGCGCTGTGGTGCTGGACGAAGCCGACGAGATGCTCGACCTTGGCTTCCGCGAGGATCTGGAATTCATTCTCGGCGAAACGCCTGACACCCGCCGCACCCTGATGTTCTCGGCCACCGTGCCCAAAGGCATCGCGCGTCTGGCTGAAACCTATCTGAAAGATCACCAGCGGATCACCACGGTTGCCGAGAAATCGCAGCACGAGGATATCGATTATCAACTGCTGGCGGTGTCTCAGCGCGATGGCGAAAACGCCATCATCAACGTGTTGCGCTTCCATGAGGCCCCCAACGCATTGGTGTTCTGTAACACCCGCGCCATGGTGAACCGCCTGACCACTCGCCTGTCGAACCGGGGTTTCTCGGTTGTGGCGCTGTCGGGTGAGCTGTCGCAGGCTGAACGCTCCAACGCATTGCAGTCGCTGCGCGATGGTCGGGCCAGTGTCTGTGTGGCCACGGATGTGGCGGCACGCGGCCTTGATCTGCCCAAGTTGGATCTGGTTATTCATGCCGAATTGCCCACCAGCCACGAAACCCTGCTGCACCGTTCTGGCCGGACCGGCCGGGCAGGGCGTCACGGTGTTTCAGCCCTGATCGTACCGCCAAAGTCACGCGGCAAGGCCATGCGCCTGCTGCGCTCGGCCAAGCTGACGGCTGACGAGCTGAACGCGCCAAGCGCCGAAGCTGTTCGCGAGCAGGACGAGGCCCGCATGTTGGGTGATGCATCGTGGAACGAAGCGGTGACTGCTGCAGAGGCCACACCAGTGGCAAACCTGCTGGAGAAATTCGCGCCTGAGCAACTGGCCGCAGCCTATCTGCGCCTGTTCCACTCGCGCCACACTGCCCCCGAGGAACTGGGTGATCCCGGTCAAGACAAAGGGGCCCGCAAAGAGCGCGAGCCCTTTGGTCCTTCGGTCTGGTTCACTGTCGCCGGTGGCCGCGATTCCGGTGCCGAGCCGCGCCGTTTGCTGCCAATGCTGTGCAAGGCCGGTAACCTGTCCAAAGACGACATCGGTGCCATCCGCGTTCAGGGCAAAGAAAGCTTTGTCGAGCTGCGTCAAAGCAGTGTCGCGGGCTTCCTGAAGGCATTGGGTGGTGATCAAGTCGAAGGGTCCAAAGTGACCCAGTTGGACAAAGCCCCAGATATCGCCAATTCGCCACGCCCCAAATTCGAAGGCAAAGCCCCCCGTCGCGATGACCGTGGCCCCCGCGGCCCGCGTGAAGATCGAGGCCCGCGTGAGGACTATAAATCGCGCGGCCCCCGTGAAGACCGTAAATCGCGTGACGACTTCAAGCCCCGCGAAGACCGTAAACCGCGCGAAGACTACAAATCGCGTGACGATCGCAAACCCCGCGAGGATTACAAACCCCACCGGGATGCGGGCAAAAAGGGCGGCGAAAGCAAATACGGCGGCAAGCCTTCGACGCCACCAACGGATTGGAACGATTCGTCAGCTCCCCGCGCCAAGAAGCCCAAGCCTGCGGCCAACAAAGCTGCAAGCAATCCGTCTCAGCGTATGGCCCGTCCTGGTGAAGAGCACGTCTCGCCGCTGAAGCGTCGCAAATCTGGCGACAGCAAGCCTTATGCTGGCAAACCACGCGGTGACAATGACCGCAAAGGTCCACCGCCCCCTAAGGGCAGGGCCGACAGCAAGAAAAACAAGGCCCGTGCCGCAGCTGCCAAAGGTGGCGGTTACGCCAAGAGCAAACCCCGCAAAGGCAACTGATTAAAAAAGGGCGGTCCAGTTGGGCCGCCCTTTTTGTCTCATAGGTGTTGTTGCGATTTGTCGATGGCGGCGGTTTCCGGTAATTCGCTGGGCCTTGTGAGCAGCTCGACGATCAATGATCCGCATTTTTCCATTTGGCCGGGGTCACGTAAACGATGCTGTCATCAACACTGACCATCACTTCACCGTCCTGAATATTAACCTGCAGCTTCATAGAGCGACTTGCTAGCTGTCCCAGCTCGCTGGTCTCGGTCTCTGAAAAATTGATAACCTGTAGATTATCAAACCGAGTGGTGCTGTTTTTGATCTTCTCCCACCACATCTCAGCCGTCCTGCCGCCGTAACTATAGACAATCACCTGGTTGGCTTTGCCACAGGACTGACGAACAATCTTCTCGCTGGGAAGTCCCAGAGCCACCCACAACTCAAGCTCGCCACTCAGGCTTTTTTGCCAAATGTCTGGCTCGTCATCCGTTGAAAGGCCCTTGGTCATTTCCAATTGCTCATGGGCATTCAGTGCAAAAGCGAGAAGACGCACCATCATCCGTTCATCCGTTTCTGAGGGATGTTTGGCAACGGTCAGCTTATGGACCTCATAATAGTGACGATCCATATCGGAAACGGAAAGTTCAACTTTATAAATGGTGGATTTTTGCGCCATGATTTGTCCCGAAATAGCAACGTTAGGGATGCCTAGTGGGTCTGGTGACTTTGTGAAAGCAGATAAAGGTCCCCCGAAACGGACGCGAAATAGCTACGGCCAAGCTGTTTGACTTGTCGAGTAGGATTTTTGGGCCGTGCTGCTGATGACTACAATAGTCATCATTCCAAACCGCATGCCTGCATCAGTGCGGATATTCTGATTATCATCGCTTTGGATGCATGGCATGCGTCATAGAATCGGCTAGAAGTGCGTTGACCCCAAATGTCAGGGCGTTTGTGCTCAGTACGGGATAGACAGCAACAAACAGCCTAACCCCTACTGTTTTCAGTGCCCGGTCAAAACCAGAGTATTTACAGGCATAAGGATCAATCTGAGCCGTAACCCTGCAGCGTGAACAACGCCAATGGTATCGACGACATGCAAAAAGGCTTTGTTCCAGAAACCCCCGTCCTCGACTTCCAACTTCAGGTGATTGTCCGTGTAAACGTTGGCAAGGCAAGTGCTCCCGGGCGGAATATCTTCGGCAATCCCTTCATAGAGAGGCTCCAGATACACAGTGATCGTTCCGGGAGTTGTGTTTTTCTGCGGGTCACGCAATTCGTCGCTGGGACGGATCTGGCCGGACGGTATTACATCCTGAACGTCGACAACAATGACTGGAATGACAGTGAACGGCCGCGTCATGCATCCCAATTCACCGATCATTCCAGGCTTGATGACCTGTGCAGCCATTTGGTTAAATCCGGCCTCAAACCTGGAACGGCCGGAATTCGATGGCACCATGATGCCAGCAGGCCGCATGAGGGGGCTAACATAATCCCCAACTTGCAAACCAAATTGCTCAACCGTGCCGGTGACACCTGCCGAGACAACAGTCTTGTAAAACTCAGCGTGGGCAGCATCCAGTTGCGCCACCGCACTGGTCATTTGCGCAGGGATCAGCTCTGCAATCTGATGTTCAACTGCTTCCTTATGGGCCTGCGCAGCCACAACCTGAGCTGTGCGCTCGGCGACGAGGTTTTCCAACCGTTCTATTTCTGTCAGGCGAACCGCACTGGATCCTTGGTCGCGCAGTGTTTGGTTGCGCACAAGGTCCTCAGTGACTTGCACAAGCGCCGCCTCGGCACCTGCAATGCCGGCGTCTGCTTGGGCTAAATCGGTTTTGGCCACATTTAGCGACGCCTGAACTTCGGCAATCTGAGCATTTGCGGACTCGACTTGCGCCTGCTGGGACAAGTCCTCAAGCCTGAAAATAGGTTGTCCTGCAGTCACCAACTCGTTGTTATGCACGTAAATTTCCGACACCCGTCCGCCAATCTGCGGCAGGATGGTGACCGTGCGAAAGTATGATGCAACGCTGGATGTTGAGGGATGGAAATAAAACAGGGTGGTAATGACAGACAAGGCAAGTATCGCGCAAGAGGTCAAACCCCAGCGCAATTCATACCACATCGTAAATAAAGTGAGCTCTTGGCCAATCCGTTTACCCTGAACAAACCGCCGAAACAGAAAGTCGGGCAGCACCGTTATCAAGGCGCATATCATAGTCTCTAACATGGATTATTGCTCCGCCGCCAATTTCTCAGGGTCATTTGATGCTTCGGGTTCTTGATGAGTTTCATCCGGTTGCCGAGGTGCCAGTGACCGGATCGCGTCGGCAATCGTTCGCAAAGGGGCAGCAAGATCGGGAATTTGGAAACCCGCAATGAGGATCGCCGCAACCCAGAATAACCCATTGTGCGTGAACAGCGCCAACAATGCCAAAATACCCACAAGCTGAAACTGCGGATGATTGGATTTATGCGCCATTTTTTCAGGAACCGAGTGCAGGGCGAAGTACGCCACCCCGACGATCAATATCATACCGATTGTAAACACAACCATGAAAGTAAACAGATAATCGCTGCCATCCGCCTGAACAACGTAGGACGGGATATGGTCCGGCGCCAAGGGATGAATTTTTGGATTGGCCACTCAAATTCTCCTAGTTCAATAATGCGACTGAATAGCGTAAATGAAGCGCCTTACAACCCTAAATGGTGAGCAACTGACAGCCATCTAGTGTCTGAATACTTGGCAACAGAAATTTTGTGGTCTCGTTTTGCCATTCTTGCGTTGAGCTCTGAGCGACGGCCATAAAATCAGTCCGTCTTGTTCGCACAGCAATTGTTTGGGCAGAGCGCAGCAAATGACCGCATTCCGCCCTGTGTGCCAGAACGCGGTAGGTGCAGCATTTGGCCCCTCGCTGTTTCTGTCGCGCTGGTCAGCAAGGGGTCGTTGCATCGACGCAGGCCGCAGCATCGAGAATTGGCAACGACGGTAAAGCTTAACCTCACGAACAGCTCTACCTCACCGACTTGAGCCATCGACCTTGGTCATCTGAGCCCCCGCACAAACAAAAAAGGGCAGCCTTAGCCGCCCTTCCATCACACTTGCAACCGCTTGTTACTTAAAGCTTCGGCTGTCCTTGATTTGATCCCAGGCCCAAACCACCTCTTGCAACTGTTCTTCCTGGCTGCGATCGCCGCCATTCATATCCGGATGCAGCACCTTGATCAGCTTCTTATAGGCCTTGCGGAGCTCGACCTTGGTCCAGTTATCCTTAGCTTCCAGGATCTCGATTGCCCGCCGTTCAGTGGCTGGCAGACGTCGACCGGTACTGCCACCGTTTTTACCGGGGTTCTGGGTGGCGTTGGCGCCCAAGACCTGATGCGGGTCCTCGATGCCCAACCGGGCCCAGGCGCGCGCCTCGGGATCTCCCATAGGCCGGGTTTCGCGTTCCCAGACTTTGTCTTTTGACGACTGCGCATTCAGCTCAGCCTCGGTGGTGCCATCAAAGAAGCTCCACTTGGCATTATACTCGCGCACGTGCTCCTGGCAGAACCAGAAGAAGTCATCCAGCACATCCGGCGCTTTGGGCGCGCGGAACTTGCCGGCCTCTTCACAGCCTTCGTGGTGGCATTGACGTACGGAGGTTTCGGACGCGCCCGACATACTGCGCCGCCCGCGCGGGTTTTTCTTCTTGGCGGATCGGACCGACATATCGAAACCGAAAGGATCTGACTTGCTCATGGGGGTGCACCTTCTACGACGCATCTGTTCGACTCGGAGAGAACATTCTAATCTACCCAGCGGCAGATAGAAGGGGTTTGAGAAAATATAATGGGAATTGTGACAATGAGCGTCCGAGAACAGATCGAAACCAAGTTACAGCAGGCGTTTGACCCGTCCGAGTTACACGTTGTGGATGACAGCGACAGCCACCGGGGCCACGCAGGCCACGATGGTTTGGGCGAGAGCCATTTCAACGTGCGTATCCGTTCGGCGGAATTTGCGGGCAAGAACCGGGTGATGCGTCACCGCATGGTGCACAAGGCACTGGGCGACATTGTCGCCCGCATTCACGCCTTGGCACTGGATATCGATGTCTGAACCTGACGTGCGCGGGGACGGCCTAGTGGCTGTCCTCGTCGCTTTGCTGCTTGGCGCGCGCCTTTAGTGCGGTGGTAACACCAGAGACCGGGCTCAGCTCCTCGACACCATTGTCGACCAGCATCTTGCGGGCACCGGGGCCGGGAACCGCAGTGGCACCAACGGGGGCCTCAGGGTCGCCTGCGGTTGCGGTCAGCACCGGTTCCGGCTTTGGATCGGTAAAGGCGGGCGGTGCAAAGGCCGCTGTCTCGTCAACGGGCTGTTCAGCTTCCTGTGGCACTGCGCGTCGAAACACCATGACATTGCGCCAATGTGTAGCCGACCCGGTCAGGCCCGAGCGTTCCTCGCTGGGCAACAGCTCGGCGCGCTGAAACTCCCAGCCGTCGGAGCCCATATCATTCAGCAACTGCTCGATGGTGACAGCGAACCGCCCATGAGGTGTCTTGACCCCTTTGGCCTTGGTGCCCTTGGCGGGGGCGGGAACAACCTTGTACTCGAACATCATCAGGATCCGGATCTTTTGTTTGTCAGAGGTGTTTAGCAAGAGCGAGCGCTTAGGCCAAGGCGGGAAAGTTGTTGGTTGTTTGGGCGAGGGCAGGGTGGCATGGTCGCGGTATGGTTGAAGTTAGTGATATTGTTGATGAAGAGAGCTTGGAGGCTTGGTTGCAGGACCAGCCGGAGGAACAGCGATATGAGATTGGAGTTACCCTAGCAACGCGAGCGGCGTTGCGTGTGGTGCCAATCTGGTTTGCAGCGATGCAGCAGGAGTGGGCGCGTAGCCAACAATTTACAGCCATGTCATTGACCCACAGTTTGTTGGTCGCTGGTGTTGCAGGTCATACCCAAGCCCCGGATGTCATTAAGGCCGCAAAATCGTCATCCGCTGCTGCCTATAATGTTGGCTTTAACGCTGAGGCGACTTCGGCCGCCGCCACAGTTGCCTTCTCTGCTGCTTCTTGCTCTGAGGTGCGATCAATTCGTATTTCCCTTTCTTCGTCGTCAGATGCTGCCGCCTCGTTCTACGTTGAGTCTGGCTACGACATCGAGTTGACTGATGGCACTGTCTTGTCCGATGAAACTGTCCTGTCTGATGACACTATCCTATCAGATAACACCATCCTGCCTGTTGCTGAAGTTCATTGGTTCTATTTGAGGGCCGATATTAATGTGCTGAAACTGGGAGTGTTGGCACAGCAGCCTCTATGGCACGGAGTGGGGATGCCATTTGAAGTGAAGCAGGTTTGGGAAGAAGGGGGCGGTTGGATGCAATCTAACCCCGGCCACTGTTTCTGGATCCGCTGGTACGAGGCTGCGTTAGATGGGCGGCCTCTAACAGGAAGCTGGGATAGCCATTGGCAGATGCTGCGTGATGTTGCGCTGATTCAGAATGAGGATTGGGAGCAGGGGGCTGAGCATGTAGCGGGGCTGATTGCGGAGATTGAAAAGCCTTATGCGCTGGCGATGACGGCAAGCAATGAGCGGGTTGTTATCAGTGAGCAAACCGGCCTGTTGAAATTAGAGGCGGTTGTCCCCTTGGTGCAGGACTTTGGGCGATACATTCGTCGTAAACTGGGCAAAGCGCTCGAGGTCTTTGGTGAGCACCCGGGTAATCAACACACCGCTGTTTTGCCCGAGCTACGGCTGGTTTGTGATGCGATTGAAGATGCCGAAAACCTACCTGTTGAGTTATATGATACCTGTACATCCGTCACCACTCGGGTTGCGGCGAGGATCAAGGACGGGGCGCTTCCGGCCGAGGACAAAGACGCGCTGATCGCGGATTTTCTAAAGCATATACGCGAGGCCGGGGCTGAGATATTTGCCGAGGATGAGGAAACCCGCAAGGCGGTTGCTCGGCGAAGAGCAATTGAGCCAAATGATGCGCTGATCGAGCATGGGGATGCTATTTGGGCTGTGGCCAACAAGATTTCTGAGGTGTCAGAAAGCGGACCGTTGGAACAGCTCCCCCAAGCTGCGAACCAAGCACTTGATCCATCTGTTTCATCCGAAGGGCGGCATACCTCGTCGTTCAAGCTGGTTGGCAGAATTATTGCGGTTCTAACCACTGTTGGCGCTGCGGGATTAGCGTTCCCTCCCGCTGTCCAAGGTGCAATCGAATCCTATCGGTGGCTGGTTGCCGATCCTCAGGTTCAAATTGTTTGGCAAGCCATTCTTAGATACTTGGGGCTGGCGTAGTTAAATCAAACGAAGGGCCTTGCCTGACCGCGGGTGGGGGAGAATCCCCCGCCCATGGGGGCGGTCGGGGGATGCCCGGTGTGCCACCGGGCGAAAGGCCTTTTACTCTGCCTGCTTTTCCGCCGCCAGTGTCGCAAGCGACAGGCAAACCTCAGTTGCGGTTGCCATATCCTGCACCGAAATCCACTCTTTTGGGCCGTGGATACACTGCATGCCGGTAAAGATATTGGGCGACGGCACCCCCATTTCGGTCAGCCGTGACCCATCTGTGCCGCCCCGGATCGGAACCGACAGCGGCTCGATCCCATGTGCCCGGCCGGCCTCTCGAGCCAGCTCCACCGGGGCCATGTCGTTCTCCAGCCAGTAGCGCATGTTGCGGTACTGCGGGTAGATCTCGCATGTGATCTCGGCGCGCGGTTCGGTGGCCTGCACCGCAGCACAGACCTGACGCAGCAGATCGCCCTTAGCCTCTAACCCGTCCATTTCAAAATCTCGCAGGATGAGTTTGACCACCATCTCAGAGGACCCACCGATCATATCCGTGGCATGGATAAAACCCTCTCGGTCATCCGTTGTCTCTGGCGTCATCGTGGCCTGCGGTAATGTCTGCACGATTTTCGAGGCAAGATGGATGGCGTTGACCATCTTTTCCTTGGCCAATCCGGGGTGAATGGACACGCCAGTGATGCGGACAACCGCGCGATCCGCCGAGAAGCTCTCATACTCGATCTCACCCACTTCGCCGCCGTCCAGCGTATAGGCAAAATCGACAGCCAGATCCTTGGGCAATTGTTCCCCCACACCACGGCCAATCTCTTCGTCTGGGGTAAAGGCAATGCGAATGGGGCCGCGCTGGATGTCGGGGTTGTCCAGCAGGTGCCGCGCCATGGTCATGATGATTGCCACACCAGCCTTGTCGTCCGCCCCCAACAGGGTGCTGCCGGATGCGGTGATCAGATCATGGCCCTGTTTGGTCGCCAGATAAGGATGTTCGGCAGGCGACAGCACTAGATCAGGATCATCAGGAAAGGTGATGTCGCCGCCGTTATAGCCCCGTATGACGCGCGGCTTGACGCCATTTGCATTGAATTGCGGTGCCGTGTCCACATGCGCCAACAGGCCAATGGTGGGGCCGGGGGCTGTGCCCGGAATGGTTGCCAGCACAACGCCATAGTCGGTCAACTGTACATCCTGCGCGCCAATTGCGGTCAGCTCTTCCTTCATTAAGTTCAGCATGTCGAACTGGATGTCGGTGCTGGGAGCGGAGGGGGAGTTCTCGTCGCTTTGACTGTCGATGGCAGCATAGCGGACAAGACGATCCTGAAGTTCTTGATTGAATTTGCTGGACATGATCTCTCCTGAAATTTTCACCTACACAACGACCGGCCTTCAAGAGAGTCAAGTTGGGCTGGGCAAAAGAAAAGGGCGACCCAAAGGCCGCCCTGTCATTCCTTGCTGTAACCGGTAGGTTATTCGCTCAATTTCTGCGCCACCAGCTGGTTCACAGCCTTGGGGTTGGCTTTGCCGCCGGTGGCTTTCATCACCTGACCGACAAACCAGCCTGCCAGCTTGGGGTTCACCTTGGCCTTTTCGACCTGCGCCGGGTTGTCGGCGATGATCTGGTCCAGAGCCGCCTCAATCGCGCCGGTGTCTGTCACCTGCTTCATGCCGCGCTCGTCAACGATCTGCGCGGGGTCACCACCTGTCGTATAGACGATTTCAAACAGGTCCTTGGCGATCTTGCCGGAAATGGTATCCGCCGAGATCAGCTCGATGATGCCGCCCAGCTGCGCCGGGGTAACTGGACAGGTGGAGATGTCTTTGTCGTCGGATTTCAGGCGGCCAAACAACTCGTTGATCACCCAGTTGGCGGCCAGCTTGCCGTTGCGACCCTCGGCCACGGCTTCGAAATAGGCAGCGGATTCGACATCGGCTGTCAGTACCGAGGCATCATAATCGGACAGGCCAAAATCACCGATGAAACGCAGTTTCTTGGCATCTGGCAGCTCGGGCAGGGTGGCGGCGATGTCATCGACCCAGGCCTGCTCGATTTCCAGCGGCAGCAGATCGGGATCGGGGAAGTAGCGGTAATCATGTGCTTCTTCTTTTGACCGCATCGACCGGGTTTCACCCTTCTCAACATCATACAGGCGGGTTTCCTGATCGATGGAACCGCCGGCCTCAACAATCGCGATCTGGCGACGGGCTTCAACCTCAATCGCCTGCTGGATAAACCGCATCGAGTTCATGTTCTTGATTTCGCAACGGGTGCCCAGATGCGCGAAGTCCTGCGTTTCCTGATACTTCTCGTACTGGCCGGGACGGCAGATCGACACGTTCACATCGGCACGCATGTTGCCGTTTTGCATGTTGCCGTCGCAGGTGCCCAGATAGCGCATGATCTGGCGCAGCTTGCCAACAAACGCAGCGGCCTCTTCGGGGCCACGGATGTCGGGGCGCGACACGATTTCCATCAGGCAGACGCCTGTGCGGTTCAGGTCGACGAATGACATGTTCGGATCCATATCGTGGATCGACTTGCCAGCGTCCTGCTCCATGTGGATGCGCTCGATCCGTACGTTGCGCGCCAATCCGTTGCCCAGCTCGACCAGCACTTCGCCTTCGCCGACGATGGGATGGTACAGCTGTGAGATCTGATAGCCCTGCGGCAGATCGGGGTAGAAATAGTTTTTACGGTCAAAGGCCGAGTTCAGGTTGATCTCTGCCTTCAGGGCCAGTCCGGTGCGCACCGCCTGTTCGATGCAATATTCGTTGATCACCGGCAACATGCCGGGCATCGCCGCGTCGACAAAGGCCACATTTGAGTTTGGCGCCGCACCAAATTTGGTCGAGGCACCTGAGAACAGTTTGGCGTTGGAGCTGACCTGAGCGTGCACCTCCAGGCCGATGACCAGTTCCCAGTCATGCTTGGCACCCGAAATCACCTTGGGTTTGGGCAGTTCATATGTCAGGTCGAGCATCTCGCACCAGCTCCTTTGATCATGGTTGATCAGCGTTCTAGGCCAGCCCGGCAGGCGGGGCAAGTGGCCAGTGTGCTGGCTGGCCACTTGGAGTTGTTACGCAGTAACGGCTTGCACTGTGCTGCGACGCAGGGCCTGCAGCGAGAACAGTTGGAATGCGATGAAGATCGGCACCACGAACATGGGAAATAGCGCCAGCGGGTAGGCGTTGATGATGTTGGGCGTATCAAAGGCCATCAGTTGCAACACGCCGGGTGAGGTCATGATACCGGTGCTGACGGCCACGACGAAGTCCAGCAGGCCGACGATGCTGGCGCGGCGGATCAGATGCTCGGCATTGGCGTCGCCCCGATGTGCAGCACGGGTGGCCTGAATGGCGGCAATGCCCGCCATAATATCACCGATGCCGGCGGGCAGGGCAAATTGCCAGGGCAGCACCCCCATGGCCCAGCCCACCACAAATAATCCGCCCATCAAACGCAGGCTTTGAATGCTGATCAGGTGGGTGTGGTCCAGATTATGCAGAATGATGCGCCCTGTGGCCGTGAACCGCCCAAGGGCCCACAGAAAAAAGGCACCACCAAGCAGCGGCATCAGGGCATAAGGCGGATCGGTCAGCTCTACCGGCGGCATCAAAATGCCAGCCTTGGCCAGTGCCACGACCAGTGCGTACCAGACCCCAAACAGCGCGGCGAGCCCGCCAACAACAAAACTGGTGCGGGTGATGGACAGGCCCGCGCGGGTGGCGCCGATGGTGACCAGACTGAGCGCCAAGGCCGGCAGGATCACTGCGAATACTTGTAAATAGGAGGTTGCGATGGATTCAAACATTTTGGGCTCCGGTTCGGATATCGTTATGTGAGTTCATTTAGTATAGTGACTATCAATTAAGTAGTGACTTCACATTTGCAAGGGTCACCCCTAAATTAAACTCATGACACAGGATGAACGCCGAAATTGCCCAATCCAGCGGGCCTCGAATGTGATGGGGGATCAGTGGTCGCTGCTGATTCTGCGCGAGTTTTTTCTGGAGGGCGCGCGTCGGTTCCAGGATTTGCAGGACGTGTTGAAGGTTTCGCCAAATACACTATCGGCCCGGTTGCGAAAGCTGGAGGAAGGAGGTGTGTTGGAGCGCCGCAAGTATTCGCAAAATCCGCCGCGGTGGGAATATCACCTGACCAAAAGCGGAGACGCGCTAGCCCCGATGATGGCAGCGCTGAGGATCTGGGGCAGTGCACATACGCCTGATTTGCCGGGGCAGGGGAAGTAAGGCAGAGCCAAATTGGCTCCCCTGGGGGATCTTCCTCTTGGCGGCATCGCGGGGCGGGGCTAAGAAGGATGTCCTAACAGACCTGAGGAGGCCTCCGTGGATACCAGCGCCCGTATTGCACAAATCATTGCCAATGAAATCAGCGCGGCTCCGAAACAGGTGGTCTCGGCGGTGACGCTGCTGGATGAAGGGTCAACCGTGCCTTTCATCGCGCGTTACCGCAAAGAAGTGACTGGGGGGTTGGACGACACCCAGTTGCGGACACTGAATGAGCGGCTGTCTTATCTACGCGAGCTGGAAGCACGACGGTCAACCATTTTGGACGCGATCAAATCTCAGGACAAGTTGACGTCGGAATTGGCTGGCTCCATCGCCAAGGCAGAGACCAAGGCGCAGTTGGAAGACATCTATCTGCCCTATAAGAAGAAACGCCGCACCAAGGCGATGATTGCCCGTGAAAACGGGCTGGAGGCTTTGGCGGAAGCTATTTTGGCGGACCGGATGACTGCGCCCGAGGCTCTGGCGGTGGGGTATGTTTCTGAGGCCGTGGAGACGGTGAAAGATGCGCTGAACGGCGCGCGGGATATTCTGGTTGAGCGGCTGACTGAAAATGCGGTTTTGCTGGGCAACCTGCGTAATTTCCTGCACCGGGAGGCGTTCCTGACTGCTCGCGTGGTTGAGGGGCAGCAGGATAAGGGGGCCAAGTTCTCGGATTATTTTGATCACCGCGAGCGCTGGGCAGTGGTGCCGTCGCACCGGGCACTGGCGATGTTGCGTGGATCAAACGAGGGCGTGTTGACGCTGGATATTGCACCCGATCCTGAGGAAGGCACGGCGCGGGCCGAGGCCATGGTGGCGGCGCAATTGCAGACCGGTGGCCGTGGGCCGGGAGATGTCTGGCTACGTAAAATCGCCGGTTGGGCCTGGCGGGTGAAGCTGAGCCTGTCGATGATGCTGGAACTGATGAGCGAGCTGCGCAAACGCTCGCAGGATGAGGCAATCCGGGTGTTTGCGCGCAATCTGAAGGACCTGTTGTTTGCCGCTCCGGCCGGTGCGCTGGTGACTCTCGGGCTGGACCCGGGCATTCGCACCGGCGTCAAGGCGGCTGTGGTTGATGCAACCGGGAAACTGGTGGGGACAGATACGTTTTATCCATTCCAGCCGAAAAGGGATGTGCGCGGTTCCGAGGCTGCGATCCTGAAACTGGTGGTGCAGCACGGGGTTGAGTTGATTGCGATTGGCAATGGCACTGGCAGTCGCGAAACTGAGCGACTGGTGACGGATGCTCTGAAGCTGTTGCCTAAGGGTGTGAAGGTGCCGACCCAAGTGGTGGTGAGCGAGGCCGGGGCCTCGGTCTATTCAGCGTCGGAACTGGCGGCGCGGGAGTTCCCGGATCTGGATGTGAGCTTGCGCGGGGCGGTGTCGATTGCGCGGCGTTTGCAGGATCCACTGGCCGAGTTGGTCAAGATCGAGCCCAAGTCGATTGGTGTCGGCCAGTATCAGCACGACGTCGATCAGCATCAGCTTTCGAAATCTCTGGAGGCGGTGATTGAGGATGTGGTGAATGGGGTTGGCGTAGATCTGAACATGGCCTCAGCTCCGTTGTTAGCACATGTCTCTGGGCTGGGGCCGGGACTGGCCGAGGCGATTGTGGCGCACCGAGATGTGAATGGGGCCTTTGCGTCGCGCAAAGAACTATTGAAAGTGGCGCGACTGGGGCCACGGGCCTTTGAGCAATGTGCAGGATTCCTGCGTATCCGCGATGGGGCTGAGCCGTTGGATGGATCGTCTGTTCACCCCGAGGCCTATCGGGTGGCACGCAAAATCATCAAGGCCTGTGGGCGGGATTTGCGGAGTTTGACCAGTGATCCCGCTGCCCTGCGCGGGGTGCAGCCCGAGAGTTTTGTGGATGAGAAATTTGGTCTTCCCACGGTGCGCGATATTCTGAGCGAGTTGGAGAAGCCGGGCCGGGACCCGCGTCCCAGCTTTGTCACCGCAACCTTTGCCGATGGGGTCGAGGACATTAAAGACCTGAAACCAGGCATGGTGCTGGAGGGCACGGTGACCAATGTCGCGGCCTTTGGGGCTTTTGTGGACATTGGCGTGCATCAGGATGGGTTGGTGCATGTCAGCCAGTTGGCCGACAAGTTTGTCAAAGATCCGCATGAGGTGGTGAAAACCGGTGCGGTGGTCAAAGTGACGGTGACCGAGATTGACGTGCCACGTAAACGCATTGGGTTGACCATGCGCAAGGATGGGGGTGTCTCGGCGCGCGAGGATCGCAATGCGCGCGGTGGGGCGCCTGGGGGCAAGTCCGGTGGCAAACCGGGCGGCAGGGGCAATCACAATCAGGCCCGAGATAACAAAACTGGACGTGGCAAGCAGCCGATGTCTGCCGGTCCCAAAGGGCAAAAAGGCGGCGAGCCAAGTGGTGGGGCACTGGGTGCGGCGCTGATGGATGCGATGAAAAAGCGCTGAGGCGCGACTAAAGATCTCGGCAGGGGTTTTCCCTGTCGAGTGACGCTGGCCAGTTTGCCATTAGCTATCTGCTGTTGCCTTACACGTGGTTACTAGCGGCGACGTCGCCAAAGCGGGGTCGGCCGGGGATTTTATCCCCCGAGCGTGAAAGCAGTCCTGTAGCGCTCCCCCATTGAAAGGAGCCCGGTTCCAGTGCCGGGGTGTCAGGTCCGGCGGTAATCGCGATTATGCTGCAGTATGACATGTAATGGAAAACCAGATCTGAAGGGCGCGCACGCTGACTGCGCAACGCCTTACCTGGAGTAGTAGTTTGTGTGGGTACGTTGCGAGATGAGTATTTTTGGCAACGAGACGCTAGAAGTGTGTGCTCAGGCTCGCTTCTTTTTGCTGAAAATACTCATAGCCCATCGCCTGCGTCATGCACTGTCGCCAAAGTTGCAAACTTAAGGAGGCGACTTGCCTTAAAATAGACTGAGCTGCGGCCCATCGGTGGTAAAAGTCACTTTGTGGCCGCGGGTTATCTCGTCGCGAAACAGATCCGCAATGATCTGCAATGCATCGGCGCGACCGCGGGCGGCAAAGCGGCTGGGTGAGGTGATCCGGGTGTTATTGTCGAAACCGTCGGCAGCATGGGCCCAGATCATCGGATGCAGCTCGTGCAGATGGTCGCGGATCAGCCAGTCGGCGGCCTCGGCGATTTGCAGCCGTGGCAGGTCGGCCTGTTCGCTTAGGCCCAACCCGTTACACAGGGCCACGGCGCAGTAAGAGGCCAGCAGGTTAATCGTTTCTTGCGTGGGGCGGGTTTCGACGATGTCACGCAACCCGTCAAGGAAGAAATCCACATCGACCTGCGCGCAGGCCTGTTCGTCATTGGCGATGGCATCGAAATAGACCCAAGTGTAACCGCCGGCGCCCCAGATGTCTTCGGTGCGCGAGGCGGTTCGGCGGGCCTCGAGTTCCAGTGCTGGATAAGAACCAAACCAGCGCGGTAGCATGTGATTGCCAAGGGCGCGCATGTGGCGATTGTCGAGCGGATCCATATCGATCAGGCTCTCATAGCTATTGGCAACTTGCATGGTGGTGTTGCTGTTGCCATGCAGCAGGGCGCAGGCCGCGGCTGCCAGCATCGGACTGTCCAACTGTGTGTTGTCAAACGGTGCCAACAATGCCGAGGCGCGGTCGAAATGGGCGGCGCAGCGACGGCGGTTTGCCGATGGAACGATGGTTTCCCAGCCAGTGCCACGCCAGGCCCAGCCAATGTCGACATGCGCCAGTGCCACCACGGCGGCCAGATAAGGATCGTCGCGGTGGCTTTGGCGCACCGCCTCTAGCTCCATGATGCCATCGATCAACGGCCGGGCACCTGCCTCGTGGCCATCGCTGAGCGCGTGTTCAACTGCATTGACCACGTCGGCACGGGCGCCGTAGGCCAGCAGGTCCGCCACGGGCATGCCGCCGGGTGTTTTGTCCCGGCTGCTATCTGCGGCTGCTATTTCTTTCGACAGTTCATCCCAGCGCTCCTGACGGGCGAGAAACTGACCCTGCGCCTGCGCGGTGCGGCAGGCGATGTCATCGGCGCTGTGGTCCGTCACGGGAATGGACAGGCTGTCCTCGGGGCGCGTTTTTGGCAATGCGTCCGCGACCGGCACAGCGCGGGGGGCGGGCGGTGCCTTGGAGGCAATGCTCAGCCGACCGCCAAAGGTGTGGATCATCTGGGAAAAAGCATTCCGCGCCTGTCGAGAGGGTTTGAGCATCAAGTGTATCCGGTCCGTAGCAGCAGATTTGTTGAGCTATCCTCTCGCGGTAATGGGGCGCAAAAAGGGCAAGGATGGGGAGATACAGGTTTTGAATTGGGGTATTCGCGTGACGGGGGGCTGTGCGCTTAGGGCTGCGTGGTCTTAAAGAACACGAAAATGGTGGCGCTGTGGCGGTAGCCCACAGCTTTGCAGCACAGTTTCAAGTTTTTGGTGTGGTGGCAGCACTTGGGGCGGCAGTCGGCGTTTTGCACCATCTTTCAGGAAGAATGTAACCCGAACAGAGAAGTCCCAACGGGTGTCAAAGCGGATGTAATCGATCTGGTCTAATTCCAGACTGTCGTGCTGGGCTCCACTGTACCAGGCGATGCGGCCCTGCGTGATCGAAAGGCCAGAGCCAGTGTCGCGCCACAGATCCCAAAGGGCAGGCAAGGTTGGCAGCGTCAGCGCAAGCATCAGCCATCCTGCGGCATCCAAAAAGACGTAGAGCGCTGCCAAGACAGCATAGAGGGCGACAATTGTTATCAGTAACTTGGGCGTACGAGAGGCACGGTTGAATTCAAACTCCGTTGGCATCAACGCCCGCCTGATACATCGAGTGTTGTGCCGGTGATATAGCTGGCCTGATCGGACAAAAGAAACAGAATGCTGTCGGCAACTTCGTCGGCTGTGCCTGCACGTTGCAACGGAATGTTTGGCCCAATGGCATCAATTCGGTCGGCAGCACCTGCTTTGGCGTGGATGTCGGTCAGGATGATACCTGGGCGCACCGCATTGACGCGGATGCCGTCGGGGGCCACCTCGTCCGACAGGCCCTTGGTAAAGATATCAACAGCGGCTTTGGAGGCGGCGTAGTCGACAAACGTGTTGGCTGATCCCAACCGCGCCGCAGCCGAGGACAGGTTGACGATCGCGCCGCCGCTGCCCTGCGCCTGCATCCGCAAGACGGCCTCTTTGGCGATCAGCATGGTGCCAATGACGTTGATATCGAACATTCGGCGCAGGCGGTCGTGGGTCAAATCGGTAACTCTGGCGATCTGATCTACCACTCCGGCGTTGTTGATCAGGGCATCGATCCGTCCGAATTCGGCGTCGATTTGGGCAAACATGGCAGTGATGTCGTCCGGGTTGGCGACGTCGCCCTGGCACAGGATGACACGCGCGCCCAAATTGCGGGCCTGCACGGCAACCGTTTCGGCGGCATCCGTGTTGCTGCGATAGTTCAAGGCCAGATCATAGCCAGCCGCGGCTGCTTTGAGCGCGGTGGCGGCGCCGATGCCAGCGCTGGCACCGGTGACAAGAAGGATCTTGCGCAAGGGCTCAGGCTCCCAGAATTCGCGTGACCATTTCGTTGGTGTCACGGCTGAGGTTTTTGGTGGCGGCGATGCGTTCCAGTTGGCTGCGGATCAGGTCCCGTCGGGGCTGGTCATAGCGTTTCCAGGTCTGGAAGGCAGAGCACATGCGCGCGGTGGTTTGCGGGTTCAGAGCGTCCAGCGCGATCAGCTTGTCAGCAAGCAGTTTGTAGCCAGCACCACCAGCATAGTGGAACCCGGCCTGGTTCATCGCCAGCGCACCCATCACCGCACGAAAGCGGTTGGGGTTCTTCATGTCGAACAATGCGTGCGAGGTGAGTGCCTCAGCGGTGCTGGCCACGTTTTGTGGTGCGGCGCAGACGACCTGCAGACCAAACCATTTGTCCATCACGAGACGATCATCTTGCCACTGATCAAAGAAGGCCTGCGATTGCGTCTCGCCTTTTTCAGCCTTTAGTAGGCTGGCCAGCGCGGCATTCTGTTGGCTCATGTTGTCGGCGGCGTCATACTGACGGGCGGCCTGATCGCCACCGTCGAGGCGGGTCAGCAAGGACAGAATGCGGGCATTCAGGTCGCGTTTGCCGGTGCTGGCGGCATCGGGGCTGTAGGCACCCTGAACCGTGGTGTCGGCATAAAGACGCGGCAGGCTGTCAGTCAGGGCTTCGGCCAGGGTCTGGGTCAAGGTTTCCGAGGCATCATAAATCGCCTGTGGATCGGGTGTGTGGCCGCGCTCAAACAAGGTTTGGGCCAGATCGGACTGGCTGGGCGGCGACAAGATCAAAGCGCGAAAGGCTGGATCAAGGCTGTCGTCGCGCACCAGTTTGGTCAGCGCATCGAGATAGTCGGCATCAGGGGCTGCATCGTCCAGCACCATGGCGATGCGGGATTCTTTGGCCAGTGCATTGCCGGCCTCCCACCGATTGAAGGGATCGCTGTCATGGGCCAGCAAGAAGGCGCGCTCGGCATTGCTGGTGTCGCGTTCCAGAATAACGGGGGCTGAGAACTCGCGCAGGATCGACGCGACCGGTTTTCCGTCCAGCCCCTCAAAGAAGAAGGACTGGGTGCGGTCTTTGAGTTCCAGCACTTCGGTTGGACGTATCTCGGTCCCGTCTTGTGCCAGCAGTCCAACGGCGACCGGGATCACTCGTGGGTCTTTGTCGGGCTGGCCGGGGGTGGCTGGCGTCGATTGCTCCAGCGTCAGGGTGTAGGTGCCGTCAGCATATTCGTCAGTGACCTTGACCCGAGGCGTGCCAGCTTCGCTGTACCAAAGTTTGAACTGGCTCAGATCACGGCCAGTGGTGTCCTCAAACACCTGCAGCCAATCCTCGATGGTGCAGGCCTGACCGTCGTGGCGCGCAAAATACAGCTCTACCGCCTCGCTATAGCTGTCGTCGCCGACCAGACGTTTCAGCATGCCGATCACCTCGGCGCCTTTCTCATAGATGGTGGCAGTGTAGAAGTTGTTGATCTCCTGAAAGCTTTCAGGGCGGACTTGGTGCGCCAGCGGTCCGTTGTCTTCGGCGAACTGACGGCCGCGCAGGTCAATGACATCCGAGATCCGTTTGACCGAGGCCGAGCGCATATCGGAGGTGAACTGACTGTCACGATAGACGGTCAGGCCTTCCTTGAGACAGAGCTGGAACCAGTCGCGGCAGGTGATGCGGTTGCCGGTCCAGTTGTGAAAGTACTCGTGGGCGATGATCGCCTCGATGCGTTCGAAATTGGCATCTGTGCTGGTTTCGGGGCTGGCGAGAACGCAGGAGGAGTTGAAGACATTCAATCCTTTGTTCTCCATCGCGCCCATGTTGAAATCATCCACGGCAACGATGTTGAAGATATCGAGGTCGTATTCCAGACCATAGACTTGCTCGTCCCAGGTCATCGATTTTTTCAGCGCTTCCATGCCAAAGGCGCATTTGCTTTCGTCGCCGGGGCGGACCCAGATGTTCAGCTCGACATCCTTGCCCGAGGCAGTGGTGAAGCGGTCGGGGTGGTTGATCAGATCGCCAGCCACCAGTGCGAACAGGTAGGCGGGTTTGGGCCATGGGTCGTGCCATTCGGCCCAGCCGTCACCGCTGGAGGTGGGGTTACCGTTGGACAGCAGGACTTTCTCGTCGCCCTCAATTCGCACGGTGAATGTGCTCATCACGTCGGGGCGGTCGGGGTAATAGGTGATCTTGCGAAAGCCTTCGGCCTCGCATTGGGTACAATACATGCCGTTCGACATATAAAGCCCTTCCAGCGCGGTGTTGCCTTGCGGGTTAATCTCGACCTCGGATTCCCAAACGAATGGTTCGGTTGGGGTGTCGCAGGTCAGGCCTTGTGGGGTGACAGCGGGGGACACAGGCTGGCCGTCGATCTTGGCCGCGATCAGTTTTAGTTGTTCCCCGTGCAGGAAGAATGTCTTGTCCTTGGCGTCGGGCTGCGGAGTGAATTCAATGCGGCTGACCACGCGGGTGGCCTTGGGGGATAGGTGAAAGGTGAGGTGAACCGAGTCTACCTGATAGCCAAAAGGGGTGTAGTCCTTGAGGTAGATCGTCTGGGGGGCTGCTTCGGCCATGTCACTCTCCTATGTCTCGCTGTGTCACAGGTGTAGTGCAAGGCGGTGCAACTGCAAGTGGTTAGGTGCAATTTGACGGGCCGTGACCGCGGCAGCGGGATGAGGGATCATCAAATGAGATTTGAAACAGTTGTGTTGGCATTGGTAAGATAACTTTACCACCCATGTTGCCGATCGGAAACTTATGCCCTAAATAGCGGGCTGTATACAATGGCATTCACTAAATTCCGGAGGGGCAGATGACTGCACGGATCGAAAAGCACGGGTTGCAGGTAGCTGCAGAATACGCTGACTTCATTGAGGCTTCGGCGCTACCGGGGACCGGTGTAACTGTTGAGGCGTTTTGGTCCGGGTTGAGCCAGCTGGTGCATGATCTGGGCCCCGAGAACCGGACACTGTTGGCCAAGCGGGCGGATATTCAGGGGCAGATTGATACCTGGCACATTGAACGCCGGGGGCAGGCCCATAACGCCGAGGCTTATACCGCGTTCCTGCGCGAGATCGGTTATTTGCTGGCTGAGGGCGATGATTTTGAGATCGAAACCCAGAATGTTGACCCCGAGATTGCCAATGTGCCGGGTGCGCAGCTGGTGGTGCCGATCACCAATGCGCGCTTTGCGCTGAACGCCGCCAATGCCCGTTGGGGATCCCTGTATGATGCGCTCTATGGCACCGATGCCATGGGCGACCTGCCATCGGGCAAGGGATATGACGGCGCGCGCGGTGCGCGGGTTGTGACTTGGGGCCGCGATTTTCTGGATGCGAATTTTGCCTTGGCGGATGGGTCTTGGGCTGATTCCGGGGTGCTGTCGGTTGTCGATGGCGGGCTAGTGCCTGCGCTGGGCGATGCGGCAGGCTTTGCCGGATATGTGGGTGACGCGGCAGCTCCTTCGCGGGTCCTACTGAAAAACAACGGATTGCATGTTATTGTCGAGATCGATGCATCGGGCAATATCGGCAAGGATGATCTGGCGTCGATCAATGACATCACGCTGGAATCGGCGATGTCGACGATCATGGATTGCGAAGACAGTGTTGCGGCGGTGGACGCGACGGACAAGGTGCTGGCCTATTCCAACTGGCTGGGCCTGATGAAGCGCGATCTGAGCGAAGAGATTGTCAAAGGTGGGAAGACCTTTACACGGGTGTTGAACGATGATGTCTCTTATACCACTGCGGCTGGAGAGGCTGCGGTGCTGAAGGGGCGGTCGCTGTTGCTCATCCGCAATGTCGGGCATCTGATGACCAACCCTGCGGTGTTGGATCGTGATGGCGTTGAGGCAGGCGAGGGCCTGCTGGATGCGATGACCACTGCGATGATTGCGATGCATGATCTGCAAGCGACGGGCGGCAATTCGCTCTATGGATCAGTATATGTAGTGAAGCCCAAGATGCATGGCCCGGAAGAAGTAGGTTTTGCCTGCCGGATTTTTGATCAGGTCGAAGATGCGCTGGGCTTGGCGCGCAATACGGTCAAGATCGGCATCATGGACGAGGAGCGCCGCACCAGCGTGAACCTGAAGGAATGTATCCGAGCGGCGAAATCGCGGGTGGCCTTCATCAACACTGGTTTTCTGGATCGGACCGGTGACGAGATCCATACCTCGATGGAGGCGGGCGCGATGTTGCCAAAAGGCGAGATGAAAGCCACGCCTTGGATTGCTTCTTACGAGGATCGCAATGTGGATATTGGTTTGGTTTGCGGATTGAAAGGCAAAGCGCAGATTGGCAAAGGCATGTGGGCGATGCCGGATCTGATGGCAGATATGCTAGCGGCCAAGGTGGGTCACCCCAAGGCTGGCGCGACCTGTGCCTGGGTGCCGTCTCCCACTGCCGCCACTCTGCACGCAACGCATTACCATCAGGTCGATGTGCTGGCGGTGCAGGACGGGCTAAAGGCTGGCGGCGCGCGCGGAACGCTGGAAGATCTGCTGACGGTGCCGGTGATGCAGGGGCAGAACCTGTCGGACGCCGAAATCACCCGCGAGATCGAGAACAACGCACAGGGTATCCTGGGGTACGTGGTGCGCTGGGTCGACAGTGGTGTTGGTTGCTCGAAGGTGCCGGATATCCATGATGTGGGCTTGATGGAGGATCGCGCGACGTGCCGGATTTCCAGTCAGGCGCTGGCCAACTGGCTGCATCACGGTGTGGTGGACGAGGCGCAGGTTTTGGCTGCGATGCAGAAGATGGCGGCGGTGGTGGATGCTCAGAATGCTGGGGATGCAGAGTACCAGTCGATGGCACCCGGGTTTGACGGTATCGCCTTTCAGGCTGCCTGTGATCTGGTGTTCAAGGGGCGGGTTCAGCCGTCGGGTTATACCGAGCCGGTTCTGCATGCGCGTCGGTTGGAATTGAAAGCCGCAAGATAACATCAAATAATTGAGGAGGCCTTGTGCCTCCTCAATCGTTTCAAGCACTTAGATTCACAAGGAAGGAACACGCATGTCCATTTCACTTCACCAAGCGCGAACAATTATCGGCAAGTCACTTGAAAAAAGCCGCGAGCTGGAGCTGAAGCCTTTGTCGGTGGTTGTTCTGGATGCAGGCGGTCATGTTCAAGCTTTTGAACGCGAAGACGGGGCGGCTCCGGGACGTTTCTCCATTGCACATGGCAAGGCCTATGGCGCTGTGATGCTGGGTATGGCGGGAACCGCGCAAATGGCCCGGGCCGAAGCGCAGGCCTATTTCATGGCAGCAGTGAACGGTGTGTTTGGCGGTCAGGTTGTACCTGTCCCCGGCGGCGTGTTGGTGCGGGACGAAAAGGGTATTGTGATCGGCGCAGTCGGGGTGACAGGCGAT
>MAAC01017931.1_pt1 | contig 23673 bp, 25 predicted proteins | sample 1115981 | NCBI WGS metagenome assembly MAAC01 (sample SAMN04961126, study PRJNA320927) | seawater metagenome | isolation source: sample BD02T64 sea water enriched with oil for 64 days | place: USA:Gulf of Mexico | collected 2013-07-27
ATTAAGCGACATGGTCCACACCATTCTGCCCAAAAGTCAAGTAACACGGGTTTGTCACTGTTCATTACTAATTCCTCAAAGTTCGCATCTGTGATTTCAACTGCCATAATTCTATACTTTTAATTTTATTATTCTCTTTTTTAAGCCATGCAAATTTAAACCATCGCTTTGAAATTGATTTGCAATTTGCAACACAATTCATTTCATTTTTCAAAAATCATCTTATTAATTTATTAACATAATCAATGGCGCTGTTGAAACCTTTCTAAACCACCACCCTATCTGCCACGAATGAATATTACCCCTCCTTATAATTGTATAAATATTAACGCTCTAATAACACCTCTACTATCCCAATAAAATAAGGGCAAAGACGTACTTTTGCAGCATGCAACATCGTCCGTTATCTGATTGGTTACCAATCACAAAAAAAGAAGTGAAAAATAGAGGCTGGGAACAGTTAGATGTAATTCTAATTTCGGGCGATGCATATGTGGATCACCCTTCTTTTGGTCCAGCCGTGATTGGTCGAATCATAGAGAGTTATGGGTTTAAAATTGGGATTATTCCGCAACCCAATTGGCGAGATGATTTGCATGAATTCCAAAAACTAGGTAAACCAAAGTATTTCTTTGCCGTTACTTCGGGCTGTATGGATTCCATGGTAAATCACTATACCGCAGGCTTACGAAAACGTTCGACCGATGCCTATACTCCTGGAGGAGAAGCAGGATATCGTCCAGACTACGCTACCACTGAATACACGCAAATTCTAAAGAAATTATTTCCAGATGTACCCGTTGTTATTGGGGGCATTGAAGCATCCTTAAGACGAGTAACCCATTACGATTACTGGTCTGATAAATTGAGTAAATCTATACTTGAAACCAGTGGTGCTGATTTATTAGTATATGGTATGGGGGAAGCTCCTTTAAGAGAGATTATCACCTTGTTGCAAAAAGGCGTTCCTTTTGAGCAACTCACCATGGTAAAGCAAACGGCTTACATGAAGCCCATCTCTGAAGAACTTCCAAAAAATAAAAAGTGGGACGATAAGGAATTAACATCTCATGATATTTGTGTCAATGACAAACTCAAGTTTGCTGCAAACTTCAAAGTAATTGAACAGGAATCCAATAAGGTAAATGCCAAACGACTTATTCAAAAATCTGGGAATAATAACTTAGTTATTAATCCACCTTTTGATACCATGACCGAAAAGGAAATGGATCGAGCATTTGATTTGCCATACACACGACTCCCCCATCCTAAGTATAAGTTTAGAGGGCCAATACCCGCATACGATATGATTAAGTTCTCCATCAATATCCATAGAGGATGTTTTGGAGGCTGTAGTTTTTGTACGATTTCTGCGCATCAAGGAAAGTTTATTGCGAGTCGTTCCGAAGAATCCATTCTTAGAGAGGTAGAACAAGTTTCGGAGATGGAAGATTTCAAAGGATATTTGTCTGATTTAGGTGGACCATCCGCCAATATGTACAAGTTAAAAGGGAAGGTGAAATCTATTTGCGATAAATGTGTGGCACCATCTTGTATACATCCTATGGTTTGTGATAATCTGGACACGAATCATGATCCCATGACCCAGCTGTATAAAAAGGTGGATGCCTTACCAAAAATCAAAAAAGCATTTATTGGAAGTGGGATTCGTTACGATTTATTGACACGTTCCTATAATAAAAAGGCAGACAATTCCATAGAGCCTTATATGGAACAAGTACTGAAAAGACATGTTTCGGGAAGGTTAAAAGTAGCTCCCGAGCATAGTTCGGATGCGACTTTAAAACTTATGCGTAAACCCAAGTTTGAGCACTTTATCGAGTTCAAAAAGAACTTTGACCGAATAAATGAAAAGTACAAATTAAACCAACAATTAATTCCGTATTTTATTTCTAGTCATCCGGGATCAACGGAGGAGGAAATGGCCAATTTAGCAGGAGACACTAAAGATATGGGTTTCCAGTTAGAGCAGGTTCAAGACTTTACTCCTACTCCAATGACGGTAGCCACCGTGGCTTATTATTCGGGATACCATCCGTATACCTTAGAAAAAGTATATACGGCTAAAAAACCATCGGAAAAGAAAAACCAACACCGATTCTTCTTTTGGTATAAGAAAGAGAACCATCAGTGGATTAGAGAAAGCTTGCGAAAAATTGATCGTTTAGATTTGGCGGAAAAATTATTGACTTTTCCTAAAAAAGGAATTCCAAAAGTTATTTCAAATGAAATCTTAACGGATCCCAAAGCGACTGATCCGGACCGTAAACAAGGAAAGTCAAAGAAGGTATTCAAGACCAAAACAACCGAAGGAAAGTTCAAAAAACCAGGTAAAGTGGAGTTTGATCACCCGAAAAGAAAAAAGCCACAAAAGAAAAGCACACGTAACAATCCAAATGCTAAGACAAACAAAAAACGAGTCGTTCGTTAAAGTAATATCAGGTTTTTTCGGATGGTTTCGGTTAACCATTCGGAAACGTGAGCTTCTTTCGCAAATTCGTTCCATTTTTTAACAGATTCTTGGACCTCATCCATTAATTGATTGGGTTTCTTGATATTCATTGCTTTTGCCACGGCAAGTAGATCTTGACGAGTAAAGTCCTTTCGCTTTCCGTTAATACTTAGGGCATGTTGACTCACCCACTGACTATCTTCTCGGTAGGCATAGCAAACATCATACGCAGGAGATAACTGCCAGACTCCATTTTGGGTTAATGTGAACGCAAAGTTCTTGGTATGATCGTCACAATTTTTAGCCATCACATTAAATACCATCCGCTTAAACATTTGAGCCGCATCGGGATAAGACAATCCCAAAACCCGCATGGTTTGGAACAGCTGTTCGTAGCTAAATGAATGGACCAAATTATAATCATAATGCTGCATGGCGCAGAAAGTTTGAACATGTAATTTTTCATCATGCCCTTTTCTATCAAATCGTTTCGTCATAAAATGAGCCCGACCATTCTCTTCCAAAAGTTGAGAAGTCATCATATCAATACCACAATGGGTAGCCATCAGGTAATAAGCCATTTCCACCCGTCCATAGCCCAAACTTTCACCAAATTGTGCCTCACTCACCCCATCCATTTTTAACAACCAATGCGTAAAACCTTTGGGTGCAATAGTTTGACCAGAGCGTACTTCCTTTGTTTTTTCATTAAATGCTATAATTGCCTTCGGACGCGCACCTCCAGCAGAAGTTCCAATTTTAAGAATATCCATCATGGCAGATTTCTCATCGGCATCCAAATCGGTAGTAAAAGAGGCTCTTTTATTCACCATTTTACGAGCCATATCCACCAAACTATCTACCTCAATTTGGAAAGGGCGTTTCTTAGACTCCAAACCCGAAGGTTCAAATTCTAAAGCTCCCATTCCTCGAGTTCCAATAAAACACAATTTCTCTACGGGATTCATACTATTGGGAGCTCTTCCATTTTGAGCCAAATACGAATTGATGAGTTGATTCCCGTAGTTATCGGGTAAAACATCCGCTAACAAACCGGGTAATCCTGAAAATGTGTGTGACTGATTCTTACCGGCTCTATTTTCAGGAAATGAAAATATCTGACTTCCATTCCCCAAAGGCATGAGGATTGGCGATAAATCAATGTTTTCACGATGAAATTGTGGATCGTATTGAAAACTCCCTAAACCCGTTTGCTCATTCCATACAATAGCTCCCGCTCTAATACCCCATATATGTACAAAAGCAGTGCTTACCATGACGAATCGGGTTTAGGCGTTTTATTGGAATTAGATTTTCTGACCCGATAACGTGTTTTTTGATCCTCTTTCGCTAATTGCATGGGGCTGACCTGAGGCTCTTCAAAAAAAGCTTCAAAAACGTGTAATTGCTTTAAACTACGCAATACTTGAATAAGGGTAAGGATATTACCCGACTCCCCTCTTTCTAACAAACTTAGTGTTGACCTACTCATTCCTGCACTTTTTGCCAATTCGGTTTGAGTTAGGTTTTGATTAACACGATGATATTTGATAAACACTCCCATTTTTTGGATAATGGTTACATCTGAATTAATCTGGATGCTATTGTATGAAAAACCAGTCATAAGGCCTTAATTTTACATGTAATGAATTGTTATTCATTCAAAGGTACAGCATTCAATTGAAATATCAAACCTCTATTTAAAGAATGATATTTCATGCATTAACTAATTAATCAATCATTAACGCATGAATTATCATGCATTAATAAAAAGTAAAAACAATCAGAGTTTTGTTGCTATTGTAAGGGAGGTATTTTTCAAGTACAAGCAAAACACGGTTTTAAAGAAATGAAGTAGCCGCCCCACTCTGACACCGTCAAATCCAGCAAATACGATATAAAATTTCTAATTCAGTTCGTTTAACTGAAATAATTCTTGCACGAATGCTACGGAATACATACTCGAAATCGATTTAATAAACTCTGGAAAATCAATACCCGAGGATGCATTAGCCTCATCTGAGATCGTACGAATAACGGTTAAGGGAATACCATACTCAAAACAAACCTGAGCTACAGATGCACCTTCCATTTCTACACATAATACGCCCGGTAAACCTTTCACAATAATTTCTCGCGCAACATCGGTAGATATAAACTGATCTCCGCTGGCAATATCCCCTACAAACAATTTCGGCTTTTGGATTCCAAACCTCTCCAAGTTTTGATCCGAAATCAATGCGTGAAGTTTTGAATCCTCCAAAACTACTTCTACCGCTTGTTTAGCTTTCTGTAATTTCTCCGGGTCCGAAACCAAATAGGTTTGATTTAATAGTGGGATTTCAAACTTTTGCATCAAAGGCTGTCCATCCAAGTCATGTTGAATAAAGCGTTTCCCCACCACAACATCACCAATTTTTAGTGCGGGATGAATAGCTCCAGCCACCCCAGTAAAAAGCACTTCCGTCACCCCATATTCATGAATCAAAGCAGTAACCGTGGTAGCCGCAGCCACTTTCCCCCATCTAGAGAAAACCACCACAAACTTTTGACCTTTAAACCAACCCGAAAAATATTCTCGCTGTCCAAAAGTGTCCATCGAAACATCTTCTAATAGTTGAGTAATTCCAGAAATCTCTTCGGGCATGGCCCCCATTATTCCAATTACATTGGTTTTTCGCATGCTTTATTTACCTTTTAATATTTGGGTATCATGTCCATTCAGACTAACGCTATTCTTTTCCTCCCAATAATTTCGGATTCTTTCCGGACCTTGTTTAGCCGACCAATCAGACAAAATAGAACGGTCTTCTTGATAATCCATTAATGGAACGGCATAACCACAAGAGCTTTGAACCATCGTTACTTTCATTCTCATAATTTGTCGGGAACCGCTATCTTTAGGGAACAACGCTATATAATCTTCAAATTCTTTATCTCTAGGGTGAAAAACTTCACACGTTCCATATAAGCGTAAAATCATCGGAGCTCCCTCAAAAGCACAAAACATAATCGTCATTCGATTGCTTTCCATAATATGGGTAGCTGTTTCATTTCCACTACCGGTTAAATTATGCCAAACGACTGTATTCTCATCTATCACTCGAAAAGAATCCAAACCTTTTGGAGATACATTGACATGGCCCTCACGCATAGCAGTACCCACAAAAAACATTTTCTGATTTTTAATAAATTCTTGATGCTTAACGGATATACTCGGAAACTTTTTTGCCATATGCTCACGGTTTAAAAAATCAAATATAAGCGCTCTTTTTAAAGAAAGTTGTTATCCTAAAATAACTAATCAACATCCTTTGATATACCAGCTACTATTGTATTTTTAACTCTTTAACATTCACACATTGATTTGTATATAAAATGAAAGTAGCACATTTTTTATTGGCTGCAGGTTTAGGAATATTCTCTCCTGGACTCACTAGCGCTAACCAACCCTTCCAAGTAGACATAGACATACCTTCTCCTGTTCCTTCCGGGTTAAGTAAAATACAAAAACAAGAAGCGTTATTGACTTCCAAAAAATGGATTTGTATGGACGTCAGTAAAAAACGACTAACCAAAAAATTAGACTTTGATATTGGAAATGAATTTGGTTTAAGTATTGATAAAAAATACACTTTCAAAAACAACAATTACGATTATAGCAATGGCACCTGGAAAGTGGATGGGAAATTTTTGTACTTCTTTTACAACGCCCCCGGTACAGAAAACAAAACAGAAACGAGTAAATACAAAATCATTAAACTCAACCAAACGACTTTAATATTGAAACGTTTAGATCGTCCGAAAGGCAAAATCACTTTTAAATAAAATTGGAATGAAAAGATTAAGTTTATATGGACTCCTTATAGCTGGAGCTTTAGTTGTTGGGTGTGGTAGCGGAAGAGAAGTGACACGTGTGGATCCTAACACCCAAATGGATATTAGTGGTCGTTGGAATGATACCGACTCTAGACAAGTAGCCGATGAAATGACGAGTGATGTTTTAAGCCGTCCTTGGTTAACTCGATTTACCGAGGCCCATGACGGAAATCCACCGGTAGTTATTATTGGAGAGGTTATTAATAAAAGTCACGAGCATATTTCCTCGGAAACCTTTATTAAAGATATTGAGCGTGCTTTTGTAAATTCAGGGAAAGTTCGTGTAGTAGAAAATGCAGCTTTACGTGAAAAAATAAGAATAGAGTTAGAAAGTCAACAAGGAAATGCAACTGAAGAATCTAAAAAGAAACTCGCTAAAGAACTCGGAGCTGACTTCATTATGAATGGTACTATAAACTCTACGGTAGATGCTTACAAAAACGAAAAGGTAATTGCCTATAAAATCAATTTGGAGCTGGTTACTATTGAAACCACCGAGAAAGTATGGATTGGCGACAAAGAGATTAAGAAGTATGTTAAAAATTAATAGTTTAAGGGCTACGGCCCTTTTTCTTTTTGTTAGTATTTCGGTAGGAATGACCTCCTGTACCTCTCCCTCCTTTTATAAAAAGGCATACGGTTTTAATAAGACCATTGCTGCCGGAGATTTTGAGGCCGCAGAAATTATGCTGGAGGAAAACAAAGACAAATTGGAAGACGGAAAAATTCGATTCCTCTACTTTGTGAATGCCGGGATGGTGGAACACTTAAAGGGAGACTTTGAAAAAAGTAACGCATTTTTTGAGCGAGCTGATTTATTTGTAGAAGACTTTCAAAAGAAGGCCTTGGAAGAAGGAGCCTCCCTTCTCTTAAATCCAAATATTAGTACATATCAAGGAGAAGATCATGAGGTTTTACTTATCAATTATTATAAGGCACTTAATTATTACCTACTCGGAAATACCAATGATGCGTTAGTGGAAGTAAGACGTCTCAATCTCCAATTACAATCTCTAAGTGATCGGTATAAGGACGACTCTAAATATACCCAAGATGCTTATATGCACTTATTGATGGGACTTATTTACGAAGCCAACAGAGATTATAATGACGCATTTATTGCGTATCGGAATGCCTACGAGATATACCAAAGTGATTATTCCGTTATGTTTGGGATCTCTGCCCCGGAACAACTCAAAAAAGATCTCATCCGATCGGCTGTTTTATCGGGAATGAGCGATGAAAAAAACAGCTATGAAAAAGAGTTTAATTTAAAGTACGAGCCCACTCCGGGGCAAGGAAATTTAGTTCTGCTTTGGCACAATGGGATGGGTCCTATTAAAGAGGAATGGGGAATAAATTTTGCCATTGTATATACAGGTAATGGATGGATCAATTTTGTAAGTAAAGAATACGGACTTACGTATCCCTTCTATGTAGGGAAGACCGATTTGGGTGCCGTGACGTGGATTAAGGTAGCATTTCCTAAATATGTGGAAAGAACCATGTTGATTAAAAACGCCACTTTAGAAAATGGAGATGAAAAACATGCGGTTGAACTCGTAGAAAACATCAACGCCATATCCTTTAAAGTGCTAGATCAACGTATGGGACTCGAATTTAGTAAAGCCCTTTTACGTGTGGCCTTAAAACAAGTGGCTGCCTATAAAATTGGAGAGAAAAATGACAGTCCTGCTTTGGGAGCTGCACTCAGTTTTGTGGCCTCCGCAACCGAAAGTGCGGATACTCGAAATTGGCAAACTTTGCCCCATAGTATTTATTATGTTCGTGTTCCCTTAAAAGCCGGAAAACATGAACTTAACTTCGCATTACAAGGAGTGATGGGCAAACATGAGAACCATGAAATACAGGTAAATATTATTCCAGGTGAAACTGTTATTTATCCATTTTACACCATGGCAGCATCCGACCCTGAGGCGGTACCTGTACCTAAATAACCACCCATGCATCTTTCACATCCGATTTCTCCTGCTGTTAAAGAAGCCCATTTCGGAGGAAGTGGGCTCATTAATGCTGACAAAGCAAGTGATAGAAACGGCTATCTATACCCTAATGGAAGTAACTCAATTGGTGCAATTCGTTATTCTCTCGAATTTGGAGGAACAAGACTCAAACGAAAAGCCTCTTCTTCTTGCATAATTTCTTTCACGGCAATTTTATATTGAATTACATTCTTGGCCTTCTTAATTTTCTTATACACTTTTTTAGGATTATTAAAACCAATGGCATAATACTCCCAAAAGTTGTGCATTTTGGACATTAAATGGCTTAAACCTTGCAAAAACACATCGTATTCATCAAAAAGACGATTATGGAATTCATACAATTTTTGTACACTATCCTCTGGGAATACCGTGGAGTTAGCTTTGATCATCGAAGGTAAAAACGGATCGGCTATTAATCCCCTACCCATCATAAAATGGTTAATGCTGGGGAAACGTTTTTCCATTTCTCGGAATACAGCTACCGAGGTAATATCTCCATTGTAATACACGGTTTGCTGCGTGTGTTTCAAACAGTTTTCGAACGATTCCAAGTCCACCGCACCTTTATATAATTGTTTCCCTAGTCGGGCATGGATCGCAATATTCTTAATGGGGTATTTTGCAAGAACAGGAAATACATCTAGAATTTCCGTGGGCTCATAATATCCCATTCGCATTTTCATAGAAACCGTGATATCGGTTTCACTATGCACACGATATAAAATAGCGTCAATCTTTTCAGAATCTTGAATCAATCCGGAACCCATTCCTTTTTTACAAGCCATTGGGTAAGGACAACCCAAATTCCAATTCAATTCTTTATAACCCAAACTTTGAACATATTTGGTGACAAACAAAAACTCCTCTGCACTTGCGGTCATTACCTGAGGAATTAACTCAGGCACTCGATTATTGGCTGGATCCAAGTCACGTCTGTAGCTACTCTTAATGTCCAACTTTCCATTTAACCGGATATATGGTGCGTAATAGGTATCAATACCTCCAAATATTTCATGGAGTGCATTTCGAAATCTAAAATCGGTAAATCCTTGTAAAGGAGATGATATTAACGTTTTGCTCATGTGTTTCAAACAAGCGGCAAAAGTAATAAGTTCAGGGGGTTATTTTAGCGGACCGTCATACTTTTTAGGCAATTGAATTCCATTTCTGTCACTGGTCCATATCAAACTGGTAATCCACCAACGAGAACCATCAAAAAACAACTGGTAACTGTTCACTCCTTTCTCTTCGTAATCTAATTCCTTAGCATAATACCCTTGAAAAACAGTGGCTAAACCATTGTACTCCTCTATAATACTAGAAATTTCATATTCAATAAATCCATCCGTTTCGTAAAACTTCATTCCTAGACGGACAAACTGACCCAAACTGTAAACCTGATGTACGGCATTTCCTAAAGAATCATGATTAACTACCGATATTTGCGCTTTCGGATCAAACAACATTCGAAACGCCTCCCAATCTCGTTCTACCCCCTCTTCTCCAGAAACGATGGTTAGCCCTTTGTTCACAATTCCTTCAATGGTTAAAGTGTAATCCGGATAATTGATGGTGGAGTCTTGAGCAAATCCAACAAAATTTACCGAAACAAAAAAACAAAATAAAAGATTTTTCATATTCAAAATTTTCAGCATTCCCTATCCATTAACAGGAAGTAACATACCCACAAATTAATTCCAATGTTGATCAAACTCTAAATTCAATCGGTATAAAGTACTCGAATCATTTTGGAAAAGATCTACGGTATACGATTTACAATTTTGCGCTTCAAAATTTTTGGTTCTACTTAAACTGATCAGACTAGAAGCTTTACCCGCTTTAATTTTCACCTTGGTTTCATGCGGATAAAACACTTGATTATCTCCGGATTGTAAAATACTGGTATATAGGGAATCCCCAATAACGTCTACCTCAAGACTCACATCAAAATCACAATAATTAGTCACATTCAAACTCGGTCCTGTGCCATCGCAATCTTCTTTACAGGCTGAAAACTGGATGAACAATAACACCGCTAAAATCCCCAGAATTTGAATCAGATAAATTTCCAATTGTTTCATAACATATTCAATTTAAACAATTCACACGAAACATAAGACTACCATCAAAATTATTTATCCAATTATTCAAATCAAGTAGCGTATTCGAACCGGTATCATTTTGCTTCCTGTTTCCACTCTAAGTTAAAAATCAATAATTTACGTTCTTTATCCATAGACCACAACCCACAGCTTTCAAATCCAGATTCATTTTCAGAAACCCCGTAACTACTGGACTACAGGCAGATACACACACACAACATGCTTTAAACTTTAGTATTTATATGAACCATATATATTAAATTCAATAATTCGTTGCCATTCTTCCGAATCCATTATGCACATAATAATGGGAAAATAAATAATAGTTATCCTATTCTACTTTTTAACTTAGGACACTTGCTCAGTACAAAAAGATTGCTTCTTTTGTAACCGATTCTCAAAAGGGAATATTTAACTATTTTATTTAATTCATCAACCAATGAAAAAAATTTTATTAGGAACGTTGCTTATTGGAGCAATGTTTGGAAAGGCTATAGCCCAAGAAGTTTCTGTTGACTGGGGAACTTCATTTGACGCAAAAACGGAAGTCCAAAAAATTATCGGAGAACAAGACGAAGTTATGTATGTCTTTTCCAAAAAAGGAAAAAAAACCTTTTTACAAGGCTTTACGGGAGAACAAAATGATTTAAAATTTAGTGAACAATTTCTGTTACCCGAATACAATGGCGAGAAAACCACCGTAATTGATATGGTAATGACCGATGTAGGGCCACTTGCAATTGGGTATCAGTACAGTAAGAAAACAGGAAAAGTAAAAGTTTACGGCCAGAAATTTACCCTTGGAGGAAAAATACAGGGTAAGGGAATAGTTATCTTGGAGACAGTAAACCGAGTAAAAGTAAAAAACAACAAGGTGGTTATTGATTTATCAAGAGATAAATCAAAAATCATGTTCACCTACATGAGGAATGAAAAGAAAGAGGATATTCTTCATGCGGATATTGTTGTAATTAGTAATGACCTAGATGTACTTTCTACTCGAACCGTTGATCACAGTTTTGAAGAAGCGAAAGGAGAAGATCGATTCTTTCAATACGAAGTTCATTTAGATAATGATGGCTCATATATTTCATCTGTTCAAGAAGCTATTTATAGAAAAAATGAAATGCCCGATTATTCATTTACCATTAGAGATTTTGATTCAGAAGGTGAACAAGTAGCCGAAAAAACCATTAATTTTCAAGATAAAGGAATTTATAAACCATATATCTTCTTTGATGAAAAAGAGAATTCATTTCGAGTAGTGGGTATGTATGCTGAATTTAAAGGTAAAAAGAATAGAATTCCGGGGTATTCAGGTGTTTATTCGGCTGTAATTGAAAGAGGTTCTTTAGATGTTTTGGAAAAACAAAGTACTGTTTTCCCAGATGAGTTCTTAAAGAAATTTTACTCTGAGAAGAAAATTGCCAAGGCAAACTCTAAAGATAAAAACTTGTACGTGAGTTCAGGATTTGGAATTGATCACGTATTTATTACCGGTGAGGGCAACATGATCGTGAGTGCAGAATATTACACTAAAGAAAGAAAACAGGATAGCAAGGGTAATTATTACACCGTTTGGACCTTTGGAGCCATTATGGTGATGAGTATTAATCCTGAAGGTGAACTAAACTGGATCAACCATGTTCCCAAATACCAAGTTACTTCGGTAAGAGATCTTCCAATTGGCTTAGGTGGAATTACCATTTCGATAAAAATGGCAGAACCAAAAATACTAAACAATTGGTCGTATGTTCCTGGATTAGGGGAGAACCATTTTTACATTTTGTTTAATGACCATAGAAAAAATACGGGCGAAGAAAAAGAAGGAAAATCTAAGGCTTTAGTAAACCCTAAAAAAAGTATTCCATTTAAAATTACGATGGATCTGGAATCCGGAAAATTCACCAAAGAGGCCATGATTTCTGGAGAACAAGAAGAAACATATATGGCTCCAAGAGTAATTCATAGAATTGCAGACAACGAATTTGTAGTTTGGGCTGTAAAGCGGAAAGAAAACAAATTTGGAAGAGTCAAGTTTGAGTAACCTGCCACTTTTTCAAAGAACACAAAAAAGCGAGAAAAGAAATTTTCTCGCTTTTTTTATTCGCTCCATTGGTATTTATCACACCAACATAAAATCTCGTTTTTCTAGCTCTACCCCGTTAATGATCAAGGATACCTGATGCAGGCCTATATGTAATTTCCGAGTTGTGATTACTTTAAAAGATTGTTTCCGTACCACAGAAGTTTTTGAGTTTGCCCCATATTTTTTCTCCGATATTTTGTACACTTTTTTTGACAAGGTGCCATTGGCTTTCTGATAGTAAACCCCGTACTCTACCCGTAAAAGCTCATCGGTAGTACTGGTATTTTCCAAATTAAACTCAAACTCCAATGACTCCCCAATTTTCACCGTTGGGGTATTTACCTCGAATCGATGAATTTTAATAGATGCCACAGAACCGAAACCAAACAAAGGCATCACTTGTTTGTCCCCCAGCTTAAGAAGCGTTCTACAGCCATGTTTAACCAGTTTATCGGTAGCCTCAGAGTGGCCAAGCCACTCCTGTGCAACTTCAATTACTCTTTGTGGGTGATCCTTAGAAATATCATTGAGGTTATTAGCCACACTTCTTCGTACATACTCCGAAGAATCATTCTTTAAAGCTTCCAATATGGGGAGTAAACCCACCGGATCTTTTTTAAATGATTCAATGGCCATGGCCCAAGGTAATCGAGGTCGAGAACCTTCACTAGCCAAACGTCTTACGTGTTCTGAACGATGGTATGTCCAACGATACAATTGGTGCAACATATCGCGTTCGTATTGAATAATGAACGGACGGATAGCAAATTCACAACTCACAAATTGGGTGATGGTTTCCATAGCCGAAATAGAGACGGAATATTCCTCCATCCCATAGACTTCCAAAAAATCTGGATAGATAATAAACTCCAAATTATTGGCTTTAAAACCCTGTTCCTTCATGAAAGGTATGGAGTCCAGAAGCAATTGTACGTTTGCTGAATACGAGTTGGATAATTGCATATGCAAGCATATTGAAATATGTCGCATACGCTGTTTTAACTCTCTTTTCTCCCAATACTCATCGTAAATAGAGGCTAAGAAAGTGGTTTCATTAAAAGCGGGATGCACGTATTGGAATCCGGCAATGAAACGGGTGAAAAAGTGTTGATTATAAATATTCTTTAATGGTTCCATGATGGTGGTTTACATAGAAATTTAGTGACAGTGTCGTAAAAACAATTAGCTACGGATGTTCTGCAAAATACTTGCTAAAATCAAATTTACGATCTTCAAATTTTTGGTTCCGGACTTGAAATTCTTGAATTCTATCTATCCTAAAAGCCCGGTATTCGTTACGTAAATGACACCAAGCCATGAGTATCCATTTATTCGAAATAGAATACATAGCGACCGGTTCAATTTTACGCTTACTGGTTTCAAAATCGTTTGCTTTACGGTAACTGATATCAATAATTTGAAAATTGGTAATGGCGATTTGAATTTCAGAAAGTGTATCGCTTGGTAATTTCTCAAATGGTTTGTCCAAAACCACAATCTTATCGTGTAAATGTTCGCTTTTCTCTAAAACGGAATCTTTAAAAACCGATTTAATCTTGGTCAAAGCATCATCAAAATCACGGATAAACGAAGTGTCTTGACTATTAGCTACCATGTGTCTGGCAGTAATCAAAGCATTGGCTTGTTGCTCCGAAAATTGAACCGGTGCCACGGTATATCCCTCTACCAAAGAATATCCCTTTCCTTCGATGGTGACTACAGGTACTCCAGCTTCTTCTAGCTTTCGGATATCGCGATAAACCGTTCGAATGCTGATATCAAAACGTTCGGAAACCTCGGTGGCAGTTAACAGCCGCTTTGATTTAAGCAACGTTAATATGGATATTAATCGTGAAAGTTGACTCATATTGGAGAAACAAAGGTAACCCAGGTATTATTGCCTGCGCTACCCCATTACGTCTCTTTTATTTCATCGAATGCAAGGCTATTTTATTGCCTTCCGTATCTATAAACAAAGCCATAAAACCATTTTCTCCAATCGCCATTTTAGGTTGGATAATTTTTCCTCCTGCAGGCTCTACTTTTGCCAAAGCAATACTTAAATCTTCTCCTGCATCTAGGTACAAGTTTGGACCATCAGTAGTGGGTTTCATACTTTCGTGTTGCATAATTCCACCTCCAGAACCATATCCGTCTTTATTATGAGGGAAAAAACCATATTTACCATCAGGCATTGGCATATCGGTAATTTCTAATCCTAAAATAGTCGTGTAGAATGTTTTTGCCCGATCGTAATCAAGAGCAGGAATTTCAAACCATGTCATTGCGTTGTTCATTATGTTTTCGTTTATACGTTTAACTTGAGTCAAAAGTACCGCCCTCCGTGTCAGAACATGTCAGGGGTATTTTCTTGTTAAAATTCTTAGCAATTTACCTATCTATTCCTGTGACATCAGTAGCCCTAGGACACCCTTTAAATTCAAAGGGTTATCCGACTCCTCTACACCAACCCACCTTTTTTTAAAAGGTCAATATTTACTCCCGTTTCATTCTTATATACCCCACTTTTCAATTCTAATCCACCACTCTTGAGATAAGCTAAAAGATTCATTAGTTTGGGCTTAGTCGTTTCTCCCATTAAAACGTTTAATCCCATTTTTGGAGGTCCAAATTCTTTCATTTTCGCAACGAGGGCATTAAAAAATTCAATTCCGGCTTGGGTTTGATCGGTAGATTGTTCTTTTGTTAAACCCAATTGCGTCAAAAAGGAGTCCATTTCATCCTCTTTGAACAGAAAACTAAGGTCTGATGTACTTGCCCACGGCATGGGGTAATCCACTTCTTCCTTCCCTTTTTTAAAAATATCGTAATACAGGAAATAGCCCCCTGCTTTAAGAACTCGACTTATTTCAGAATAGAATTTTTTCTTATTTGGAATGTTCATTTGTACATGTTGCGTCCAGATTACATCAAAAGAATTATCCTCGAATGGTAACCGAGTGGCGTCTCCTTGTATGAAAGTAGTTTTACGCTCGAGTTTTACAAGTTTAGAAAGTTCCTTAGCAGTCCTTATGTACTCATGACTAATATCTATGCCTGTGGCTTGACAATTGTAATCGTCCGCAAGCATTCTACATGGTCCGCCAAGTCCACATCCCACATCCAAAACGGATGCTTCATATAGGTTTACACTCTTAGCCAATTCTTTGGATACCACTGCCCCTCTTACATGAAACTCATCGGCACCCGAAATGTCGGATCTTTTGACTTTATGGAGGTCGGTACCTTGTTCTTTTAATCGACTAACGATATCTTCATAAAGCCCTTCTTTGAGGTAATGTTTTTCAATACTTTTATTGAGATTGTCCATACGGAATGATTTTGGTTTATGTTTCATTCTAAATTAAGGCCATTAAAATAAATAACCGCATTATTAAAGACTCTATAGGTGATTGAAGGTCTAAAGATAACTGTAATTTCAAAAAAAACAGCAATTTTGTAATACAATTGTGGCGTTTCTTTTTGTTCCTAAAAATGAATTCTGCCGTGTATTTTGAATAAAAAAAGTCACCAAAGGCTATGAAAGAAAATAAACAAGAAATAAAGTATTTCGTTGCCACTGAACTAGAAAAACGTCTGCCTTTTGCGATAACCACCTATGAGGAGATTATGAAGACAGATCATATATTCACTCCTTCCTTACGTGATTTTCACGTGATATTTTGGATAAAGAAAGGTGTGGGAGAATATTTTCTAGATTTTAAAAAATATGAGTTTAAGGCAGGTACTATTATCTTTTTGTCTAAAGACCAATTGCATTATTTTTTACCGTTTAAACCGGATGAAACTGAAATCATTTCCATTGGTTTTAAACCCGAGGTAATTTACCGCAATGATTTAGGTCTAGAGCATCTTTTCAAGTTCAATTCAAATTCTTATCAAACCGCACGGCAAACCATACCTGTTCCTTTAGCTGAAGCAGTTCATTTTCAAAAGTATTTTGATGACCTAATGCTTATTTCTCAAAGTTGGAAGAAAGAATACCAGTACAAAGGGTTTTACCATAACCTGTGTTTGTTTTTATTGAAATGTGAAATTGTTCAAGAATATCAAAATGAGATTAATGGGGAAGCTCAAAACAACAACTTAGCAGACTATTTGGCTTTTAGTCAATTGTTAGAACAGCACTATAAAACAGAATTTAAAGTGGCGTTTTATTTAGAGGAAATGAATATGAGCTTAAAGATGCTCACCAAACTCACCAAGGCGTATTATAAAGTATCCCCAAAATCGGTCATAGATGAAAGGAGAATATTAGAGATTAAAAGACTTTTAAAAGGCACCTCTAAGTCCAGTAAAGTCATCGCATACGAACTCCAGTTTGACGAACCAACAAACATGTTTAAGTTTTTCAAAAAGCATATGGGAGTAACGCCTAAAGAGTTCAAAAACCAAGTTTAATCGGAAGGCTCCGATCCATTTACCGACTTAATTTATCATTTACTTCATTCTAAAATTCAAAACTTTAATGGACGATTTTTCACCCTTTAAGGAATTATCTACACCTTTTTAGAGAAGGCGATCCTTCGCAAATTTGTCCCCGAATTAATAACGGAAATAAAATTAAGGATTATGAAAAACAGAACAGTATTAGTATTAGGCGCAACCGGAAACCAAGGAGGAGCAGTGGTAACAGCATTATTGAAAGACCACCATAAAATTATTGGGGTAGCTAGAAATGTAGAGTCTCCAAATGCTCAAAAATTAATAGACCAAGGAGTAGAAATGGTTTCAGCAGATTTCACTGACAAGGCTTCTTTAATGGAATTAATGAAAAAAGTAGATACTGTTTTTGCCATGACTACCCCTGGTTGGGGAGGGGATATTGCCGCAGAATTAAGGCAAGGGTTCAACATTATAGATGCCGCAAAAGAGGCCAACGTGGAACATTTAATTTACAACTCGGTAAGTGATGCAAACACTTCTACCGGCATTGGTCATTTTGATAGCAAATACGAAATAGAAAAACATTTAAAAGCTTCAGGCCTAAATTACACCATTGTTGCACCCGCATATTTCTACGAAAACATCTTTTTTCCATATGTATTTGATGCGATTAAAGCAGATGGAGAATTGCGTATTGCCATGCCAGCTGACACCAAACTACAGCAGATTTCCGTTGCCGACATTGGCAAGTTTGTTGGGACCGTGGTAAACCAAGGAGAAAAAATGTTTGGACAAAGAATAAACATAGCTGGCGATGCCATTTCTGGCGAAGAGGTCGCAAAAGTGCTGACCAAGGTGTTGGATAAAAAGGTTACTTATAACGGTTTCTCAACGGATTATCTAAAACAACAAAGCGAAGAAATGGCCAAAATGTTCGACTGGTTTAACGAAGTCGGATATTCCGCAAAATTGGAAGATCTAGCCCCTTATCACCTGATGACCTTTTCACAATGGGCCGAAAAACAGAATTGGGCGGCTTACCTTAAATAAGGTAATTAATCATTTCAAGGCATCCCGTTTATTAAAAAATCAGAACTAGGATTAAAACAAAAATTATGAATAAGAGAAATAAAATCATCTTTATCATCGTAAAGGTATTGTTTACCATCATCATCATGATAGGCACTGTAATGTACTTTACTAATCACGAATTAGTGGCTTCAAGGATCGCCAATTTGGGTTATCCAACCTATATCATTTATCCTCTTGGAATTCTCAAGTTACTAGGTCTTATGACCATTTGGATTAGCAAATCGGTGGTCTTAAAAGAATGGGCTTATTCTGGATTATTATTTGTACTTGTACTTGGAGTATCCGCTCATGTAAGTATTCAAGACAATGAGTACTTGCCGGCATTAATGGGCTTAATATTTGGTCTAATATCGTATGTTTTTCATCGTAAGGAACAAAACATAAAAGTAGTCCTAGCGACATAGGAATTCATCCGTTTGGAATGGATCAGTTCGCACTTCTTACCGGTGCTGAAAAGGATATGGCAAGGCTAATAGTATAGCCTTGCCATATAATGATAAAAAAGGAGTCCGCTTGAGCGGAAAACATAGAGGCAATGGATTAAATGACCTTAAATATGGAGCTGGGGTAATTAGTAAAGAACTTAATAGTCCCCGTAACCAAGTTTTTCTGGAACCAAAATGCCAACGGTTTTCTTAATTATTGTGTGTTGTTACTTGGTTATAAACCGCTTTGTACCCCACCAACCTACCGATGGGTGCGAACAGATTAAAAATGATTTTTTGGAGCATCCAATTCGGTTGAGCTAATCTAATTTCCTTTTCGAAATGAAGTAAGATAAGTGCGGTTCTAAAAATATTTGGAGCTCCACTTTTATTCAATTTACCCTCTCTAGCCAACACAAAAAAGCTTTCAAATAAACGGTCAATATTTAATGCCGGGAAAAACTCTTGTACATAATGTGCATCTTCAAGACCTGGATTGTAAAAACTATGGGGCACATTTTTAGGAATAGATATAATATCTCCCACCGAAGCCACCTGTTCCTTACCATCTATATGAAACAAAAGTTGCCCCTTTGTCATCGTAAACCGATTCTCCTGATACGGATGGTAATGCGATTTTTCACGTTCAGGTGTCATCGGACTAATGCATTCAATCGAGAGTTGCGCACCGTTGGTTTCTGCCCCTGTTTTCAAAAAAAACCATCTGTTGACCCGTCCGAATATTGACTATTTTATCGCCTTTCTTTATCATGGGTTTATGGTTTATCTGTTGTCGGTAATTTGTATTTGCCAATGTAAGGTATCACGTCACCCCCTATATACAGGTATCCATTAAATTCTTTTACAGCGCCTGCTTCGGATAGAATTAAACCTTGCGTATCAAACAGAGTTTCTATTATTTCACCCGTCATCGAAATATTCATAACCATCCCGAAACGTTCTGCTTTTGGCTGCATAAATTCTGGCAATGCGTAAACAAATTTTTTCATTCCAATTTTCGGATGAATCTTATCTAAGGCTTCACTTCTTTTTGTGGAAAACCCTAGCCAATAGCTACCGTCTTCTCGAATGGAAATTCCATTAGGAAATCCGGGCAGATTGTCAATGAAAGTTTCTACCTCTCCTGCCTTTTCGCCAACCAACCAGTACTTAAGAACTCTGTATTTGGTGGTTTCAGCCATCAGCAGATAGTCTTGATTTTTTGATACGACCACTCCATTTCCAAAATAGGTACCCTCAATGAGCGTTTTTACTTTTTTGGTTTCAGGATTATATCTGTATAAACCACCCAAAGGCCTCATTTCCATAATAACCTTTCTTCCATACTTTATAGTGTAAGCAGACTCTTCGGAGGTATTTGAAAAATAAACCATTCCATCATCGGCAATATCCAATCCGTTTGGAATAAGAAATGGGTTTCCATTTTCATCGCTTGAAGCCAAAACAGTTACTTCCTTTTGAGGACTTATGCTAATCAACCCTTGCCTATGACTCAAAGCCAATAGATTACCGGCTTTATTGAAATGTAATCCGCTTACCCAAGATCCCGAATTATAAAATTCTTCCACTTTCCCGGATGAATCAATTTTCAGGATCCTACCGTCAATAAAATCTGCATTATGAACACCCGAATACAGATTACCCAAGCGATCAAACAGGATATCCTCGGGTCCAAACCAACCGTCTAACTGGATCTTCTCACTGCTTAATAAATTCTCATTGACTTGTGTTACCCCTTCAAATTCGGACATTATTCCTGGCTCGTAAGCGAGAGGTTTAATGGCACAAGAACTTAACATAAGCCCAGATAGCGCGGATGTAACCATCAACATTTTTAATTTTTTCATAGCTTTATTTTGGTTGATTGTTTTTGTGGCGCAAAGCCCTATTGATTTTTTGATCGATTCCATTTATTATTTTTTAAGCTTATTATTCCTACAGATGAATTGAGTAGGAAAATCCTAATTTTTCATACCTAGATTTCATTACCTCAGAGGCTTGGTGGGTTGTTATTCATATAGCTTTAAGTTGGACTCCTAGGTTGGGCAAATCAGGCCTTGCTTCCATTCCAAAACCTTGACTTCGAGTTGGGGGAATTTGTTTTCCTGTCATCAAAACAAAAGTATAAGCTAAGGCTACGCTAAAAACCAATAGGCTATTTACGGTATGAACGGGCGGGTTAAGAAAAACACTTAATGGAATAATAAACCCGGTTGTTATGGCTAAAAGCGTGCCTCCAAAATTTACAAAAAAATAAAGTGTTACTGTATTCATAGGGCAAACTTAGGTAGGTCATCTAAGTTTTGCCTTTACATATGTTGAGTGCACAATTATTTTTTCACTTTTTTTCGTATCCGGCTCATTTGGGTGGGTGTAATTCCTAGGTGAGATGCCAGATGACTTAGCGGAACTCTTTGATCTATTTCAGGGTGTTTCTCCAGCAATTCCAGGTACCTAGAGGAAGCGTTCTTCATCACGATGTCAATTTCTCGTTTTTCTTTGTCAATGACCCAGTTTTTTTCAAGATAGGCGATATAGAAGTTTTTTAAATCCTCATTATTATTGATATATTGCCGATAATTTCTATAGTTGAAGCTGATAATTATACAATCTTCGATGGCTTCTAAAGCAAAATCGGATGGTGAATTGGTCAAATAAGAAACGGTTGAGGCTACAAAATTCCCTTCTAAAAATACATTTTTGTTATAGGTGTTACCCTCTTCATCTATGAAGTAGGCAATAATCGCTCCTTGAACTAAAATATGAATATCCTTGGCTGTTTTACCAATAGGTAGCAAAATTTCATTTTTCTTTAAGTGCTTAATCCTTGCAATGGAATACAGAAGAGAAAGAGACGTTTCACTTACCTGATGATACCTGAAAATGACCTCCTTTATAAATTGATTATAGTCCTCTTTTGCTTGCATTGTATTTATTTATATGACTCACACCCGGTCTTGGATAGAACAAATGGCGATTTTCACGTTTTCATTTTCCATTTAGAACTGGTCACAATTTCTTTTATCCCGGATTATACGAATCCTTCTTTCCGTGCTTAAATAATTAGATGCAATATAAAAAAGAGTCGTTACCATCAAGCCTTTAAAATAAAAAGTATTGGTCCTTGATCTATTTGATGTGCTAGAATCCAGATCAGAGGGACACCGTTATCCATGTTTTCATATATCGACCATTTTTTTTAAATACTAGTTAAATAGAATTTAGGAAGGATATCACCTCAGTAATTGGGAATAAGTACTGTTTAACACCTCATTCTACGTAGTTTTAGATTTTAGCAAACTAATGGAAACTGTTGCAAAATCAGAATTCGGAAACTTTTTAAACTTACTCCTAACTGGAGTCAATCCAGCTTCCTCAATCAGAGTCAGGAACTCCTCTATTTCAAGAATATATTGATCTGAATATCCGTGTGTTAAATCATAAGCAGTTGCGGCTGTTTTTCCAATGTTTTTAGCCACAATTTCTGGTTTAACCGTATGTAATTCAATTAGCAATAATCCGAACTTCCCAACAAAAGGGGTCCATTTTTCAATATGGATTTTTAATGATTGTGCAACCAAATTGTTATCGATTCTATCTCCCTTGAACGCATATGCACCAGTGGACGAGCTAATTCTTGAGGATCTATCATTAGGGTCTTTCCAAATTCTATTATGGTCCAAAAAGGTTCTTACATTCAGTAAATTTTCTAATTCGATATCATAATTTTCATTCAGGTCCTTAGCTAAAAGCTCCGGATTTCCAATATCTCCCCAAATAACCTTTGCCCATATATCGGCTTGAATGAGGTTAGCTCTGGTCACTTTTAATGCGGCATGATTATAATCTACTCCAATTACCATCAAAGGATATTCATCTAAAATAGTACCTCGATAGGTTTGACTTTCAATGACTGAAAACAAATGTTTTAGAAATGCTCCATTCCCACATCCCATATCAAGGATCCCCCTGGGTTGTTCCTCAATAGGTTTATTAAAAAGATCGATTATTATTGCATCCACTACTTTAAAGTATGTACTGTGTGCACCACCACTTCCCCATATATTCATTTCTCTATCCACATGTAATTCATCTGCTTCAGGTATTGAATTACTGAAGATTAGTGGATCTCCAAATATTAAGTCATCTAATTTTCTGAGCGTTGGAATATAAGAAACTGTTACTCCATAAGCGCTTGCCCTTTTAGCGAAAAACAAACCAAATTCAGTAAATTCATAGGTGCTGTTTTTTGAATTAAACCACCCTAGGTCGGCTAAAACACTTAGTAATTGATCAAAGACTTGATGGTTTTCATGAAACTCTTCCGAACGGAATTTCGACTCCATAAAATATTTGTGAAACATTCCGGTAATCCCTAAGTGAACGGTGGTAGGCCCCACGATAACTCCTTCAATATGTGTTAAAATTTGCTCTTCTATTTGTTTTTGAAACTTATTTTCAGAAAATTCAATTCCATAGTTAGATTTATATTTCTTATAAATACTAACTAACTTTAAAAATGGTTCGATTTCAAATTTCCTTTGATGAAAACCACCTGACATTTGTAATAAGTCTACCACATCCTTGTACAGATAAAAATATTTGAACGCTATTTCAGAAGCTTTATTGGTTTCATAACGAACCGAATTAGTTTGATTGTCCACCTCTTGAATTAGCCATCCTTGAGAACACAATCCTCGTAAAGCAACATTTAGATACCCTTCATTCGCTTTAAATTTTTTAGCGAGGTCCTTTAATTCTACTTTTTTATTCTCAATTAAATAATCCGTTACGCCATGTAGTTTTAATGTGTAAGCGGTTGGAGCGATAACGATACCATCTAAATGTCTAAATAATCTATTTCTTAATACTGATTTTTGATTGCTATCCATATTTTGTTACTAATGAAAACGGTTTGAACTAGAACAATGAAAAACTAAAACACCCACACCTCTAGACTTTACACTTACCCAAATTTACATTTTCGGTTTGTTTTTTCGGTTATTCAAAGGTAAATGGATTATTAGGAGTTCTTTAGCCCAAATTTTAGGCCTAGTAATTTCTACATCACTATTAATGATTATGATGTTTAATTGCGTACAACCAGGCCCGTTAGCATTCCACACCATTCATTTTGTCCAGATACACCTTGAATTGCAATGGGGTCAAAAAACGGGCT
>MAAC01016734.1_pt1 | contig 23669 bp, 15 predicted proteins | sample 1115981 | NCBI WGS metagenome assembly MAAC01 (sample SAMN04961126, study PRJNA320927) | seawater metagenome | isolation source: sample BD02T64 sea water enriched with oil for 64 days | place: USA:Gulf of Mexico | collected 2013-07-27
TGTAATGATCGCTTTTACAAATTTTTCTGTTCTGTGATAATCTAACAAACATTGCGCAGCGTGATTGAGACCAAGGGCTTTACCTCTTTGAGCAGGAATTGCGGCGAGATACTCCATTTTTGTATCGTATCCTGAAATATTATTTGCTTCATGAAATTGCTGGTGAATTGAATCTATGGTTTTCTTTAGTTTCTCTTGATCTAAGTTTTCTTTAATTATTGAATTACCGAGCGATGTAATAAGGTCTATCGTATTAGTTTGAGACATGAATGGGTTTTAGGTTGGTGTATGATCAATAGGACTTTGTAATATAAACAAAGCCAATTTAATCAAAAGATACTACTATTAAGTTTAATCAATTTAGGAAAGTATCGCATTGATAGTACTGTAACAAATGTAGCTACCAGAATAAAGTTATAGAGGTAAAATAAAAGAGAATAGAACCTCATAATTAGTTGGTCCTATTCTCATTATGTAAGATGATTGTAATAGCAGAGTTACAGTTACTTCTTAAATTCTATAGGAATTCTAGTTACTGTTACCTTCCATATTTTATTAGATGCCCCAGATTTGCCAGATCCATAAGTAGAAGGAGAGTCCTCATACGCTTCAATACCACCGTAAATATGACCTATTTCTACTTGTTGAGAGTTAGTAAAAGTCTTTTCGCTATCAATCACATCTGCTTCTACACCATCAATGCTTAAATATTTGGCATTGCTATTAGGTATGAAAACAGCCTCTGCTCCATAGTAATACTTTGAAGGAAAAGCCTTTGAAATGGTGTCAAAAGAGCTTTCTAAACTTTTTAAATTATACTTTGAATACCCTAGTGTATTTGTGAATCCTGATAGATGGTCATCTGCTTTTCCATTACCTATTCCTCCTGGTAAAAATGTATGAATTTCACTGTTGCTGGAATCGTAAATAGTAAAGTCAGGACAGGAATAAACATTGCAATCCTTTTGATTATGATTATTGTCGACTTTATATTTTTTATCAGCATCTGGTGTGATATAAATAGCATCATTCCATGCAGCAAAGTGATATTTAAAGACACCACTCATTAATGCAAAATTTGGAGCTAACTTACTATCCTTATCCATATATACAGACGAGGTTACTGGTAAATCCCTTCTTCTAAAAATAGAAGTGCTATCTGCTAGTTTCAAATCTTTTAACTGTGTTGCTGTTAAGTCACTGATCGTATCTGTAACGGTAGCTGTAAGATCTAAAGATTTTTTTGAATCGCTAAATTCTAACTGATAAACTGAGTTAAGATAAACTTGTTCATTGTTATTAAAATTATGTCCTCCAGCAAGGTAAAATTCATTACCAGCTTTCTTTAATTCTCCTCCGGTAATGCGCAATGATGGATTATTACCAAATTTAAATACCTTCATCCACTCGTCAGTTGTTAAACTATAATCACCTTGCACTAAACGAGATAATAGTGGTACATTGATTTTTGCGATGGCGTCAAATGTATGGTAATTTGCTGCCGTAGGAACTTCTCCTACCGGTGCACCATAACCACCTATAACATATAAATCATCACCAGTTTGTAAAACTTGAGGATTAGAACATAAAAATATGCTTCCATATTGACTTAATTTATCTCCTACTAGAGTACAAACTTTCTGTATTTCAGTAGATGCATCATTTCCTCCATCTCCCATAAAATAAATATTTTCTACCATTTTCCGGTAGTCGAGAGTAGCCTTGTTTCCAGTTTTAGGGTTGAAAACATAGATGTTAGAATTGAAAGATTTAGGCGGAAACGACTTCAGAGAATAATCTGCTGTGAGGTCATGTAAGCCACCATTAGAATCATTTTCTCCGTTAGTCCTACCGGCAAAAAGAATCCAGTCTTCTCCATGTGTAGCATGTACAAATGATTGAAGAGCTGGCGATGTTATGTTCTCTTGAACAGGTTCTAGCGATACTTCATAAGTATATGTAGTAGGGTAATTTGCTGGGACATCTTGACGAGCTTCCTTCTTTTTACAAGAGACATTGAAAAAGATTAATAATGCAGGTGCGATTATGTTTAATGTTTTAATATTCATGAGGTTGGTTTTAAAGGGTTTTGCAATGGTTAAAATTAAGTCACATCTTTAAGGTGTACAATGTGTATAAATACCCAAAATTAAGATTGTTTAACGGTGAAGTTATATCATCGCTTTCGCGAAAGCGAAACTAAAACCATTGATTTCCACACAACACTTCTTATAAGTATAAAAAAGCTAGATAGACAGTCTAAGTCCATCTAGCTTTTCTATTTGTTAAAACGTGTTCTTAATAAGATCCAGATGCAATCGCTTCTGCTTTTGCTTTAAGAAATTCAGCTTGTTTTTCAGGAGTGATCTCAATTTGAACCAGCCTCCAAGTTAAGTTGTAAGTACTTTGTTGGAAACTAGAAGGAAACTGTCCGAAAAAAGGATCATTCATATTAAGCGCAGTAGTTGCAAATGATGGCTGTCCTTTTGAAAATAGTTTCATCTCGCATACTGATCCGTCCACAGATCCTGTTGCAGAGCGGTAATATTGCCATACTAGAGATTTATCACCATGTGTATTTATGAGAGATCTTTTTCCATCTTGTGGCGTTCCAGAGGTATTGTAAGGTGTTTTAGAAGTTTGTGAAAAATCATAAGACATTTTATCTACGATTTCTTTTTCATTGGAAGTTCCTTTTCTAAGTGTTACGGTTTTGTAATTAAATGCAGGTTGCTTGCTTTTAATTGCGTCCATTACTTCTTTTACGGTGGATGAAGGAGGTAAATCGGTGAGCTGGATGTTTTCAAAATAGCAAAACAGTCCTACGATTCTGAAGCTTACTTGAAGTGGTGAGGTCATAATATAAATTTTAGTAGATTAGTATGATGTAAAACTAATTGTAAATCAGACAGTTTATATCAGTACAAATACCCAAATTACGACCAACACTTAATATTATGTGATGGTACTTATATGGCGATGGTGTCTTTATAAGTAAGCAAATAAAAAATCCCCAAACCGAAAGGTTTGGGGATTTTTATTTAAACACTAAAATCTATCTATTTTAAATCAAATCTATCCAGCTGCATCACTTTAGTCCATGCTGCTATAAAGTCGTTAACAAAGCGTTCTTTAGCATCTTCACTTGCATATACTTCAGACAGTGCTCTTAATTCAGAATTAGAACCGAATATTAAATCAACGCGAGTCGCATCCCATTTTTTGTTATTTGTATTGCGCTCTACAATCTCAAATAAATTCTTATTATTTTCTACTGGTTTCCAACTATAATCCATGCTCAACAGATTTTTAAAGAAATCATTTGATAACGTTCCTGGCTGCTCTGTAAGGATTCCAGTTTTAGAACCATCATAATTTGCACCTAGCGCACGCATTCCACCTACTAATACAGTCATTTCTGGTGCACTTAATGTTAATTGTTGTGCTTTGTCTACTAATAACTGTTCAGGTGTAAGAGTATATTCCTTTTGCTGAAAGTTAGTAAACCCATCTGCCATAGGCTTCAATAAGTTAGTACCATTGATATCTGTTTGATCCTGTGTTGCATCAGTTCTTCCAGGAGTAAAAGGCACTTCAATAGAGTAACCTGCTTTTTTTGCAGCATTTTCAACGGCTACATTACCACCTAATACCACAAGATCTGCTATAGATATCTTTTTGCTTGAAGTATCAAAATCATCTTTAATATCACGATATACATTAAGCACTTTTTTCAATTGAGCTGGATTGTTTGAAGCCCAATTTACCTGTGGCTCTAATTGTATTCTACCACCATTTGCTCCACCACGACGGTCTCCATGACGGTAAGTAGATGCAGCATTCCATGCGGTTGTAACTAGCTCATTAGTCGTTAATCCAGATGCTTTTATTTTACCTTTCAGTAGATTGATATCGCTTGTAGATACTAGATTGTAATCTCTTGCAGGAACTGGGTCTTGCCAGATAAATTGCTCTTGAGGCACTTCAGGTCCTAGATAAGTAGAGCTAGGTCCCATATCTCTATGTGTTAGTTTGAACCACGCTTTCGCGAAAGCGGCATCAAATTCCTCAGGGTTTTCATAAAATCTCTTAGAAATCTTTAAGTATTCTGGATCTTTAATCAAAGATAAATCGGTCACTAGCATTGTAGGAGCAACTTGCTTATCCTTATCAAAAGCATGTGGATACATTTTTTCTGGGTTTACAGCCTCAAATTGGTGAGCGCCTCCGGGACTTTTAGTTAGTTTCCATTCGTGTTCAAAGAGACTTTTAAAATAACCGATTCCCCATTGTGTAGGTGTATTAGTCCATGTAACTTCTAAACCAGAGGTAACAGCATCTGCTCCTTTACCACTTTTATGAGCGCTTTTCCATCCCATTCCTTGGTCTTCAATTGCTGCACCTTCTGGAGCGGCACCTAAATTTTCACCGCTAGAAGCACCATGTGTTTTTCCTAAGGTATGTCCACCGGCAATTAATGCTACGGTTTCTTCATCATTCATTCCCATACGTCCAAAAGTCTGACGAATATCGTGTGCTGCTAATACTGGATCTGGATTACCGTTAGGACCTTCTGGGTTTACATAGATTAATCCCATTTGTGCGGCTGCTAGTGGTGTTTCTAATTCTCTATCTTCATTGAATCGTTCATCACCTAACATTTCGCTCTCAGAACCCCAATAAACATTAGTCTGTGGTTCCCATGTGTCTTCACGACCACCAGCAAATCCTAGTGTTTCAAATCCCATGTTTTCAAAAGATACATTTCCTGCTAGAATCATTAAATCTGCCCAAGAGATTTTCTGTCCATATTTTTGTTTTACTGGCCATAATAATCTTCTTGCTTTATCTAGGTTAGCATTATCTGCCCAGCTATTTTGTGGTGCAAATCGTTGTTTACCTTCACGCGTTCCACCACGACCATCACCAGTTCTATAAGTTCCAGCACTGTGCCACGCCATTCTAATGAATAGTCCGCCATAGTTTCCAAAATCGGCTGGCCACCAGTCTTTGGAGTCTGTTAAGGCTAGTTCGATATCTTTTTTAAGCGCATCATAATCTAGGCTTTCAAATTCTTTCTTATAGTTAAATTCTTCTCCTAATGGGTTAGATATATCACTGTTTTGACGTAAGACACTTAAGTCTAAAGAATTAGGATACCATTGCTGGTTGGTTTTACCTTCACCTTTAGTCATTGATCCTGCTGACTTTGTAGTTCCAAAACCAAGTGGACACTCTGCCTTACTTGCTGTTGCTACATCAGTAGGCTTATTCATGTGGAAGGTGTAGTAATAGCCTCCAAAAAGACCTAGTAAAGCGACTATCGCTATACTTGAATAAATTAAAATTGTTTTCATGTTATAGATTTAAGAACAAAATTAAAATAGTTTATATCTATTATAAATTATTTACGATAAGATATTCCTATTAAAATATCTACGAAGGTTATTTCCTATTAAGGGTTGTAATTTTCTTATTTAGAAATGGAAGAGATTCAGATAGTTGAAAAGAAAGTCAGTGAAACTATGGACATTTTTGCTAGTAGGAATACGCTTAAATTAGGTATAAAAAAATCCCTGAACTAACAAGTTCAGGGATTCTCGATATAATATTTGCGGTCACAAGGACTGTAAATTTAATTACTTCACTTCTTCAAAGTCTACGTCTTCTACATCACTTGTATCATCTGCAGATGATTGCTGCGCTCCAGCATCTGGTCCAGGCTGTCCACCTTGCGCTTGTGCTGCTTGTGCCATGTCTGCACTTGCCGCTGTCCATACGTTGTTTAACTTCTCTAAAGCAGGATCAATTTGTGCGATATCCTTAGTTTCATAAGCTTTCTTCAACTCTTCTAGCGCCTCAGTAATAGGAGCTTTCTTGTCTTCAGGAAGTTTATCACCAAATTCTTCTAACTGTTGTTCCGTTTGGAAAATCAATTGGTCTGCACTGTTCAATTTATCAGCTGTTTCTTTTGCTTTTTTATCAGCATCAGCATTTGCAGCTGCATCTTGCTTCATTTTCTCGATTTCTTCTTCAGAAAGTCCAGAAGATGCCTCGATACGTATATCTTGTTTCTTACCAGTCGCCTTGTCCTCTGCACTTACTTTGATGATACCATTTGCATCGATGTCAAAAGTAACTTCAATTTGTGGAGTACCTCTTCTCGCTGGTGCAATTCCATCTAAGTGAAATCTACCTATGGTTTTGTTATCAGTCGCCATAGAACGCTCACCTTGTATCACGTGAATCTCAACACTAGGTTGATTATCTGCAGCGGTAGAGAATACTTGAGACTTCTTAGTTGGGATTGTTGTATTAGACTCAATTAATTTAGTCATCACACCACCCATAGTTTCAATACCTAAAGAAAGAGGTGTAACATCTAATAAAAGAACGTCTTTTACATCTCCTGTAAGAACTCCACCTTGGATCGCAGCACCTATGGCTACAACTTCATCAGGATTTACACCTTTTGATGGTGCTTTACCGAAGAATTTCTCAACAGCTTCTTGTACTGCAGGAATACGAGTAGATCCACCTACAAGGATAATCTCGTCGATATCTCCAGTAGAAAGTCCAGCGCTTTTTAAAGCTGTTTGACACGGCTCAATAGTTCTTTTTACTAAGTCAGAAATTAATTTCTCAAAACTAGATTTAGTAAGTGTTTTTACTAAGTGTTTAGGTCCGCTTGCTGTAGCAGTAACATATGGCAAGTTAATCTCAGTTTGCGCGCTTGAAGAAAGTTCAATCTTTGCTTTTTCAGCAGCTTCCTTAAGACGTTGTAACGCCATAGGATCTTTTCTTAGATCGATATCTTCAGCAGCTTTAAACTCATCTGCTAGCCAGTCTATAATTTTTTGATCTACATCATCACCACCTAAGTGTGTATCACCATCTGTAGAAAGTACTTCAAATACTCCATCACCTAACTCAAGGATAGAAACGTCATGTGTTCCACCACCAAAGTCAAAAACCACAACCTTTTGATCAGTATCCTTTTTATCAAGACCGTAAGCAAGAGCTGCAGCAGTAGGCTCATTAATAATACGCTCTACTTTAAGACCAGCGATCTCACCAGCTTCCTTAGTAGCTTGACGTTGAGAATCATTAAAGTAAGCAGGTACAGTAATTACTGCTCCAGTTACTTCAGTTCCTAAGTAATCTTCAGCCGTTTTCTTCATTTTTTGAAGAATCATAGCACTTAACTCTTGTGGAGTATAAAGACGTCCATCGATATCTACACGTGGTGTATCGTTATCACCTTTTACTACACTATAAGGAACACGCTCAGCTTCATTTGAAGATTCGCTGAATTTGTTACCCATAAAACGCTTTACAGACGCAACTGTTTTAGTTGGGTTAGTTACTGCCTGTCTTTTTGCAGGATCACCTACCTTAATTTCACCACCTTCTACAAAGGCAATTACAGAAGGAGTTGTTCTTTTACCTTCAGAATTAGGGATTACTACAGGCTCGCTTCCTTCCATTACAGAAACACAACTGTTAGTCGTACCTAAGTCTATTCCTATTATTTTACTCATTATAAATTATTTTAATTTTTGTTTTCTATTTAATTACGTCTTCCATAGGTCAATGTCTATGCCATGCCATAAGTAATGACATGATGTCATTTTGACTGTCATAATGGATAGTTAATCCCTTAGATATTATATAATAAGCATTTAATTCACTCATTATAATTGTTAAGTGCACAGCAAGTAGTTATAGCAATTTAAGATCCTTTATCAGTTCATAAAATAGAATGAGTAAAACAAGTTTGATATTAATTTCGCTTTCGCGAAAGCGAGATAAACACTACAATTACCTCAATAATTACATTTATCTTTGTTTAACAAATCAAAAGTTATTTTTAAAACTATTTATGTCTCAGAATCCTCCTAAAATTGAAGCGATAAGCGTCTTTGATATGCTTAAAATAGGTGTAGGTCCTTCTAGTTCACATACACTCGGACCGTGGCAAGCTGCAAGAGATTTTTTAAATAAGTTGCGCAGTAAAAACAGATTGCCATTAGTACAGTCTATAGAAGTAGATCTTTATGGTTCTCTATCCTTAACAGGTAAAGGGCATGCTACAGACCTTGCATGTATTCTAGGACTTACTAATGCAGATCCTGTGACGTGCAGTATTGAAGAGATTCCTGAAATAATAGATTATATAAATTTTCAAAAAGTGTTGCAGTTAGATGGCGTTCATTTAATACCATTTGATCCTAAAACACAAATTCATTTTAACCGTAACTTTTTACCATATCATCCTAATGGAATGCGTTTCAAGGCCATTCTTGCAGATGGTAAAAGCGTTTTTGAAACCTACTTTAGCATAGGCGGTGGTTTTTTCATTCAGAAGGAACGTAAGCGATCTGCAAAGAAAGTGGCTCTATTTGAATGTTTTCCACGCCCTATATCTAAGGCGACAGAGTTATTAGCCTATTGTGACCGTGAAAATAAATCGGTATCTCAAATTGTATTAGAAAATGAAGAATACTTAAACACACCAGAGGTTATTGACCAGAAGTTAAAAGCCATTTGGGATGTAATGTTAGATTCTGTTTACACAGGTTGTCATACAGAAGGTATTCTTCCTGGTGGACTTAAAGTGCGTAGACGTGCTTTTGACACTCATGAACGATTACAAAAAGGCAAACCTTATTCTAACAAAGAAGAGTGGATAGAAGCTATACGCAATACTGAAGTAAAATTCAGAGAAATATTAAAATGGGTTTCTTGTTATGCACTTGCCGTAAATGAAGTAAACGCCTCATTAGGTAGAGTAGTAACCGCTCCTACTAATGGTAGCGCTGGTGTTATTCCTGCAGTAATATTGTATTACATGACTATCGAGAATCATGATGCCAACTTTGACGATGTGAAAAAATTCTTGCTGGTAGCTGGCGAAATAGGAGCTTTGTTTAAAAAAGGTGCAACTATAAGTGCTGCAATGGGTGGCTGTCAAGCAGAAATAGGAGTAAGCAGCGCCATGGCTGCAGGCGCTTTGACAGAGCTTATGGGAGGAACACCTGCTCAAGTATTAATGGCTAGCGAGATCGCAATGGAACACCATCTAGGACTTACTTGCGATCCTATAGGAGGTTTAGTACAAATTCCTTGCATAGAACGCAATGCCATGGGAGCGATAAAAGCAATCAATGCCTGTGAAATGGCACTAGACAACGATGCCAAAAATGCTAAGGTACCTCTAGACAAGGTTATTGAAACCATGTGGCAAACGGCACAAGACATGAATACTAAATATAAAGAAACCAGTGAAGGTGGACTCGCGGTAAATGTGGCACTATCTGATTGCTAGATTTTTTCTTAATCATTACAGCAGTTGTTTAGATGCGGTTGGATTAAACCTAGTAGTCTAAATAAATTTAGATTATAATTAGGTTTTTACATAAAAAGATTGATTTTGCTATTTTTTTAAGAGAATACTAGCAATTTTCAAAAGCTAATCTTGATACTTTTGATCATTATCTTTTTTTTATGAGTAATAAACTACCTTTTCATATTTTAATAGCGCTCACCTTATTTTTATTCACATCATGTGCTATAAAAAAACTTCAAATAGATAGCGATCGCTTACCTATAAGTCCAAAGTCATCTACAGATTACCGCAGCTTTTACTTATTAGGAAACCTTAATTCTACAGATGCGCCAGATGCTAATTTTAAAGCGATCATAAACGATATCAAATCAAGAAGTAAAAAAGAGGACTTTACTCTGATTCTGGGCGATAACGTTGATTCAGAAAATTTTAATCGTAAGGATAAGGACGAGAAAGACAAAGAAGCCTTTAAAAACAAACTTGAGATTATAAAGGGACTTAACAGTAGTGTTTATGTTCTTGCAGGAAACGAAGACTGGAATGATGAAGGCCTCAAAGGACTCAAAAATATTGAGGAAATGGTAGAAGATGTCCTCGATAACGATGAGGCTTTTCAACCAGAGAACGGCTGTCCATTAGAAGAGATTGAGATATCAGATTCTATGCACCTTTTTATAGTAGACTCGCAATGGTACATAGAAGACTGGAATAAAAATCCTGATTTTAATGATAAATGTGAGATAAATACCAGAGAAAAATTTATTACAGTACTTGCAGACGAGATGCGCAAGCAACGACATAAAACGGTTATCGTTGCCATGCACCATCCTATATATTCTAATGGTGTCTATGGTGGTCAAATGAGTATTGAAAACATTTACCAGCCTAGTATTGAAAATTTTTATGTGCCTGTATTGGGTAGTGCATGGAGTTTTATTAGATCTCAAGGTAGTGTTTCTAGACAAGATCGCTACAATCCATTGATGAATGAACTAATGGAGGAAATTAAAAGCGCTAGCACTGATTTAGACCGTGTATTTTTTGTGAGCGCTCATGAAAAAACTCTCCAGTTTATAGATCACGATCATATGAAGCAAATAGTTTCAGGAACTACCGTTGAAGAAGGTTATGCCAGTCTTGGAAAGAAGGGAATTGTGAGTAGTGGCGAGCGCGGCTATGCAGAGCTTAGAGTTTATAAAGACAAATCTTCTGAAGTGTTTTTCTATCAAGTAAAAAATGGAAAAGTAAAAGAAGTTTTTTCTGGTGACGCTTTCGCGAAAGCGGTACCCTACAACCTGGATTCTTTGCCCTTAATAACTAACGACTTTAAAAAAGCATCTATCTATAAAAAAGAAGAAACTGTTAAGGATGAAGAGTATGAAAAGTTTTACGGTAAGCACTATCGCACGCTTTACGGTCTAGATGTTAAAGCACCAGTTGTGATGCTGGATACACTTTATGGCGGCCTTAAAGTAGAACGTGCTGGTGGTGGTAATCAAACTCAAGGATTGCGTCTTGTAGATAGTCTGGATAGAGAATTTAATATGAGAGCTCTTGAAAAAGACGCTATACAATTTTTAAAAAGCGCTGGCTATGGAACAGTTGACGTAGATAAATATTTTGGTGGTACATTCCCTCAAGAGTTGATAAGAGATTTTTATACAGCAGCGCATCCTTATGGAGCATTTGCCGTTCCTAGACTTGCAGGAGCGATAGATTTGAATCACACGCATCCCAAATTATTTTATGTGCCTAAACAAGCAACTTTGGGAGACTTCAATAAAACTCATGGAGACCGTTTATACATGATTGTAGAAAAGCCAGACGACTCTTTTAAAAACAGTCACATGTTTGGTAATAATCAAGACATAGAAAGTACACAAGACTTTTTTGATAAAATAAGAGAAGATGAGAAATACCGTCTAGATGAGCGCATGTATATAAGAGCTCGTATTTTTGATATGCTTTTGGGAGATTGGGACAGGCATGAGGATCAATGGCGATGGGCAGAAATCGTTGATCCAAAAGATGATGAGAAAGTAAATTTTATTGCGATTCCTAGAGATCGTGATCAGGTTTTTGCGAGATTTGATGGAGAATTGCTCGATTTTATGAGAAAATGGATGAAGGGCTCGAGACAATTTGGCGTTTATGGTCCTAACATAGAACATATTGAAGAATTCAGTCAGAGTGCTATTAAATTAGACCGAGCTATTTTGCAAAGCAGTGACATAGAACTGTGGAAGGAAGAAGTGGCATATATTCAAAAACACATCACGCCAGATGTAGTTTCCAAAGCATTTAACGAAATGCCAGATGAGGTAAAAGATGAATTATGGCAACAAACTCAGCAAGATCTTCTCGATAGAAAAGAAAACTTAAATGATATCGTTAATCGTTATTATGAGCATTTTCTCAAGTTTCAAACTCTTAAAGGAACAGATAAGGACGACTACTTTACCATTACAAGATTACCTAACGGTATAACAACTATAGAAGCCCATCGTATTAAGGATGGAGAAAAAGGAACCTTATTGTTTTCTAGAACTTTTGATCAAAAACTTACCCAAGAAATCTGGATCTATGGACTTGACGATGATGATGTTTTTGAAGTCAAAGGAGAAGGAAATGATTTGATCAAGATAGTAATCTCTGGAGGAAAAGGTGAGGATCAATATAAAATTGAAAACGGTAAAAACATCGAGATCTACGATTACAAATCTGAAGAGAACGAGTTAAAAGAGAAAAATGGTGCCAAAGCTATTTTTAGAGATGACTATGATATCAATCACTATGACACAGAGAAAGTACCTTCAACAGCTGCCAAGCCTCATTTAGTATTAACCTATAATCCAGATCATGGTGTTGCACCATCTATAGGTTTTACAAAGTCAGTCATAGGATATGAGCGCAACCCATATTCTTCTATGTATGGTTTTAAAGCACAATATTTTTCTCTTACTCAGGCCGCAAAATTTGATGTTTTTGCTGGACTTGGAAATGCCGTAGGACATTGGAATCTAGAATTTAAAGGATTAATAACTACTAACAATTATACCGAAAACTTTTTTGGGTATGGAAATGATTCAGAATTTGATCGTGATACTAATTATGATGCAAATCGCATACAATTGCAACGCCAGGAAGCAGGATTTCACCTTATTAAATTAGGTCATTACGGCAGTAAATTTGATATAGGAATAGGTTACAAAGCAGTAGAAACAGATGTTAATGTGCCAGCTGCAACTAGAATCACTCAGTTACGAGATGATTACCTGCAGTTTCACGCAAATTACGAATATAAAAGTAAAGATAACGATAGGTTTCCTACACGTGGAATGCTTTTTAAAACTTCAACAGCTTTTACTGATGACCTTTCTAACGACAGGTACTTCTTTACTATTGATCCAGACCTAACGTTTTGGAACGCTATAAATGATAATCGTACCATAGTTCTTAAAACAAATCTAGCAGCACAAACCAGAATAGGGGACGACCCTTATTTTTACCAGGCAGCTGTTTTAGGAGCAAATAATGGGTTGCGTAGCTTTAGAACAGAGCGTTTTGCAGCAAATTATGCTATAAATGCTAGTGGAGATTTGATTTTTGACTTAAAACCGATGAAAACTAAATTATTACCATTGCGCTTAACGCCGTATATAGGTTATGATATCGGGAAAGTATGGATGGATAACACAGACTCCACACGTTTCTATAATTCTTATGGCGGAGGTTTTCAGTTAAGTATGACAGGATTGTTCAGTTCTAGTTTTTCCTATTTCCACGGTGATGAAGGAGGTAGATTACAATTCGGGCTTACCATTTCACAATAGTTTTTAAAGAGCACCTAGGATTGTTGAGATTCCGCTTTCGCGAAAGCGTAACAAATAGTAACTTTATTCTACATATAAAGCATTATGACTAACGATACCATCCTCGCTGCAGATTTACCAAATATTGAAGTAACCGATTTTAGAAAGCATCCCAAGCGGTTTCTGAACAAAAAATTAATTGCTAAGATTCTGGTATTTATACCGCTACTAGCCGGAGTTGTTGTGGCTTACTTTGTTGTTACTGAATATCCATGGTTGTGGAAGGTTGCTGGCGGTTTATGGGTAGTCTTACTTATTTTAAGTGTTTTTATCTCTTATAAAGAGTATTTTGTAAGAGGTTATATTTTAAGAGAAAAAGACATTACCTATAGAAAAGGCTGGTTGTTTCATAGTCAAATTACGGTTCCATTCAATAGAATACAGCACACAGAAATTAATCATGGTCCTATAGATCGCTTATTTAAACTGTGCCAGCTGGATATTTTTACCGCAGGTGGTAGTTCTAGCGATTTAAGTATAAGCGGTCTCGATCCTAAAGAAGCTGCAAAACTTAAAGAGTATATTTCTGGAAAACTTTCTGCTCATGCTTGATTTAACCACGCCGCAACGACAGAGCAAGAAAATCATTTTCTTTTACTTATTTAAAAGTTTTAAGGGGCTATTTTTATATGTACTGTTTGCCTTAATAGGCAGTGGATCTAGCAGTCAGTATGGATCTTACATAACTATGTTTATTATTTTTATTGCGGTGATGTCTTTAGTTTCACCAATTATAAGATATATTTATTTTACCTTTCATATTGAAGATAATGAGCTTATTATACAAAAAGGACTCTTACAAAAAGAGCGCAAAGCCATTCCACTAGAACGTATTCAATCAATTAATATTAATCAGAATATCATCCAGCGTATTCTAGGTATCGTTTCTTTAGAAGTAGAAACGGCAGGTTCTAAGGCAAAAGAATTAGAAATTCCTGGTCTTGATAAAATTTTTGCCAGTCAGTTCAAAGAATTATTGCAAGAACGCAAAGAAGAAATCACAGAAGAAATTAATCCTGTTGAGGTTGAAGAAACAACTGCTTCAGATGTATCGCAAGACACTGCTCATGAATCTCTTCAAAAAGCAACCGCCCAAAAAAGAACCGCTGTTTCAGAAACCATCATTTTAAAGCTAGGTTTTCTAGATATTTTAAAAGTAGGTATTACTCAAAACCATTTGAAAAGTGGTGGTCTAGCTATAGGAGTTGCTGCTGGTGGATGGTATCAAATAAATGAAATTCTTCAGGAGTTATTGCCAGATCTATTTAAAGAATTCTCATGGCAAAATATAATTTCTAGTGCTAGTGTAGGGATTGCTGTAAGCTTTCTAATTTTATTTTTATTCTTCTCGGTCATCATAAGTATTGTGCTTGCTTTCAACAAATATTGGGATTTCAGTATGGTGAGAAAAGGGGATGATCTTGAGTTGAAGATGGGACTGTTCAATAAAAAGGAAATAAAAATACCTCTAAGTAAAGTACAGGTGTTAGAATTTCATTCAAATCCGTTGCGTAAATTGTTAGGGTTTCAAACCGCCTACATCTATCAAGCGCAGTCTACAGATAGCAAATTAGGAAGCGTATCTGTTCCTGCATGTAAAAAAGAGCACAGAGTCTTATTGCAAAATTTAATCTTTGAAGAGTCTATTGATGCGACAGAACAAGAGTTGCATTGCAATCCTTATTCTTATGCACGATTAAGATTTTATATCACATCTACCGTCATTTTCCCGATGATAGCCGTGGCTTATTATTTTGAACAATATGTTGCAATAGTACCACTAGTAATCGTACTGCTCTTGCTTGTATTTGCTGCTTATATGTATGGCAAACACAGTAAAGTGATAAAAGATGATGATTTTGTTGTTTTTCAAAAAGGCTGGATCTTTCCGCAAACTATTGTCTCACCAGTTTTCAAAACTCAGGCAGTAGAAAAATGGCGCAGTGTATTTTTAAAACGTAGGCGAGAAGCTCATTTTAAATTACACACCGCTGGTGGCACTAGAGGATTAAGGTATTTTAAAGAAAATGAGCTCAATACATTACTAAATTCGGTGAACAATCAAGTTATTGTAAATGATAAAAAATGGATGTGATAACTAAAGCATTACATCACCACCCAAAAGCATCATTAATTTCTTGACAAACTACCTTTCCAGACACGATATTTAATCCAGATCGCAATGCGGCATCTTTTTCACATGCTTTTTCCCATCCCATTTTTGCCAGTTTTAATACATAAGGTAGCGTGACATTAGTAAGTGCTACTGTTGAGGTATAAGGAACTGCACCAGGCATATTGGCCACCGTATAATGTACTACATCATCAATTATGTATACAGGATCTTCATGAGTAGTAGGTCGTGTAGTTTCTACGCAGCCACCTTGGTCTACAGCTACATCTACAATCACGGTTCCTGGACGCATTTCTTTCAACATGTCTCTTGTTATAAGATTTGGAGCTTTTGCTCCTTTAAGCAATACGCCACCTATGATCAAATCATGTGTTTTGATATGCTTTCTTATATTAAACTCGTTTGAAAACTCTGTAACTACATGTGGTGGCATGACATCATTTACATATCTTAAACGCTTCATGTTGATATCCATTATGGTAACGTGAGCTCCTAAACCAGCAGCCATTTTTGCCGCTTGAATTCCTACCACTCCAGCTCCTAAAACCAATACCTTACCAGGCGCAACGCCAGGAACGCCTCCTAAAAGCACGCCACGACCTTTTACTGGTTTCTCTAAGTATTTTGCTCCTTGTTGTATGGCAAGTCTCCCTGCAACTTCTGACATAGGTGTAAGGAGTGGTAACGTACCATCGGCATCTTCTACGGTTTCATAAGCTATGCAAACAGCTTTTGATTTTATCATCGCCTTAGTTAACAGCTCGCTGGATGCAAAATGGAAATAGGTAAAAACTAGTTGTCCTTCTTTTATTAAATCATACTCCTCGGCGATAGGTTCTTTAACCTTAACGATCATCTCACTGCTGTCGTACACTTCTTCAATGTGATCTAGAATAACAGCTCCAGCCAGTTTATAATCTTCATCAAAAAAACCACTTCCTTCTCCAGCACTTTTTTGTACATAAACCGTATGATTGTCTTTAACTAGTTCAAAAACTCCAGCAGGAGTAATTCCTACTCTGCTTTCATTATTTTTTATCTCTTTAGGAATCCCTACAACCATGTTGAAGCTTTTTAAATTACAGGGCTAAGTTGGTTTATTTTATATAAATATGAAAGTTACTGTTAAATTTTATAGGGTTTGAGGTTTAAAATAATTCAATATATGTGTTTATACCCTATAAAAAATAGGGTATAACTTTAATATTGTGTTTTAAAAATTATTTTAAAAGATAGGATGAAATAAGTTCCGCTTTCGCGAAAGCGAGATCACCGTAAAAATTATCAAAAGTTTCACGTGTTTAGAATACCGATAGAACACGACCGATTTCTATCAATTAAAAAGTGTTCAGGTAAAATACTGTCATCTATTCTCCTGATTGTTTTGAAAATAGGAGCGTAGACGCTAAAGCCAGCATAGTAAAATAATTGTAAAAATTTATGCTATCGCTGCGTGAGAGGCAGTTTTCTTGTGCTGAATTAATTCTGTAATGGCATCCCATAGCTGAATGCGCTTTTCTAAAGATTGCTTAGCAACCACAAGGGTTTCATTCCATTTTTGATCATCGTCCTGACACAATTCTGCAACCATTTCTAGAGATAATGGTCCGTGCTCATCGCCATCTAACTCTATGTGTCTATTGAGGTAATAATTAATCTTACTGTATTGATGGTCTTTTTGCACAGAATTTTCTAGAATTTCTAGAAACATATCAGGAATTACATCTTCACGTCCAAAGGTAAATGCAGACGCTACTAGATGCATTTTATTAGTCTCGATAATAGAGAAGGTGAACTTTACAAAATCTGCTATTTTTTCCTCAATGCCTATTTCATTCAAGGCAAAATTTACCGATTGTCCTGATTTTATATGATTGATAAATGCATCAATGTCACTCGTAGAAGCGTCTATTTGTTGCATGGCTTCTAGATACATTTCAAAATGACTTTTAGGTTCTCCTAGCTCGTTTACATCACTTTCTTCACCATGCACTATTTCATTAATAAATCTCGATAGTACTGGATTTTCTGGTGGCGTCCAAGGAGTGGTAACATTAGTGAGATTAACTTGAAGTGTTTTTAATAAAGACATAAAATCCCAAACGGCAAACACATGATTCTCCATAAAAACTTTAATATCCTCAATGTTTTTGAGGTTGTTGTAAAGTTTATGATTCTTTAATTGAGATCTCAGGTCTTCTAGTTCGTTTTCTATATGTTGTATTCTCATCATGTTACTCATCAGTATCTATTAGTTTAATAGCAATCACCTCACTAAAGGGGCAAAAATAACACTAATAAGTTCGAACTTTTTCTTAAAACTTTCAACAAAATTATAAGTCTACCTAGTTGCAATCTAATGGTGAAAAAGAGCACATAATTGAAAATAAAGCTCTAATCGCCGTAGCAAACAAGCTCCTAAAACAATGTTTTGCTATCGCAAAATCTGGTAGGCCTTATGATGAAACCTACGTTTCAAAATTAGGGTAGCTGGAAGTAATTAGATAGAAATAAAAAGCTCAGAAATCAAATTACTGACTTCTGAGCCTCAAAAAATAGTGTCTAAATTTAATGAAGAAAAAGGTTGTTTTTTACCTCAGTTCTTTGTTAGCGAGAGTTATTTTTATTCGCTTGGAATAAGAACAACACTGTAAGGACTTTCTTGTATTGTATCTCCAACTTTTTGATTCAGTTTAAATCCATCTTTTGGTTTTTTTACTTTGATAATCTCTACGAATAGATCACGTTCTTCCAAGTTTATAACTCGACCGAGGTATTCCACATCAGTACTGGCACTGCTACTTTTACTATATCTTTTCGAAGCTGAAGTCATTCCCATTACTAGTCTACCGCTAGTATAAAGGCTAAAATATTCATTTTCTTGTTCTCTGTATTTCTCAATTGGTTTATTTTGGTCGTCCCACGCATAGGCACTATCCGTGTTTTTTTTCAATAAACGTTCAAATTTTTTCAAATATTTGGTTTGTTCACGAAAGTTAATAGGTTCGTTATTCAAATATCTGTGATATGTTACTCGAATTATTTCGCTCATATGATATGAAGATGACACTCCATTTAACTTAAAATATAGCTTCAATAGCCCTTTTTGGCCCTTTATATTATGCCAATTGGGTGTATGTAAATCAAACGCCCAATTGTATTTAAAAGTTGCTACTTGTTCTGGTGCAATTTTAAAATCATATTTTATTGTATCGTTCAGTTCATTATTGAATTTAGAAATAGTTTTTCTCATTCCAAATGGTATTTTACTTGAAGAACAGGAAAAGATTAAAATTGATAATAATATTATTGGAACGATTTTGTTCATAATTCTCGCTAACGTAATTGTATAAGATTAGTGGCGTGTTTAAGCACTAAATTTAGCAAATAAATCACAGATAGAAAGTCCTCTATGACTTTCGTAAGTAGGCTATTATAAGCAATGAATTATGAAAATTGCTAGCCCTAGTTATTTTATTCAAAGTTAATATTCCAGCCATTTCTCAATGATTGCAATTTTGGCACAACACAAGATTTTTCATCATTCTCATTCGACACGAAAATCGGAATCAAGTCTCCTTTCTTTTTATCACTCATAATAGAAAAGTCAGTTGTAAATGATTCTCCAATAATTTTATTCCCGTTTCTTGTTTCATATTCATAATGAACTATAATTCCTTGTCCTACATTAGAAACTGGAAGTCCCGATTTTGGCATCATAGAAACTATCTTTCCTTTTGAAACTTTTCCTAATTTGTAGAGTTTGAGTTCTTTTTTTAGGTTTAAGAGTGAATAAATAAGAAATGGTAACCCTATAATTAGAAATGGTATCGGAAAAATTAAAAAGAAACCTGTTGAAAATCCATACGGTTTTAAGTCTTTTACTATCGAACTTCCATTCAACTCTTTAATTTTAATATCATTTCCAATTTCTAGTTTTTCTATTTTTCTATCTTCTAGAACCTTATATTTTGATTCAATTTCCTTTCCGTTATCTGAATATTTGTACGAAATTATTGTAGGATGAACTCCGTTAATAGTCACATTGTATTGTGTTTCAATATCAGTTATTATAGCAGTATTTTCTCTTCCTTGTGAGTTTATCAATTCATAATCAACTTTTGGTGTGTCATTGCCGATTGATGAAAACACAATAGATAAAATTATAACAAGGAATAATGGAAGTAGAGTAAAAAGAAAACCAAAAAGCATTGGAATCGGTTTCTTTTTTAGAATATTTAGTATGGTTGAGAATGTTACTTTTCTTGGTGTATTATTCATTCGTGCGTTTCGTTTTTCTAATATTGGCTAACGTTGTTGTGTATGGTTAGTTGCGTGTTTCAGCAACTAATTTAGCAAATACAAACCGAATAGAAAATCCGCGAGGATTTTCGTAATTAGGCGAGTACTAGCAATGAATTATACACGGTGTTGCCATTTCGTTGTTTTTATTCAGATTTTATATTATTCCACTAAATTTCGTGTTCCGCTTCTCAGAGTTTGAGTGAATTCAGTTAGCGTTTTATTCCGCAATATTTTTCAATTCCGATTGAGTGAGAAATTCCGCAACTTGCTAAATTCCGCATTCAATTATTGTTTCGTTTTTCAATTCACAGTTCTAATAAGATTTCAGAAATGCATTTATACTATTTCCCCAAATTGTCATTATCATAATTTCAATTATCTGAAAGAGTAGAATGAAAAGTATGATTTTATAAAACTTCTTCTCTTTTTTCCAAATCAGGATTATTACTGTTATTATTTGAATGATTCCGAATATTATGTTTAAAGCATAAATGACAATATCTCCACCAGAAACTCCAACATTTTTATAAAAAATAAATGAAAACATTAAAAATGAAATCAAACAATTTATTAGAATCCATTTTTTTAATTTGGTCATATTTATTTATCGGTTTTGAGTGAGTTCCGCAATGAATGGCCACTTGTTATATCAACCCAAATATACACTTTATCCATATCTATGACTGGATAAACTCATCGTAACTAAAGTCATTACCAACTATAAATAAGCAGTAGGACTTACACTTAAACAGGCGATTTGAACAGTTTGAAAGGTGATATCGTGTTGAAGCAATTTTCTTCAAATGGAGTTTTAAATAACTCAGTCAGTATAAAAACGTCTTCGACAAGCTCAGACTGACAATTAAAGACTTATGCGCTCAGACTAACAACCTCTTAAAATTGAAACAACTTTCCTTTGCCAACTAACAATCTTAAACTAATACCTACTTCAGTGAACTCAAAACCTGCGGCTGTGGCGCTAGCGATGTTGCTGTATTTTCCATAAGCGCCTAATTGTAATCTCGGCGAAAGGCTATACGTAGCTCTTCCTTCTGCTCTTAACAACGTAGTGGCATCGTCGTTTTCTACAAATTGATATCCGCCAGCGACATTGGCATTGTAACTCCATTTTCCGGCAGTTCCATTAAGATCTAAAAATGCTTCAACGGCTTGGTATTTACTTGGGCTAAAGTATTGCTCTGGAATTTGCTCTGCATAACTCAAGTATTGGTAATTGATTCCGCCTTTTAAAGCTGGAGACTTGGTAAAGGTGTAGTACAAAGAAGTAAACAATAAGTTTCTAGAGTTTCCATCGGTTTGTTGTGTATGCATCAATCCTGTGTACCATCCTAGATTAAAGGTCGTTCCCATGTTGTAATTAAGCATGTAATTATTCAAGAAGATCTTTTCGTCTATCAGCGCTGCATTAAAATTTTGTAGTTCGCGGCTGTAACCTATTTCTAGATTTTGTAAAGCAAAAGGTTGAGTTTTTAAGAAAATAGAACCGTTCACATCTGTATAGCTATTCGTGTCTGCATCTGCTTTTGTAAAACCTACGGTATTCTCAATCCAGGTGTTGTTTTTGATTCGGTATTTAGCACCTAACACGATGTTCGTATTGTTTGCCATATTACCTTGCGTCATATTTTCTGTGGTTCTATAACTGTAATTTAAACTAGTTGTAAATCGATCAGAAAACGGAATCGTAGTGTTGATGCTTGCTCCATAAGCTTCGTTATCTCCATTGTCTCTCGTGTAAGCCGCAGTAGTATTCACTGATGGCGTTAAAGTATTATCTATGGTGGCGATAAGTGCTTTGGCATCTTTTTGTTCTGGATAATAACTCAATGTTTTTTGAGCATATTCATAAGCTTTAGAAAGATTTCCTTGACCTCTGTAAGCATTGGCTATTCCTAGATTACCAGTAAAAGAAGTACTGTCTTTAGCAAGAATGGTTTTATAATAATCAATTCCTTTATTGGTTTTACCTGTGTACATAGAAAGTGATGCACTCAACGCAACCATACGACTATTTGATCCTAATTGCGCGGTTAGCGAATCAATATGTGTTCTTGCTTGCTTGTATTTGCCGTTCCAGATCAATGCTTGTACATATCGTTCCTGACTGTCCATCATTTTTATAGAATCATTTTGTGCAAGTCCAGTAGCTTTAGTCGCAAGTTCTAAAGCGTTTTTATCCTTTTGCATTAAATGTGCTACCAGCGATTGACCTATAAGACCTGCAACTGGATTTTCTAAACTGTTGTAAACCTCATTTGCTTTTTCAAAATCTTGGCTCGTCACATAAACGTTTGCCAGTGACATAGTAGAATCATTATCGTTTGGAAAATCTTGTAAATTTTGCTTTAATAAAGCAATGGCTGTCTCATAATCTTGAAAAACCAAAACCTGAGCCGCTTTCCCTAACTTCATGTATTTTCTGGAAACCATAGCATTTGCATTGCCTGGTAGGATCTCAAGGGCTTTATTCACATATAATAAAGCGTTGTCATATTCTTTTAAGTTAGATAAGGTGTTGGCATAACCTAATGTCGCAGGAAAACTAGTGGAATCTTGCTGCACCAAATTCACATACATGGTTTTTGCATCTTCATAATCTTTGTTCCACAATAGTGATTCGGCAACGTTCAAAGAAACTTCAAAGTCCGTAGGATAATCGGCTTGTAGTTTTGTAAAAAGCTCTTTTGCCTCAACCGTATGACCGTTAAGTCCTAAAGCACGACCGTAACAAAGCCTTGCCGTCTTATTAGTAGGATAGCTTTCAAGAATGTTGGCAAAAAACTCTTGGGCCTCACTATATTTACCAGTTTCTAAGTAAGTAAAACCGGCACTCATATCTTGTGCATAAGACGTTGCGCTGATCAATACGATAATAAGGAAAACTAACTTTTTCATTGTGTGATTATTTACAGTTGCAATTTATAACCACTTCCAGCCGTGTTAATCTGTGGCTATCTACCATTCGACTATACATTTGGTCGATTCAAAGAGGTTCATTTTAGATCAACGTCAGTTCTGCGTCCTCGATCAGAAAAAGTCGTTCTTTTTGAAGATGTTGTTATCTCTATATATAGATGGTTTTTATTCCGCTTTCTTACCGTGTCAAGCACGGCATAAACTTCTTTAAGATTCCGCTTTCGCGAAAGCGAAATTCTCAAAGAAAGCGGAACACATATCCAACTCATAATCTGGTTAAAAGTGGAATTCTTACCACTCGTCTACAGCATATTTCATCTCGTCGAAATACTGGCTTTTAGACTTTGATAAGACTGCATATTTGCATCGTAATTAAAAATCAGAACAGTTATGTCTTTAACACTTATAAAAAACAACAACCCATTAAGAGTCGTTCATAATGTGAAAGCAGCACCTGAATATGCTGGATTATCCATCGTTCACAGACGAGTGAATAGAGGTGTGATCCAATTAGTAACTTCTATATAACAGCATCATGATCGCCATCGCACACAAAATAAAAAAGACCTTTACTCAAGAACAACTTTTCATGTTGAGCGCCTTTGTGGTGAATGGCGGTAATTATTTATACAATCTATTATTAGGTCGTTATTTAGGACCTACACAATTTGCAGACGCTGCTATATTAATTACTTTATTGCTGGTCCTTTCTTTTGTAGCGATGACTTTTCAATTAACCGTAACAAAATTCACAGTCGAGTTAGAACAGTTGCAACGAGAACAGCTCATTGCTAAAGCCTACAAATATGCCATAAGCACAGGAATCGTTCTAGGAATGGCTACGGTAGTTTTTGCTGGCGAGTTGCAAGCTGTTTTCCAAACGCAATCTGCCGGAATGTTCGTTGCCTTTGGACTGGCGATACCTTTGTACTTTATCATGAGTGTGAATCGTGGGATTTTACAAGGCGATAGCAAATTTGGGAATCTAGCGATGACCTATCAATTAGAAATGCTGTGCAGACTGTTGCTCACATTTACCTTTTTGATCCTATTTGATTTACCATCAGAATAT
>MAAC01017932.1_pt1 | contig 23665 bp, 26 predicted proteins | sample 1115981 | NCBI WGS metagenome assembly MAAC01 (sample SAMN04961126, study PRJNA320927) | seawater metagenome | isolation source: sample BD02T64 sea water enriched with oil for 64 days | place: USA:Gulf of Mexico | collected 2013-07-27
TTTTATCATTTGTTTGTGCGCTGTTAAATTCTTTTTGAATAGCCTCCAAAGCTCCTAATACCTTCGATAGTGCCAATGGATTGTTTACTTCCCAATCTTTCTGAGGTGCAAGGCGAATACGTGCGCCATTAGCACCACCTCGTTTATCTGATCCACGAAAAGTTGCTGCGGAAGCCCAAGCGGTAGACACCAATTGAGTTACAGACAATCCAGAAGAAAGAACCTTGCTTTTTAGGGTAGCAATATCCTGATCATTAATCAATGAATGTGTTAGGCTTGGAATAGGGTCTTGCCAGATTAATGCTTCCTGAGGAACTTCAGGTCCAAGATAGCGTGCGATTGGTCCCATATCCCGATGGGTCAGTTTGTACCAAGCACGTGCGAAAGCATCTGCAAATTCGTCTGGATTTTCAAAAAAGCGTTTTGAAATTTTTAAATAGGCGGGGTCTTCTCTTAAAGAGAGATCGGTAGTAAGCATAATTGGCGTATGACTTTTAGAAGTGTCATGCGCATCTGGTACGGTTCCTACCCCTGCACCATTTTTTGGTTTCCACTGTTGTGCGCCAGCAGGACTTTTAGTAAGCTCCCATTCATAACCAAATAGATTTTCAAAGAAATTATTGCTCCATTTTGTTGGTGTTGTGGTCCATGTTCCTTCCAATCCACTTGAAATTGTATCGCCACCACTTCCAGTACCGTAAGTATTTTTCCAGCCGAAGCTTTGTTCTTCAATACTAGCAGCCGCAGGTTTCATTCCCACATATTGGTCAGGATCGGCAGCGCCATGAGTTTTACCAAAGGTATGACCACCAGCAATAAGTGCGACTGTTTCTTCATCGTTCATCGCCATCCTACCGAAAGTCTCTCTAATATCATGGGCAGCTGCAATAGGATCGGGGTTTCCGTTGGGGCCTTCTGGATTCACATAAATCAATCCCATTTGCACCGCACCAAGAGGATTCTCAAGTTCTCTATCCCCTGTATATCGCTTGTCTCCTAACCACTCGGTTTCAGAACCCCAATAAACATCTTGCTCTGGCTCCCAAACATCCTCCCGTCCTCCAGCAAAACCATAGGTCTTGAAGTCCATAGATTCCAAAGCACAGTTCCCTGCGAGAATCATTAAATCGGCCCAAGATATTTTCCTTCCATATTTTTGTTTGATGGGCCATAATAACAAACGTGCCTTGTCTAGGTTAACATTGTCTGGCCAACTATTAAGTGGAGCAAAACGTTGGGTGCCAGAACCTGCACCTCCACGTCCATCAGCGATTCGATAGGTACCAGCACTGTGCCAAGCCATACGAATAAAAAAGGGGCCATAATGACCAAAATCGGCAGGCCACCAATCTTGAGATGTTGTCATTAAATCGAAGATGTCTTTTTTAATGGCATTCAGATCGAGACTATTGAACTCTTTAGCATAGTCAAAAGTTTTTCCCATAGGATCTGATTTGTCAGAGTTTTGACGAAGGATGTTTAATTTTAATTGATTAGGCCACCAGTCTTGATTAGCCGTCCCGCCACCAGCACTTTGTTTTTTAGCTCCACCCAAAAAAGGGCACTTACTTATATCCTTATTTTGATCCATAATTGATTAATTTTAAAAGTCCATAAATAACAAAGTTACACAATTGTTTATCTATTTATATAATTAATAATCAGTTATATACCTGATTTGATTGAAATTGAAATTAATTTTGAATACTTTATTTTTAAAACTGTAACATTAGGGTAGAACTTTGCTCTTATATTAAATTAATACTAACAATTATGAAGCTCAACAATAATCTAATAGTTCTTCTATTCGTAACTTTTCCTATTCTTCTTAATGCGCAAGCTGAACTTATTTTTAATGGTATTCAATTAAACGAATCCTATGAAACAGTTTCTGAAAATTTAAGCGAAATAGCTGAAACTTCAAAAACCATTGTTGTAGATAATCCAAGTTTTCCCTTAGCAAAAACCAAAGAAGAGCATTTGGTTTGTTCTAAGATAAAAACGGAAAATGGAATGGTAGATAGGGCGGTATTTACCTTTGCCGATGACAAACTTGTCTATATAGAAGCTAGAGGTAATGTGCTTAAAACTTTGACTAGTCAACGAAATGACACTGCAAGAACTTATATGGATTATAAGGTGTATGTTAAGGATAAATTATTTTTAAATTATAAAAAGGATGCCGCTTGGATGATGACTGAAGAAGCGATGCACACCAATTTATTTGCTTGGAAAAACCCCTACCTAAACAATGAGAAGATAACTGTTATAAAAACCAAATCTACTAACAAAACACCTTCATTTCTTAAAATGGGAGCATCGTTTAAGGAATTAAAACCTTTACTGGAAGCCAATAGTAGTTTTACGAATAGGGAAGAATTAGATGGGTCAGATCCTAATGCTCAATTTCAGGTCAACTGTTTTGGAGTGGATTATTTAGGGTTTCCAAGAAAAATAGAGGCTCGTTTTGGCAATAATAAACTTAATGTAGTTTGGATCTTAACTGCAAAAGGAGAAGAAGACAGAATTAGAAAAGCATTGATTGCTGAGTATGGAGATCCAATTTTCGTGAATGAAGATTGGGAAATCTTCAACAATTGGCAAGTTGGTTTAAGAAAAGACAAACCCGAAGTGATACTTTTGGAACAACAAATAGGATTGGACTATAAAACGAGTTACTTTAAACAGTAATCGGTTTCTTGACCCCTTTATATATTAGATCACTGCTTTATGGTTTCTTTATCATAATGGATAAGGTTGTTGTACTAGTTATTTTTTAATAACGATATACCCATCATCTTTCTTTTCAATATTCCAATTTTGGTTTAGTTCCAAAGTCCAGCCCTTTCCTTTTATTTTTTTATCCCTAATTTCTGTGGGTTCAGTAACTAATATACTGCCCCAATTTGAAGCTAATAAGGCACCTTCCTTTACGTTTAAAATCCCCCAATCATCGGTTACTCTAATGTTTGGGTAAACGGTTCCAAAATTTTCAAGAGGCATTATATTTCTGGGATCGAACGAAATATTCATATTTTCAAAATTTAGTTTTAAGGTGGGTTCCTCTAAAAAAATTTTTTTTAAAATTTTAATTTTAGCCAGACGCTCATTTTCTCTACGGGTTTCTATAGCTAAAATATTTTGATAATCGTAATCGAATTTTTCAGCGATTTGTTGAATCGATTTTTGGTTTGTAGTATCAATAGCGAAAGAGGATATAAAAAAATCGGTCAAGTTGGTATCTTTCGTAATTACGCTATGCCAGTCCTTTTGATTTTGGAAAAGCAAATAACCATACAATGGAAGGGTTTGGTATGCAAACGACCTTACAAAAGTTGGATTTTGATAAAATTGATCGATGCTATTTATTAAGTGGTTTTTTATTTCTATATCATTTCTGCCACTTAATAGCAAAGCAGTATACTCTGCTAGGCCTTCATTAATTTCTAAGGAGTTTTCTGCACTTTTCTTTTGTTCATTGGATTGTCTATGGTTTCTAAAGGATAGGGCATTATTAAGATGTCGTTGTAAGGATTTATTGTCTTTAGAAAATAAGGCTTTTTTTAAGGCTTCTAATTCCAGTTTGAGTAATAACCTACCTTCAAAAGTATCCAAATGACCATTGTTTTGTTCATAGAGGTTATCAAAGCCTATTATTGGTTGGATGCCATGAAATAATTCATGGATCACTAAATGGTTTCGAATTGTTTTGTCTTCAGGTAGGAGCAACATAACCATGGTCCATCTTTTATTTTGCCAGTTTATCGCGGTATTCGAAATGTTAATACTGTCGGGCAAGATTCCAGTAAAGAAAGAATCCTTCTTTATAAAGGATTTTAGTGTGTTATTTTCATTCGATAAAAAAGCTCTCGTTTTAGGATCTATAAAAAGAATGGGGCCATACAATTGTTGCTTCCAAAAGGTTCCGTTATCAATCTTTAATAGACTGTCCACATCAAAAAAAGTCTGCTGAGCGATTTCTACTTCAGTTAATTCCTGATTTGCTGAAAATTCTTTCTCCCTTTTCGAATTTTTTGTTGAACAAGAAATAAAAAGTATTATAAAACTCAACCCTAATATATATTTCATATGTGTAAATATTTGAAGATATAAATATATAACTATAAAAATAGTTATATAACTAAACAAATAGTTTAACTAATATTTGTGAATTTTAATCCCTGTTATTTCCTGTTCTCTTATCACTTAATTATGTTCAACTCTTTGATAATGCTTTGTTTATATTTTTTGTTTTATTAATTCTTTTATAGGAAAAATAAATATGCCTATATTAATTAATGCAAGTCCTGGTAATACATAGCCTAACCAAGATAGATTTCTTGGAAGAGGCATTGGTTCTATTATTTGATATACAGTACTAAAACACCAAAACAACATTGCGATTATAGATAAAATTTTAATAGTTTGTATATGCTCTTTTTTGTATAATAAATGGTAAAATAAAAATACAGCTATTATAAGTAAATTAAAACTGAAGTAGTTATTTAAAGCATAAAGAGACCAGTTGATTGTTGGAGCACCTTCTGTTAGAAATTCACCCCAGTTAAATTGAAATGGAATAAAAAAATGGTAGACAGCTATTAAAACGGTTTGGATTGCTCCAATTTTTAGAAGTTTGATATTTGATTTTTTCATAATAAATTAATTAATTGTTAGAGATAAATTCGAAAACAACATTTTCGTACTTGATTATATTTTTGTCTGAAAACACATCATGTGCTGTATTTTCAAAAAGCACAACCTTGCTATTCGTGTTGGTAGAATGTTCTATTAGGGTCACTGCTTCAGATTCGATAATTGCTGTATCTGAATCACCAATGAGTAATAATATAGGAGCATTTGAAATATTTGTTAATGCAGCATTAATAGGAGCTTCGCTTATCTTTGGTGCATTTGGCATTCTATACTGTCTTTTAAAGCTTTCACCAAGTTGATACGGTGGAGATTCTAATATTATTTTTTCAACCTTACTAATCATACTAGCCCCAAAAATGATAGCTCTTCCTCCATGGGAGAATCCATACAGTGTAATATCTCCATAGTTTGCAAAATTATTTTTATAATAATTATAAACCTCTGCCACTTCAAATGCATTTTTTTTACCAGTGTTTGCTTTGTCGCCACCACTTTCGCCTCTTGCTCTTAAGTCGAGTAATATAATAGAGTATCCTTTTTTATGGAAGAGTGAAGCACGTTCAAGCATATGGCTTTTATTCATGTCAAATCCATGAACCATAAGTAAAGTCCCTTTTTTTAATTTATTAGGAATGAACCATGATGCTATATTTATGCTATCCTTTGTTGTCACATTAAATGCCTGATAGGTTAAATTAAAGTCAATGGGATTGGCACTCATAATATCTAATGTTGGTCTTCTTTTTTCAAAACTAGATTTCATTTTACTTAAGTCCATAGAGTTTTGTGCCCAAATACTTGAAGCAAAAACTAAACTCATAATTAATACGGCGGAAATTCTTTTGTTCATTTTTAGTTAATTTTAAATTAATACTGTTATTTAAATTTCTAATTTGGATTGTGCTAATCCTTTTAATTTTGGTGCAATGTAGAGGGTTTAGGGAGTAGTTTTTAAATTTTGTTATGAGTAACCTGCTTTTGACACCAATGAATTACAATTGTTACCAAATACATGATTTTTACATAAGATGTATTTACTTTAGCTGAGTATTTTAATAAATGACTATTTTGAATTTGCTTAAAAAGATTAGGGATCCTTTTCCGTACACTCGTGGTTTCGTGCCAGAAATTTTTTCAACATTAAAAGTTTGCTTATTAGCAACATTAATATTCTTTTTCTTTAAACCTTTTGGTATGGAAAAAGTAGAGTCATTAACTATTTTAGGTTTTGGACTTGTCGTATTCTTATCTGCATTATTTAATATAGCGGTTTCTTTATATATATTCAGATCTTTTATTAATGAAGAAAAATGGTGTGTCTGGAAAGAAATCATTAGAGTCCTTGTTTATTTATCTATTAATATCATTACAATAATCTTTTTTGCAAAATATAATTTTGATATAAACCTCAATACACTTACCCTATTAAAATTTATAGGTTTCACTATTTTTCTTGCAATAATACCACTTAGCATAAGAGTGGTAAGTGTTAATAATTGGTTATTGAAAAATAAACTTAAAGAAGCGCAACATTTATCTGAGGTTTTAAAAGATAAAAAACTTGAAAATGATGGTATTGAAATTCAATTAAAATCTAATATTGTTAACGATATTGTTAAAACAAATACTAAGGATCTACAATTTATTGAAGCTGAAAAAAATTATATAATTATAACTGAACTAAAAGAAGGTGTCTCAAATAAAAGCTTATTACGTTTGTCTATGGTTAAAGCTCTAGAGCAAATTGATGACGAATACATTATACCATGTCATAGATCTTATATTGTGAATTTAAAATCGGTTATTAACGTAATAGGTAATTCTCAAGGGTTAAAATTAGTGTTAAGCGAGAATTTAAAACCAGTTCCAGTATCTAGGTCCTATAAAAAAGTTATAACCAAAAAACTATCTTCTTTAGCATAAGCTTTTAACTGTCATATCAAAAAAAGTTTGCTGTGCGATTTCTAATTCAGTTAATTCTTGAGTTACTAAAATAAGTTCAGTTCTTTGGTGTAGCAAGTTTTTATTTTAAGTAATCCATAGTGTTTACAACTTCATATTTAGGACTACGTTTCATAAACTCATTTAAGAATGCGGTATGGCTTCCTCCAGACAGAATAAATACCCTATCCTCATTAGTCATAGAAATTCTATTAAGATTTGAATAAATCCTTAAATTTCTTTGATAATACTTCGCCGCTTCATCTGCTCCTTCATATCCATCTTCTGTACCTGCAAAGGCTAACATATCTGCATTAACAGCGATTAGAAAGTCCAAATACTTTTGAGAATTGTTTAGCTTTAATTTTTCCAATAACGATAGTGTATTTTCATCTATATTCAATTCAGGGGTTAATTTAAATGGATTCGCGTAATATTCATTTAAAGTCGTAGAGTCGATATCATTTGTTATTTCATTTGCTATCATATAATTATAATCCATTTTATGGTCAATTCCATATAGTTTCGGCACTTTACTAATTCGCCCAACTTCAAATGCGACTAAACCAACCTCTCCATAGTATGTCGATATTTTACTCGGATTATTAAGATAATTTTGATATTCATTGTTAAGTTCTTTGTTTCTTTCTCTAGTTACTTCTACACAAATGATTGTCGGGTTAAATTGAGCTATTAATTGCGCAATTTTTTGAGCATCTTCTTGATTTTTCTTGTCTTTATCATCGAAGTCTACACTATTAGCATCTGTGGTCATACCCATATGAAAAGTAGCGAAGTTTAGAACTTTAATTTTATTCGATTTTTCTAATTTAGGAGTTGCTTTATTAGTGATGGGTTGACTTTCATTTTTGCTACAACTAATCAAGCAAATTAGACTGATAATGATGATTAATTTATTCATATTTCTTTCGTTTTAATGGTTACGGTTATTGCTATGGTTTTGTTGTGGAGTAAAATCTATAGTATGTTCCGAAGTTTTATTCGTTATTTAGATTATACTTTTATAAAGACAAAGTATAAACGATATTGTTACACCATGCATAAGATAAGGTGGTTGTGAATAATATCAAACGTGAAAACAAACAAGGATTCCAATTTAAGGAGCCAGGGAATTTAAAATAAGATTTTTTTTAGTGGGTTATCATCTCTTTTTTAAAACGGCATGCTGTCTTGTTGTTGTTTTATAAGAATATACCAACGGAATTTCTTCCCCTTCGTGAGTACTGTTTCCTGTCTCCGTTTTTCCTTGACTAGAGGTAAGATTGAAGTCTATCTGATTTTCGGACAAGCGGTATTCTACTAGCATCAAATTATCCTGTACTTCAAAAACACTATAAAAACTATTGTTTATTAGATTGATGTCTAGTAGTATGGTATTCTGTTCATCGATGATAAAATTATTTTTTTTAGAAGTTCTTTTTAACAGATAATTCCGTTCACTTCTGGCACTGTCACCCTCCTTTCCATAGATAATAATCCACTTATAGGTATCGTCATCCACAGCTTCTATCTTTAATTCCATAGGATAGAAATAGGTTTTTCCTTGTAGGTTTTCCGATTTTAATTCTCCAGAATAATGCCCCTGCCATGCAGAGATATCTTGTGCTTGTACCTTGGTTAAAGCCAATAGAATTAATAGTGCTGTGGTTATAATCTTTATCATTTATTCTTAAACGTTAATTGCCATTATTTTAGCAATGGTTTTGTGTTTGATTGGTTTCGAGAAATCAGCATTGCTTTTCTGCCAAGGCACTAAAGTAATTAATTATACACGATGCTAAAAAAGTTTCAGTACCTTTAATTGTTTTTAATATGAATAGTTTCAGGGTAATCAATGGTGTTTAGCCAAAGATCAAATTTCCCTTTGTATTTTGGAATATATTTTAATACTAATTCTTCAAAACTATTATAGTCAATTGTTGAAAACTGAAAAAGTTCCTTCAAAAAAGCATCAAAATCATTAGCCCCCATTTCATCCCATAAATGATAAATAAACAGCCAAACCCTATCCGATAATATAAATCGATCTTTATATTCTCCAATTTCGTTAAAAGAAATTTCCAGTATGGGTTTTTCTTTTGGGAGTGGATTTCCCCTCCAGTTTTTTCCTGTTTCTTTCTTTTTAATATAACTCGCTTCTACTTGTTCCATTTTCTTTTTTAAATCATATTGTCCCTCTGCAAGTGTTTTATCTAATGCATAAACTTGAAAAAAACTTGGAAATCCTTCCGTAATTAATGCCGAAAACGGATTGTCATTTAAAACAGGAATCTTCACATAAGGATGTATAAGTTCGTGAGCAATGGTATATTTTGAATTAATATTATTTTCAAAATCATTAAACAAGTCTGAAGAAATGCCTACAACATTGCGACTGGAAATATTCCCATATTCTGGCATCTCAATTATGTAAAGGGAATCCACATCATTAACATCTCTTAAATTTTGTTTGAATAAATTTCTCAGCTTTACAGTATAATCAATAATCTTTCTGGCATTATTCTGATGGGTCATATAATATACATATACATTATCCTCAGATATAACTTTATATTCTCTAGCAGCACATTGAATATTTGTAATGTCTACAATTCCAGGATTCCAAATGCTAATATATTTGTTATTGTTAATAGTTTCATTGATTAATTTTCCTGTAACAACAGCTTTAAATTTTTCAGGAAGAGTAATTGTGATTGCTTTAAAATCTGCTTTATAACTGTCTAGTTCAGGTTCTAAAAACAAAGGAAACCAAAGTGAATATCCATAGGCTCTAATAAATACACCCTCTTCTTTATTAATATTCATATAGTCTGATAAGCTTCTTGCTCTTGAAGCATTCATAAAACCAGAATAATAAATATGGACTGTTTTATCTGGCGATATATCCTTAGACTTAATAGTTGTTTTTAATGCAGTTAGGCTGTAGTTATTATCATATAATATCTTTTCAGAAGTAGAGGTAATTACCTTGTTATTAGAGATAATGGAATCAATTTTAAATTCCCCATGCATATAGAAAGTTGACTCATCAGTATTTAATTCTGATAATTTAACTTTTGAATTACCTCTCATAAATGCATTAGGAGAGACAGGGTAATTCCACATTTGTGCATCCTCTGGAAAAAATTCGATATTTATGGAATAACTTTCTACCTGTTGCGCTTGAAGATTAAATATAAAAAATAAAGTAAGTAATGAGAATAATAACTTTTTCATTAATGTCTTTTTAGGTTGGTATGTAGTACTTTCAATAAAAGACGGTTTAATTTTGGAATTGTTGCACAATGTTTGGTGTAAGAATATTATTGGTTTTTACACACTTACTTTCCAGTTTAGCAATGAGCGAAATTTACAATTTTGCAGGCTTTATAAAATACAAGTAATTTTCTTTTTGATTTCTTCTTAGCAAATAGTCATTCTTTTTTACAATACTCTTTTTATTCCATAAATTGCTCATCAAAGAAATTGATTGCTGACTTAGGCTACTTTTTTTATACTTTTAGAACGGTGAACAATTCTATCGCTTCATTTTTCCCTCTCAATTCATTTTTACCTAATGATTGGATTTGGAATTCTGAACCTAGACTCATCTTATTTCTTAATTCATCGGATATCAATATGTCAACATTATGTAAATTACATAAACCTTGAATACGCGCAGTTGTATTAAGCACATCGCCTGTAAAAATAATGTCTTTTTTAATTACACCAATTTCACCTGTAGTAACACGGCCAAAGTGAAATCCTGCCTTGAAAGTCGGTAAGACCCCAAATTTTGATTGATACTTTTTTGACTGATTGTTTAATGACTCTTTCAAGGCGAAAAAACATTTCAAACAATTATTGTTGTGTAGCCCAAATTTAAGCTTCCAGGATACAACAATCTCATCTCCCACATATTGATAAATTTCTCCTGAATATTGTATTATAGGATCAGATAAATCCGAATAATACTCTTTAAGCATTTCAAAGTATTTGACGTGACCAAGGTTTTCAGCAATTGTAGTGGAGGATTTCATATCTAAAAACATAAATATCCTTTCTTCCTCAATTGGTTTATGATACTTCCCTACAAAAAAGTTGTGAAGTACAAACAACCCTAGATTATCACTTACTTCCGAGTAGAATAAGGATATTCCAATTATGGAAGCAATATATATTTCAACACTCCAAAATGCAAAACTTGATACAAAAGCCCAAACATTTGTCCATACTCGTGAATCAAATATACTCGTCTGAAGTTCATAAGAATTGACAAGCATGGTCATAATTAAAAGGAATGCGACCATTATCACAACATATGTCAATGTTTTGTACAATATCTTTTTACCAAAACTCATTTTGATAAATAAGTTATTTAAAAACATTATCTCGAAAGCTCCTATAAATAGACCCGAAATCGTTATAATAATTAGAGAAACTAATATATTTCCTTTAAAATCATATGGGTTTCCTGTAGATGGATAATAGTTTAAGTCTCCAACTATTGATTTCTATATAATTAAATAAATTATTCCATAAGTCAACCATATTATTCCAATTGGAATGATTCTGTAGATGGACCTTTTTGTTTTTGGTGATAGCATTCTAATATGGAATTTGTTTTAAGTATAAATAACGACAATGATTATCATCATGCAAAGAGAATATTCAATAATTCATGTTGTCAATTATAAGAGTCAGGTTATTGTCACACAACTGTCATAACTATGTCTTATCCCTTTCAAAGTCAAGGAAAGGTTATTACTTATCTTTGCTAAATAAATAATTTTAAAGATCTAAAAAAATAATGAAACCTGATATAATTAATTTAAGAGATATTAAGAAATTGAGATTGGAACGTCATTGGTCACAAGATCAACTAGCAGAAATGAGTGGATTAAGTATAAGAACTATTCAACGGATTGAAAATGGAGAAAATGCAGGTTTAGAATCATTGAAATCTTTGGCGGCTGTTTTTGAAACGAACATTGCTGATTCCGATAAGAATGAAGAAATAAAACAGATTAGAAAGGAAGAAGAGTATGTTCAAAATGTGAAAGGATTTTATAAACTTTTAGCAGTTGCAATTTTCAGCTTGGTAGTTCCATTTATTATTGCAGTTAATGATTCATCCAATTGGAACGTTTTTTTATGGATACTACTTTCTTGGGGAGTGTTGTTAGGAATCTATTCTCTTAATGTTTTTGATTTCTTTGGAGAAGATTGGAAAAGAAAAATGATTAATAAAAAATTCAAAAAGAAGTAAGGATGCTTTAATTAGGCACAACAATTGGATAAAGTGCATGCACTTTATCCCCATTATATATTAATATAAAAGTGGTGTTTACCTGCTCTTATTGTTGAATAAACGTCACTTTTGGTAATGTAAAAAGTTTTGTAAAAAAACACAAAACCCATATCAAATAAATTAAGTGGGGAGAAATATTAATTTAGTGATTAGTTATAGATACGGCTAATATATGTTTTTAAAATTACTTATTTTTGAGACTTATTTTAAGCACTAATTTTTTTGCCCATGAAAAAAATATTTCTCTCCATCATTTTATGTTGTGTTGCCATTTCAACACTATTTTCTCAAACCTATACGACCCCTAATACTGGTGTTAATTGGACCTTGGATGATATTGCAGCAATAAGCCCAACTACCCTTACTATTTCTGGAAATAATTATACCTTATTAGAAAATTTGGTGATTTCTGAAAACGATACCGTTAGCATAAACACAGACATTATATTGTCTATAGATTCAGATTTGTTAATTACCGTTTTTGGAACCTTTACGGTAAATTCTAATGCCGTAACGATTACCGCAGTAAATGAAGTCGCTCCTTATGAAGGGTTTAGATTTGAAGAATTTTCAGTAATAAATATTCAGAATGCAACCATAGAATACGGAGGTGGTTTGAGAGTATTAACAGAGACTTTTGCCATAAATAACTGTACGATTACTCAAAATGTAGCTGGAGGAGCGACTACAGGAGCAGTTATTTCCTTATCAAGAGGATTACCACAAATAACAAATAACACGATTACTTTTAATGAACTTCCTGCAATCGCTTCAGGAGCGAATCAAAGTGTATCGGCTTATATTTTTAATAACTATATAGAAGGGAATAATCAGTCAAACGCTAACCGTCCTCAAATAAATATGGGAACAACAAGAGTGACAGATACTTTAAAAATAATTCAAAATACCATAATCGGAGATCCAAGTCTTGATTTGGTTGGGGGTATTGCTGTTGCCAACTTAGTGGGAGGTACAATTAGAGTTATTATTGACGATAATATTATTCAGGATAACAGATACGGTTTAACCGTAGTAGGCCCAGATTCTTTTGCTTATATCCGAAATAATGTAATTGAAGATAACAATACGCAAAATATACCCTTTCAAGGCGGAAGTGGAGTTTCATTAAATACTAATTCTGGAACCATGGAAGTAATTGCAGAAGGAAATGAATTTAGAAGAAACTTATGGGGAATTACTGTAATTGGAACTGCTTCAATTAATTTAGGTGATGAGTTTGATAGCTTTGGAAACAATGTCTTTTCAGAAAACGGAAATGAAGGTGAACTATATGCCTTGTACAATAACACTCCCAATACAATTATGGCGAAAAATAATTGCTGGATTGAAGGTCAAGTTAATACTTTGGAAGATGCTGAAGCTGTTATTTTTCATCAAACAGATGATGAAAATTTAGGTGAGGTAATTTACGATCCTGTAGGAGTGGGATGTGAAAACCTTTCGATTGAAGATTTAGCTTTTGAAAGTTTCAGTTTTTACCCAAACCCTTCAGAAGGAGAAATTAATTTTAATAATATTCATTCTTTTACTGAAATAACTATCTATGGAATTCAAGGAAATTTAATCCTAACTAAAACCATAACTGAAGGAGAGAACAGACTTCGTTTTAATATGCCTCAAGGCTTATATTTTGTGAATTTCAGAAATGAAAATCAACAAATAGTAAAGAAATTATTGGTTAAATAGGCTGTAGATCAATATTTTTAGTACTTAAATCAACCACTTGTTTTCAAGGGGTTTTTTTATGAAATAAATTGAGCTATGATGAAAAGAGAGATAAGATGATAAAAAAAATATTCCTACCCATGTAATAATCTGTAACTTCAGCCACTAAATAGATTGAACGATTAGCATAAACAAAATATGAAAACTAATAAAAGATCTAAAACTAAAATGGTAAGTGCGCTTGTATGGGCTGCAGTAGTATTGGTAGGTAGCTTTCTACTAAAATCTGTTGAGGGAAATGAGCAACTCATCAATTTCTTAATCCTTGCAGTAGCTGTAAACGTTTCTTTATTTTTGAATGGAACAACTAAGTTATCTTGTAAAACATAAGAACATAAAACAGAGCGTTAAATTTTTAATATAACGATAAAGAGTGAGTAGCGATTTTTATAAAGTATCGATTTTGCCCTATTCCGGAATAATCATTAAGATTTGTAGGGCCTATACTAATTCTCAAGAAGATTTTGAAGATTATTATCAAGAGGTTTGCTTGCAGATTTGGAGAAGTAAAGACAATTTTAAAGAACAATCGGAGTGGTCGACCTGGATTTATAGATTGTCTTTAAATGTGTGCTTAACATTTCTAAAGAAAAAGAAAAACAATAAGCAGCATCAAACTTCAGATTATTTGCCAGTAGAAGCAATAGAAGATAGTCGTGCTTTTTCAGATGAATCATTAAATCAGTTATACGACGCGATTAGAAAATTATCTGAAATAGATAGAGGGGTTATTTTACTTTATTTAGAAGAAAAAACCTATCAGGAAATCGCTGACATTATTGGGACCAACCCTAATAATATTGGGGTTAGAATTAAAAGAATTAAAGAACGATTAAAAAAAATATTATCATAACATGGATAAGTCAATTGAAACCATTTGGAAAGAAGGATTTTTAAATAAAGATGCCTTAATAGCACCTAAACTAAACGATCTATACAATCAGAAATCTATAGATATTGTAGATAAATTTAGAAGAATGTATAAGATAAATATTATTGGACTACTATTATTTGCAATTATACTATTACCAGTAAATATAGCGGTTAAGATTCCCTATATGGGAATCCCAATGTTTTTCTTATTTATCTTTATTGCATTTTTTGGGATAAAGTTTAAAAAGAAATTAGATAAGATTGATAAAAACTTAAACAGTTATCAATACCTAAAAACATTCGATAATTGGACAAAAGACATGATCCAGTTTAACACGAAACTATCTAGATTTTTATATCCTTATGTTTTTCTTTCTTTGGTTGCAGGATTTTGGTTTGGAAGTTTTGGTGGTAATATTCCTGGTCAAGATTTAGTAAATGAAATGCTAGTAAATAACCCGGATATGTTACTGGTTTTTGGCACTCCTTTATTTGTAATCCTGGGCTTGATATTTGGTGTTGCTTTTTTTGCATTTTTTGGAGGTAGAATAGGAAAATGGGATTTAAATTTAGTGTATGGTCGAATTTTGAGGAGACTAGACACATTATTAAAGGATATGGAGGAATTAAGAACCACTAAATAAAAAAAATAGTTGTAGGGTGTAATATTTAAAATTATAAGCCACTAACCAATTAAAACACATAACATGACAATAAAAAATGCCATCAACCTTTTTGAAAGTTTAAAAAGTCAAACTCAAAAAAAATCTGAATTAAAGATTTATAAAGAATTTACAGAAATTCTTATAGCTTTAGAAAAAAGAGAGATGACTGAAGTTGAATTACAATCTTTAGAAACATTTCTTAGCCAACTAGAGTTAACAATTCTTCCTAAAAATAAAAGAAAATATTTTAGACGAAAACTTCGCGGTTTTAAAGAATATTTAAAAAAAGAATTTTCTTTGATAACGAAAGGATACTATGCTACCCTGGGGACAGGAATAGGAATGACTTTTGGAATCTCAATTGGGGCTGCTTTTTCTAATGTAGGTTCTGGGGTTTCTATCGGGATGATGTTTGGCATGTTCTTCGGAATGATTGTTGGGCGCTATATGGATTCTGAAGCTGAAAAAGCAAACCGAGTATTGAAAACAACAATTAAGTAAATCTCTTCATAAAAATAACCAATTAACCCTTCCTTATTGTTTACATAATACTATTGAATACCATTCGGTAAGGAAGTTTACACCCTAATTTTATTACGATGCAAGCATTAATATTGGCCATAAGTTTAGTATTGTTTTCAACCATAAAGAGTAATGAAGCACCAACAGAAATCCCTGTTTCTAAAACTATAGATTCTCTGGCGCAACTTAAGGAAGTTGAGCCTTATACTTGTTTTCAATTATTAGAAGATTTTGAATTTTGAGTTCTTGAACTATTAAATCAACATAATCTTTAACTGTATTTTCTGTTTTGTAAGGATTTGTAATATCTATTGAAGCTCTCCACATCAATTCACGCTCCTTTCCTATACAAATGCAATACAAGGTGGTTTCTGTATGATATATTTTTGTTTCCTCATAATGTTCTTCTCTGTAATAAATATCTTGATTCTGAGAATAATCTTCTTTAAAATTATTAAAAATTTGATTGATGTTTTTATACTCCTTTACTAAAGTAAGTTTGTCTTCAGAATTGATAACTTTTGATAGTATAATAACATCAAATCCTGCTTCAAGAAGTTGCTTTTCTATTAGATCAAGCTCCTCTTCCGTTTTTTTTGAGTTTGTAAAAGATTCTTCAAAAAAATCTATGCTTTTTACTGCATTAACACCATTGCTTTCTAATTTTGAAACAAGTTTATGTTCAAAAATATTTCTTGCATCAGTATCTCGAGTAATACCTATAACTAAAACTTTATTAGAGTCATAGTATTGCGTTTCAGGATCTTTCCACTGTTCCAGTAGCTTGCTAGAAGAACAGGAAAATAAAAACGCAATATTAATTAATATGAGGATACAATATTTCATATAAATAAAAGAGACAAGAAGCATTTATTTACTTCTTGCCCTTTGTTTAATTTAAGTAATTTCAATTACTTTTTTTGGTAGTTCTTTAACGTCTTCCATTTTAGCTAGTTTAAGCGTTAGAATACCGTTTTTATAGGCTGCTATAACCTCTTTTTCTCGATTAATAGAAAGTGGCAGAAGCATTCTTCTGTTAAAATAATTGAAGCTGAATTCTTTTCGTGTGTAGTCTTCATCTTCTTTAACCACTTCTTTACTTTTTTCTGCACGTAGTTCTAAATAATCTTCTTCTAAAGTTACTTCGATCTCTTTCTTTGTAAATCCTGGAACGGCTAGTTCAATTTCGAAAGTGTCTTTAGTTTCCTTCACGTTCATGGCAGGAAGTTTTTTGTCTCTGGTAAAGAAATCGTCAGCAAACATATCTTTGCTTTCTAACCAGTTTGGAAACCCTTCCGTAACCCATGGTAATCCCGGTTTGTTAAATTTAATCATAGTCATGACATTAAAATTTAAAATTAATACTCAGTTACCTATATTTTAGTATAGGATATAATTTAATATGGTAAAACACATCATTATAGATAAAAATTAATCATTATAACTTTGAAATAAGTTTATAATTTTAATATGAAATAAACAATGATAATTATCAGTTTAATAAATTTTATTAAACAGTAATATCATAATATTCATTGAGTTGTGGAATGTAAGTTTGCCAGCCATACTTATCGATAATTTTATTTTTTAAAACGTTTAAAGCGATGGCTTCCCCATGGATGAGAAAAACTTTTTCTGGGATGTTTCTAATGTTTTCAACCCATTTTAAAAGCTCTTTTTGATCGGCATGTGCAGATAGACTTTCTACATGATGAACTTCTGCATTTACGGGGTAGATTTTCCCATAAATTTTTAAGTCTTTAGCGCCTTCAAGTAATTTTCTTCCTCGAGTTCCATCTGCCTGATATCCTACTAATAAAATGGTAGTTGAATAGTTATCAATTAATTGTTGAAGATAAGTAAGTACTCTTCCTCCGGTTACCATACCACTACCCGCAATAACAATTTTTGGTTGAGTATTGTCTATGGTTTCCCAAGTCTCTCTATATGAAGTAATAATATGAATATGATGATTCATTCCATAATATTCTTTTTGAGTTAGCTTATGCCAATTTGGAAATTGTTCGAAAACTGAAAGAACATTATCCCCCATAGGACTATCTACAAAAACTGAAATATTTGGAATTTTATTTTTCTGATAGAGTTTCCATAGTAAATACATTAAAGTCTGTAATCGTTCTACAGCAAAGGATGGAATAATTAACGTTCCTCTGTTTTGTATGGTTTTGTTTACTAGAGCAATTATTTTTTTTTCAAACTCATCTTTTGGATGTATTTTATTCCCGTAAGTGGCTTCCATAATTAAAAAATCTGCCCACTTAGGTTTTTCTGGATTATAAAGTAAAGGGTCATTTATTCTGCCCACATCTCCAGAAAACACAACTACTTTCCCATATATGTTGAGTTCAATAAATGTTGATCCTATTATATGGGCATTATATTTAAATCGATATTTTATATTTTTTGAAAAAACCATCCATTTATCCTTTTCAACAGGCTTAAAAAATCGAGTTGTAAACATAGCCTCTTTTACAGTATAGAAGGGTTCAGCTGGGTTGTGTTTTGAATATCCTTCTTTATTGGCTTTTTTTGCTTCTTCTTCTTGAATTTTACCACTATCTAACAAAATAATTTTTGCTATTGCCAAGGTAGGCGCAGTTCCTATAATTTTACCTCGAAATCCTTGTTTTATCAATCGTGGTAAATAACCTATGTGATCTAAGTGTCCATGAGTGAGTAACACCACATCTATTGATGAGGAATCTAAAAGGAAATTTTTCCAGTTTTTTTGTCGTAATTCTTTTTTTCCTTGAAACATTCCGCAATCAATTAAAATTTTATGCATTGGTGTTTCAATAAGGAACTTTGATCCAGTTACTGTACTAGCAGCTCCAAAAAAATGAATTTTAATTTTCATGATTATTTAGATTAAGCTCCAGATAATTGTTGAAGTTCAATTAAGATTCTATTTTTTCTAATTTCTGAAATTCCAAGATGATCTAAATAAAAAACATCGTTAATGAGTTGTCTGCATAAAACAATATCTCTACTTAATAAAAATTGTTTTTCACGATTGGTTAATAGCGTTGAAACTGTAATAGGGTAAAGCCCCAAGCGGTCTATTCTATCTTTTAGACCATCACCTATGGGATAATCCCAACTTAACATATATAAGCCCATACATTCTCCATAGGCTAAGGCTTCTGTAGTGAAACGGGTATTGGTGACTACCCATCCTATAGTAGGACGATTCGCTATCTCATAATTTTCTTTATAATAGCTTAAAATATCCTGATAACGAGAATAAATATATAAGGGGACTTTAACATTGCATTTGTTCGCGTGGTCAGTATGAAATTTACATTCCCCTATAATATGTTCTCCATTTTTTTTTGCAATAATATCCACCTCATGAGACACACATTTCCCTTTAATTATCTGCCCTATCTCAACTTGGTAACCCGAATAATGTAAAACAGCTCCAACAAACTGTTCAAAAGGAAACCCTGTGGGTCCCAATTCATATATTGCTTTTTTAAGTTTATATTTTGAAGCATAAACAGATTTTTTTTTCTTCAACAGGGCAAAGGCACGATTATAAATTTCTTTAGTGGAGATTCCTTGGTATAATTCATCTCGAACAATATTGACAATTTGTTTTATAGTTTTATCGTCTACTCCGCTTTTTCGTAAAGAACTTTTAAGTTTATTCAGTGAGAACTTAGCCCTCATTCCTGAAGATTTTATAACTTCGAATAGTTGTTCTTTAGGTTTGGATGCCATATTGATATTTTTAAATCAACTCTTTTTTAAAATAATCTCTTATTAAAGCTTTAGTTTGATTAAGGGTCATACTATCTGCTTTTACAACAGCCCTTACTTTATTTCCCACTAGTTTGAATTTATTTTGAAGGGTCTTGTTTAATTTTTCTCCTGCTTCTGCAGGGCCAAAAATAACAATGGTGTCGGCGTCTTTTAAAACCTTTGTAATCTGTTCAAAATAATCATTAAAACTATGTTTTTCCCGTTCTAAATACTTGCTGTCTTGTACCACATCTTGAGGGCCTCCCTTAAGTCTACTTCCAGATCCTCCTCCAATATGGTAGGTTTCAATTTTAGAATAAACTTTTATTAGTTTTTCTGAATGATCATCTATAATAAAAATATATGCTTTTACTTTGTCTAACCAAATTCCAATTCTTTTCATCTTACAAGCTTTATTAATAGTTATAAATCATGCATTGTTAATAATGGAACTCTAGATTTATACCCTAATTTCTGAACCAAATGGCTTTTAAAAATGGTATCTAAAAAACTGTGTTTTTTATTTATAAAAGCTATCATATCACTAGTTCTACTTTGTACAAAGCAATCTAGAGCAACTTCTAACTCAACTTGAAAAATTACATGAAAACTATAGTCCAAACCCTCAAAGTATTCCTCGAGTAATTCCTTATTTATTTTTTGAATATTATTTAGTGTTTTATTCTTTTCATCCTCAATATGAAGAATTCTTATCGAAGAATTATTTATAGAAGTAATATCTATAAGTTGTTTTAATTCTCTTCTTTTATAATGAGTATTATAACTGGTTGGGAATACAATTTCTTTGGGTTTGGTAAATTTAACTTCAGAAGGGACGGCAAGTACAGGGCAATACCTTACATTTTCCATCACCATCACCGTATTGCTGCCAAAAACAATTTCTACTGCATTGGTTGCGCCTTGGGTTCCCATAATAATCAAATCTATTTGTTCTTTTTCAACAAGCTCATCAATACTATTAAGAAGCGAATTAAATTTTGAAATTATAATAAAATTATGATTATAAATATTGTTTTTTTGAATTTCTTTAAGCGTTGTTTTCAACTCTTTTTCAGAATTTTCTTTAGCACTTTTATAGGCAATTTCTCCAATTTCAGGAACCAATATAGTATCTGTTGCAAAGTCTATGGTATAAAATGCATTGAGTATATAAAACTCACAGGCTTCATTTTTATATAATTCAATGGCATAGTCAATTGCATTTTTTGCGTTTTTCGAAAAATCGGTAGGTATCAAAATTTTTCTCATGGGTTCTGGTTTAAAATGACGTTTCTCAAAATTAGTAAATTAACAGTGTAAATAATATGATATGTATCACAAGTTTCGGGAATTATTATTTTGAATAACTGACCTTGGTCATATCCTTATCGATAGATAATTAATACTTTAGCTGTTTTGTTTTTAAAAAAGCAGACAAGAAATAAAAACTGTAAAATATCAAAACTTAAATGGAATTAAATAAGTACATAGACCATACTTTATTAAAAGCGACAGCGCAACCCAACGATATTAAAAAATTATGCAAAGAAGCAATTAGCTATAATTTTTATGCTGTTTGTGTAAATGGATCTTATGTTGCCTTAGCAAAAAAAGAATTAGAAAATACCTCTATAAAAGTGGCGGCTGTAATTGGTTTCCCATTGGGCGCAATGTCTACTGCTGCTAAGGTTTTTGAAACTAAAAAATGTATAGAAGATGGAGCTGAGGAAATTGACATGGTCATCAATATAGGAAAGTTTCAATCTGGAGATTATCATGATGTTGAAAATGAAATTTCTATAATTAAAAAAGAAGTGGGAGATTTATTGTTAAAAGTAATTATTGAGACCTGTTATCTTTCAGAAGAAGAAAAGAAAACTGCTTGCACCTTAGCGATGAATGCTGGAGCAGATTTTGTAAAAACATCTACTGGTTTTGGAACAGGAGGAGCTACCTTAGAAGATGTTCAATTAATGAAAAGTGTCATTGGAGAACGAATGAAAATAAAAGCGTCGGGAGGGATTAAAGATACGAAAACAGCTAAAGAATATATCGCTCTAGGTATTAGTCGAATTGGGACTTCTTCTGGAATTGAAATTGTAACTTCAAAATAAAATTTATGAGCATACATATAGGAGCAAAAAAAGGGGGCATTGCGGAAACCGTTTTGTTGCCAGGTGATCCATTAAGAGCAAAATGGATTGCTGAAACCTTTTTAGAAAACCCAGTTTGCTATAATGAAGTAAGAGGAATGTTAGGATATACTGGAACCTATAAAGGGAAGCGTGTTTCGGTACAGGGTACTGGTATGGGGATTCCTTCCACATTAATTTATTGTAATGAATTGATCAAGGATTACGGAGTAAAAAATTTAATAAGAGTAGGGTCGGCGGGATCTTACCAGAAGGATATAAAATTATATGATATTGTTATTGCAATGGCTGCTTCTTCAAATTCAGGCATCAATAATTCGAGATTTATAAATTCAGATTTTTCACCAACTGCAGATTTTGAATTGTTTCTAAAAGCTGTGGATTATGCCAGAGAAAATAATATTCCTATAAAGGCCGGAAATGTGTTGTCTTCAGATGAATTTTACGAAGATGATTATAATACGTATAAAAAATGGGCAGATTTCGGGGTGTTATGTGTAGAAATGGAAGCTGCTGGGATTTATACTGTAGCTGCAAAATATAAGGTAAAAGCCTTGACCATTTTAACCATTTCAGATTCCTTAGTGACTCAAGAAAAAACAAGTGCAAAAGAAAGAGAAAGCACTTTTTCTACAATGATCGAAATTGCTTTAAGTACCTTATAGATAATGACCGTACGAGCGCAGTCGAGAACTCATTGAAAGTAATGGTGTAGTTCTCGAATATTCAAAATTACGAGAAGTCTCCTGAAGAATCTCTTTCTTTTTTTTAAAAGATTCTTCAGTCGTGCCTCCTTCTGAATGACAAGCTATTAAAGCTTAAATGTAATCACTGGAATTGTAGAATGATTTACCAAATCTTCGCTGACACTTCCTGCAAAGAAATGTGCTAAGCCTCTTCTTCCGTGTGTAGGTAATGCAATAATGTCTATTCCCATCTTATTACTATAATTGTAAATACCATCTTCAACAGTATAATCATTATAATAATCAACTTGATCGAGCAGATGTAAAGCATCGGCTTTAGTTAAGAATTTCTTTACTCGGGTATCAATTTCTTTTGTGCTTCTATAATTTTGCCCAGGTAGATTTATATATAATAATTTCAGATTCGCATTGGTAAAGAAATTAAATAATTTTATTGCATTTTTAAAAGCATTTAAATTCTCTTCAATAAAATCACAAGCAAAAACAGCTTTTTCAGTATTAAAATTCTTCGATTCTTTTTTAACAACAAGAACAGGAATGTCTGAATTTCTAACTACTTTTTCTGTATTAGAACCCACAAAAACCTCGCTTAACCCACTACTGCCGTGCGACCCCATAATGATTAGATCTGCTTCTTTTTCTAAAGCAACTGTATTTAGTTCGTTAAAATTTTTATAGTTGTATACAGAATCAGTTATCGATATCCCTTTTAAATAATCCCTATCTAAAAATTCTTTAAATCTTTTTTCTGCAAGTTTTATATAATATATACCCTCCAGCATTTCTTTAGATTGAGTACCTTTTAAAACAGTTTCAGGAATACTCAACATATGAAGGGCAATAATTTCGACATCGTGTTTTTTTGCTAAATTAGCAGCAACTTCTAAAGCATATTCAGAGCATTCTGAAAAATCAACGGGAACTAATATTTTTTTCATAATTAATCAATTTAATTGGTATTGATATCACTAAGTGGTATCTATATATTCCTAATGTTGAATTAGGGTTGCTTTCCTTTTGCTTAATTGTTTCTCTAAGTCTGAAACGGTATTTTTTGCAGCCAATTCAAAGTTTTTTTCTTTTGAAGAAGCAAAAATCTTAGGCCCTGGAATACTTAATTCTATCTCACAAATACTTCCGATACCCGCATTATCATTTTCTAGTTTAAAAAAAACGTTTGCGTTGATGATCCAATCGTATTTATTAGCTAATTTATTTAATTTTTTAGTTACTATTTCAGTCATAGAATCACTGGTTAGCATCTTTACATATTGAATATTTATTGTCATAATAATTGGTTTTAAATTGTATTTCAAATTTAACGAT
>MAAC01018906.1_pt1 | contig 23657 bp, 17 predicted proteins | sample 1115981 | NCBI WGS metagenome assembly MAAC01 (sample SAMN04961126, study PRJNA320927) | seawater metagenome | isolation source: sample BD02T64 sea water enriched with oil for 64 days | place: USA:Gulf of Mexico | collected 2013-07-27
AAAGACATGTACTTTCACACGCCCACCTCCGACGATCACTACTGGGCGGAAACCAACTATTTTGGCTTTTATATCCCCGAAGAGGCAATTCACGTTAACGTCTACGTGCTAACCCGCCAGAATGCCGGTGTTGTCTTGTCCAGTATTACCGTGACCGATGGCTTTTCCAATTCGCCCCATCTGGTGCGCTACAGCAATAATCAGGTTCACCTACCCTTCCCGAAAAGCAATTTTGACGACTACACCCTAGACAATGGCTTGTCGATTAAATGCACCAAGCCAGTAATGGATTACGACATTAAATTCGACGACCAGCGCGGCGTAAAAATAGACGTGCAATACAAGGCCCTGATGGCGCCCTACGACATTCACGACTCCGACCAAGATCCACTAGCCGCCTCTGCCGACGATCACGTTTCTGCCACCGCCTACGCCGGTCACTGGGACCAAAGCGGGCGCGTCACCGGCACGTTCACCATCGACGGCAAGACCTACGATGTCAACTGTGTGTCGAGCATGGATCACAGCTGGGGCGAGCGCAAGGAAGACCAGTTTCAGGATTTCTGCTGGCTCAATGCCAACTTCGACAACGACGTCAGCATTCATTGCATCTGGATTATCAATCCCGACGACCCCAATCATTATCAAGCCATTGCCCACGGTTACGTGCGCGAGGGCGAGAAGGTCTACGGCCTGGTCAAGGGCTCGGGTAAGCTGCGCCGCGACGGCCGGCTACACCAGTTTATGGAGCTAGAGGTTGAAGATAATCGCGGCAAAGTCCACAATTTTAGCGGCTCGGCTTTCACCTCCAACCCCTGGCAACCCTGGCCCTTCGTCTACTGCACTCAATCCTTCCTGCGCTGGGATCTCGACGGCGTCACCGGCTGGGGCGAGGTGCAGGACGTCAGCATGTAATGGCTGGTTGTTGACAGGGGGAACCTGCACTTTAATAAAGTTCTCACTCTCCCTTTCAACAGCGCGACTTAACAGTGGCTCGACTCAATAAATTCACCAAAATAACCGGCTGTTAATAGCGTAAGTAAACGCCCAACCAGCGCCTCTAAAAATGCGCGCCCAAGGTCCAAGCCCACAGATAGGGCCGCTACATCGAGGGCGACGATCCAATAATAACAAGCCAATAATAAAATAAAAAAAACCATGATCAATACAGAAACCTTACGACTGCGCGACCAGCCCACCGCCGAGTGGATAGCCGCCATCAGGGCGCGCTACCCCGTCGAGGCGGCCATCGACAATGTGCTGACCCGCAAGCTGCGTAATCGCACACAAACGGAAGCCCATCAGACTAACTTTGCGGATCTCGAATCCCACCTGGTCAGCTACCTGAAAAATACCACCGGGCAAAATGATCTGCAGCTGGCTGAGCTGCAACGACTCACCGGCGGTGCGTCGAAAGAGCAATTCACCTTTATGCTGACCTGGAATCAGGATTCGGGCGAGCGCACCAGCCGCAGGCTAATGCTGCGCATGGACCCCTCCGAATCCGTGGTGGAAACCCACCGCCTTCGCGAGGCCCAGGTGCTGCGCGCCATGTGGGGCGAGGTACCGGTGCCGGAGGTTTTCTGGGTTGAGCATTCCGACGAGTTTCTCGGCCACCCCTTTTTAATTGCCGGCTTTGTGGTCGGCACCGTACAACCCGAAGATGGCGGCAAGGTCACCGGGCTGGGCATGTCATTCGAGCCGGAACTGCGAGCCACCCTGCGCGATCAATTCGTGCGCCACCTCGCCACTATCCACACCGTCGACTGGCGCAATAAAGATCTCAGTGCCTTCGACGCCCCGGAGGCGGGTACCACCCAGGCCAATGCGTGGTCGGTCGGTGCCTGGGAGCGCATCTGGCAGGAAGACACCATGGAGGCCCACCCCATCATGGAGCAGGCCGCCATCTGGCTGAAAGAGAACATGCCGGTGGTTGAAAACCCGGTGATTCAGCACGGCGATTACCGCAGCGGCAATTTCATGTACGACGACAAGGGGCAAATCAACGCCATTCTCGACTGGGAACTCTGCCACATCGGCGACTTCCACGAAGACCTGGCCTACAACCGCTGCAAAATGCTCGGCACCCCCGATGACAAGGGCGGCTTTCGCTGTAGCGGCCTGCTCTACTTTGACGAATTCGTGGAAAAGTACGAAGCCTATACCGGCTTTACCGTCGATAGGCAGCGCCTCAAGTGGTACGACATATTCACCTATTACAAAATGACCTCCATCTCTTGCACTAGCCTGCGCATCGCCCACGCCAAGAAAACTCACCTCGACGCGATGATGAACTTAATTGGCGGCGTGGGTTTTCTCGCCGCCTCCGAACTCTCTCGGCTGCTAGAAGCGGTTTAAGCCGTCTTTAATAAAGAAAAACAATAATATGAATGCCCCCACTACCCTCGAACAATTCCGTCGGCAAACGGCTGACTGGATTGAGAATAATTATCCCCAGCAGCTGCGCCAAACACCCGGCGCCTCGGGGGAGGATCCCCGGCAATTAAAAACCCACGAACAGAACTGGCTGACCCAACTGGCCGAACGAGGCTACCTGGCACCCAGTTGGCCCCAGGAATACGGCGGTGCCGGCCTCGACGACGAGCAGGTTCGCGTGCTCAATCGAGAGCTACGCAAAGCGCAGGTGCGCTCGCCGCCCATCAGTGCCGGCCTCTCTCTACTGGGGCCAGTGCTACTGGAACACGGCACCCCGGCACAGAAAGCCCAGCATTTGCCAAAAATAGCCCGCAACGAAAGCCGATGGTGCCAGGGTTACAGTGAACCGGGTTCCGGTTCCGACCTGGCCAGCCTCAGCACCCGCGCCGAATTAGTGAATGATGAGTTTGTCGTCAATGGGCAAAAAATTTGGACCTCCCACGCCGATTCCGCCGACTGGATGTTCTGCCTGGTACGCACAGATCGCGAGGCACCCCAGCACGAGGGCATCAGCTTTCTATTGATCGACATGACAACGCCGGGCATTTCCGTCGCGCCGATTCGTTTAATCAGCGGCCCCTCGGCCTTCTGCCAGACTTTTTTTGACGATGTGCGCGTGCCCAAAGACAACATCATGGGCCAGTTGGGTCAGGGCTGGACACTGGCCAAGCAACTGTTGCAGCACGAGCGCCAGGCCCTGGGTTCTATTGGTCGCGGCGATGCCCGCCGCGCCCTCACTCTGCCGGAACTGGCGGCCCAGGAAATTGGTGTCGACGCCGCCGGACAGATAAGTGACCCGGTGCTGCGTGACAAGGTCGCCCAGTGCGAACTCGATAGTCTGGCGCTGCGCCTGACCATGAGCCGCAGCGCCGATGAAGCTCGAGCGGGTCGGGGCAGCGCCCATATCGCCTCGACCCTAAAGCTGTACGGCAGTGAGCTTACCAATCGTCGCCACGAACTAATGATAGCGCTGCGCGGTGCCGACGGCATCGGCTGGGAGGGCCCCGGTTTTACACCGGCCGCCCTACGCACCACACGCCAGTGGCTGCGCGCCAAGGGCAACTCCATCGAGGGTGGCAGCAACGAAATTCAGCGCAACGTGATCGCCAAGCGCGTGCTTGAGCTGCCCGAATAAATACATTTATCGCACCCTAGAGACACAAAAAGAACGAGAGAAAACGCCCATGGCATTAATTCTTAGTGAAGAGCAGGAACTGCTAAAAAACTCCGTTCGCAATTTTGTGAAGACGAATTACCCCGTCGACCAGGTGCGTCAGTTACGAGATGGCAAGGCTGATGGCGACGTTGCGCTGCGCTACTCTCGCCAGCTGTGGCAGCAAATGGCCGCACTGGGCTGGGCCGGTATTATCTTCCCCGAAAAATACGGCGGACTCGACCTCGGTTATGCCGAACTCGGCGTGGTGCTCGAAGAACTGGGGCGCTCACTCGCCGCCCAGCCCTTTTTATCGACCGTACTACTGGCCGGCAATGCCCTGCTGCTCGGTGGCAGCGAAGCTCAAAAACAGCAGTGGCTGCCGCAAATTTGCAGCGGCGAGGCCACCCTGGCCCTGGCCTTTCAGGAGACCGGCCGCTTTTCGCCCTGGCAGGTTGAAACCCGTGCACAGCCCAGCAGCAACGGCTTTTGCCTCAATGGTGAAAAGCGCTTTGTACTCGATGGCTACGGTGCCGAGCAATTACTGGTAGTGGCCCGCACATCAGGCGCAACCGGTGCCAAAGAGGGGCTCAGCCTGTTTCTGCTGGCACCGGACACACCAGGCTTAACAATCACCCCTCTGAGTCTACTTGATGGTCGCAACGCCGCTTTAATTGATTTTGATAATGTTCAGGTACAAGCCAGCCAAGTTGTCGGCACACTCGACCGGGCAGCGATGATTCTCGAGCCCGTCTTTGATGGTGCCAGTGCCGGGCTCAATGCCGAATTACTCGGCACCCTGTCGGAGGCCTTTGAACGCACCCTCGAGTATTTAAAAACCCGCAAACAATTCGGCGCCCTGATTGGTTCCTTTCAAGCTCTTAAACACCGTGCCGCGGATATGTTCTGCGAGCGCGAACACGCCATTTCATTAACCCGGGAAGCCCTGCGCGCCATTGACGAACAGCGCGACGATGCCGCCCTGCTCGTCAGCGCCGCCAAGGCGCGCACCGCCGATGTCGCCAACCTGATCGGCCGTGAATCGGTGCAGATGTTCGGTGGCATTGGCATGACAGACGAGGAGGATATCGGCCTCTATATGAAGCGCTCCCGCGTCGCCGAAGTCACCCTGGGGGATGCCAATTATCACCGCGAACGCTTCGCCACTTTGAGTGGCTTTTAATACAGAATGGCTTTAGTTAATCCCGCTATATTCAGCTAAGCTATTGCTGTAAAGCGATATAAAGTTTTGCCGAAACAGCCCTTAAGTTTCTGTAGATTTAACCGATACGGTAGAGGTAAGACCTTCATTAATCGTGTTGCACGGCAAGCCCCCGCAGGCACACTCAGGTAAGCACCATGGATACTGCAAACTTTGGCGCCAATATCTCCAACCTGGCACAAACCACCGACAAACGAGCGGCCCCCTTCGGACAAACTGTTTCAGCCCTGGCCCATGACAAGAAAAACGAGGCCGAAAGCACCAGCCTCGATGCCGCCATCGTCAATAGCAATCTATCCCTCAACACGGGCGATGCCGACAAGTCATTAACCCTGGTATTAAAAGCTGCCATCGAGGGTATTAATACCGAACTGGAACCGACTCTCGGTGCCAACACCATTCAAGCGGCTATGGATAACGGCATCGATGTCAGCCCGGAGGCAACCGCCGAACGCATCGTTTCATTAAGCACCAGTTTTTTTAGTACCTATCAGGACGCCAACCCGGATCTCGACTTCGACACGGCGCTGAACCAATTCGTCGATGTAATTGGCGGCGGTATTGAACAGGGCTTCGCCGAGGCGCGGCAAATCCTCGATGGACTACAGGTACTGAGCGGTGATGTCGCCACTGATATAGATACAACCCAGAGCTTAGTGCAGGACAAACTAGCGGCCTTTGTCGAAAACCTGAGCGCTAGCCCGGAGCCCGGCGAACAGTCGCCACAGCAACCATTGGCTCTTGAATAAAACTTAGGGAACCTCTGAACAAGTCATGAGCTCGTATCAAATTTTTTCAGAAGCTCCTTAACACTCGCGATTGACAGTCAATAAAAAGGGCGCCCTATTGGCGCCCTTTTTATTGACTGTGATTCTCAAGCATCAAGCCCTGAAGCTAGTCAACGATGGCCAGTAACTCGACATCAAAAACCAGGGTCGCGTGGGGGCCAATGGCACCACCGGCACCCTTCTCTCCGTAGGCCAGATCCGAAGGTACATACAAACGCCACTTCGCGCCTTCCTTCATCAATTGCAGGGCTTCGGTCCAACCGGCAATCACGCCATTAACGGGAAACTCCGCTGGCTCACCGCGATCATAAGAACTATCGAATACGGTGCCGTCAATCAAGGTACCGTGGTAGTGAGTTCTCACCTTGGCTGTACTGCTTGGGGTAGCGCCATCACCAGCACTTAACACCTCATACTGCAGGCCCGAGGCTGTCACGGTAATACCGTCGCGCGTGGCATTCTTGGCGAGAAATTCAACGCCCTCAGCAGACAACTTACCGGCCTCTTCAGCCTGCTTTTTCTGTACTCGGCCATTCACCTCTTCAAACGCGGCCTTCATAACCTCGGTATCGATCTGAGCCGGTTGACCGGTGTAGGCATCGCTAAGGCCATCGATTACCGCTGCAAGTACCAGTTCATCAAAGGGACTACCGGCCAATTGATCGCCCATCTGGCGGCCAATGCCGTAGCTAACTTGTTGTTCAACTGTGGTGAATTTGTCAGACATGAAATAGTACTCATCAGGATAAAAGCGCATCTTAGCATGACAAGAACGGACATAAGCCTGCCACCCCAATGAATACATTCGATTGAGCTACAAGGTTTTTTGGTGTTGAATTAGCGCCGAAATATTCATCGTACTTTGTACTCATTTTAATTAACTTTATAGGAAACATCATGTCTGGAATTATTGAAGGAAAAATTGCCCTGGTCACCGGGGCGGCCAGTGGTATCGGCGCTGCAGCGGCAGAAATATTTGCCGAGAGAGGCGCCAAGGTTGTGGTCTCCGATATTAATGAGGAGGGTGGCCTGGCGACCGTCGAGCGTATTATTGCCGCCGGTGGCGAAGCTGTGTTTCAGCGCTGCAATGTCGCCAGCGAGGAGGACGTTATCGCCCTGGTCAAAAAAGCCGTAGACACCTACGGACGGCTCGACATCGCTTTTAATAACGCCGGCATCGAAGGCGAAGCCGCAACCACGCCCAACTGCAGCATTGAAAACTTCGATCTCAACATCGATGTGAACCTCAAAGGCGTGTTCATGTGCATGAAATACCAGATCAACCAGTTCCTCGCCCAAGGTGATGGCGGCGCCATCGTTAACACCGCATCCGTCGCCGGACTGGTCGCCGCCAAGGGTGTACCGGCCTATGTTGCCGCTAAGCACGGTGTTGTTGGACTGACCAAAACAGCGGCCATTGAATTTGCCAAAAAAGGCATTCGCGTGAATGCCGTTTGCCCCGGCGGCATTCGTACCGAAATGCTCGAACGCGCCCTCGACGAAAAGCCCTGGGTTGAAAAGCAGCTCCTCAAGCTACAGCCCATCGGCCGCCTCGGCGACCCGGCCGAGGTTGCCAAGGTGGTGGTCTTTTTGTGCTCCGACGATGCCTCCTTTGTCACCGGACACGCCATGCCCGTCGACGGCGGTTGTGTGGCAATATAGGTCCACCGGGCAAGTGAGCCGATGCTAACTTGCCCGGTTTTTTAGTCCATCACAATAAGGAAAACACCATGGATTTTGTCGCCTTTGTCACCCTGCTCTTAGTTTTTCAATATCTCTATTTTATGGCCATGGTCGGCAAGGCTCGGGACGAGGCCGGCATTAAGGCACCCGCGGTCACCGGCGATGAAACCTTCGAGCGCATATTACGTGTACAGCTCAATACCTTAGAGCAGTTAATGGTCACCCTACCGGCACTGTGGATTTGTGCCCATTATTTCAGTTCCAGCTTTGCCGGTACGATGGGCCTGGTCTTCTTTGTGGGCCGCCTTATCTACCGCAATGCCTATATTGCCGACCCCAGTACCCGCAGCACGGGTATGATCATGGGTTTTATAGCCAATATACTATTACTGGTTTGCGCAGTTTTCGGCGTAGTCTTTTAAATGCGGCTCGAGAACAACGTCAATCCCTTGACACTAGTTTGAATTAACGTTGTTCGTTTGCTAGATTGCCACGGCAACGTTTACGTTAACGTTAACGAAACTGCTAGATTTCCGGAGTATAAAAAGCTCCTCAAAGAGAGTTCCTATGAGCCGCATTCAGTCGTCGATCAACCCCCAATCCGCCGCCTATAAAGAGAATTTTGAGCACTACGCCAAGCTTCTCGATCAGTTGCGAGAACGCCACAGCGAAGCGGCGACAGGCATTCGCGAAAAACTTATCGTGCGCCACCGCGAGCGAGGTAAAATGCTTGCCCGCGAACGCATCGACCAACTGGTCGACAGCCACACGGCCTTTCTCGAGCTCTCTCCCCTCGCCGCCTACGGGCAGTATAAAAATGAGGTACCCTCGGCGGGTATCGTCACCGGCATCGGCCAGATTTGCGGTGTCACCTGCATGATTATCGCCAACGATGCGACGGTAAAGGGCGGCTCCTTCTTCCACGAAACGGTGAAGAAACACGTCCGCGCCCAGGAGGTTGCCGAGCAAAACAAATTGCCCTGCATTTATCTGGTCGATTGCGGCGGTGCCTACCTACCCGAACAGGACAGGGTTTTCCCGGACAAGGAACACTTCGGCAATACCTTTTACCGCCAGTGCCAAATGTCGGCCCAGGGCCTGCCGCAAATCTCTGCCGTTTTTGGCGGCTGTACCGCGGGTGGCGCCTATATCCCCGCGCTGTCGGATGAAAATATTATGGTGCGCGGCAATGCCCGCATCCACCTCGGCGGGCCCTCCATCGTCAAGGTCGCCATTAATGAGGAGATCGATGGCGAAACCCTCGGCGGCGCCGAGATGCACAGCAAGGTTTCGGGCGTCAGTGACTATCTGGCCGAAGATGAAGACGAGGCACTGGCGCGCATTCGCGAAATTATGGCCAAGCTCAACTGGCCAACGAAATGCCATGCCGACACCCGCCCGGTGCTGCCACCACGCTACAGCTCGGAAGAACTGCCCGGAGTGGTCAGCGCCAACCCAAAGATACCCTACGATGTGCGGGAAATTATTGCCCGGATGGTCGATGACAGTGACTTCCACGAATACAAACCCCTCTACGGCGACACGCTGATCTGTGGCACCGCTTATATTCACGGTTATCCGGTTGGCCTGATCGGCAATAACGGCGCGCTGTTTTCCGAGTCCTCATTAAAGGGCGCGCACTTTATTGAGCTCTGCAATCAACGCAATACGCCGCTCTTATTCCTACACAACATCACCGGCTTTATGGTGGGTAGTGAAGCCGAGCGCGGCGGCATTGCCAAGAACAGCGCCAAGTTAGTTTACGCCCAGGCTACCTCCCGGGTGGCGAAGTTCTCCGTTATCGTCGGCGGTTCCTACGGTGCGGGCAACTACGGCATGGCCGGCCGCGGCTTCTGGCCGAATTTTTTATTCACCTGGCCCTCGGCCAATTGCGCCACCATGAGCGCCGACATCGCCAGTAATGTGATGACCGAATTACGCCGTTCCAGCCTTAAAGGCGGAGAAGCCAGCCCCGAAGAGTTACAGAAAATTGAAGACGGCGTGCGCGCCCAGTACGGCGAGCAAAGCGACCCCTACTACGCCACCTCGCGCCTTTGGGATGACGGCATTATCGAACCCGCCGACACCCGCGACGTATTGGGCCTGTGCCTGGCGCTGGCCGCCGCCAAGGAACCCGATACCGGGCCATCACCGGTTTACCGTATGTGATGACACATCAGCTACTCAATAAAAACGCCTCTCTTTTGACCCTATTAAAGGTGTGTCAGTCACTATGATCAAATCTCTACTCGTCGCCAACCGTGGCGAAATCGCCGTACGCATTATGCGCACCTGCCAAAAACTCGGCATCCGCGTCGTCGCCGTTTATTCAGAGGCCGACCGCTACGCCCGCCACGTTGCCCAGGCTGACGAAGCCGTATTAATAGGACCCGCCGAGAGTGCCCAGTCTTACCTGAAAGCGGAAAACATTATCGCCGCGGCCCAACACACCGGCGTCGACGCCATTCACCCCGGTTATGGTTTTCTCTCGGAAAGCGAAGCGCTAATTAGCCTGTGTGAACAGGAGGGTATTATTTTTGTCGGTCCCAACCGTGAAGCCATACGGGTAATGGGCTCGAAGATCGAATCCAAAGCACTGGCGCAAAATATCGGTGTGCCGACCATTCCCGGCTACCACGGTGCCGACCAATCCCCAGCGACGCTATTAAGTGAAGGCGATAAGGTCGGTTATCCGCTGATGATCAAAGCCAGCGCCGGCGGTGGCGGCAAGGGCATGCGCCGCGTCGACAACAGCGCTCAGCTGGTGCGCGAACTGCCGCAAGCCAAACAGGAAGCACTGGCCGGCTTTGGTGACGACAAGGTATTACTCGAAAAATTGATTGAAGAGCCGCGCCATATTGAAGTGCAACTGGCCGCCGACCACCACGGCAACACCGTCCACCTGTTCGAGCGCGAATGCTCGATTCAGCGCAACCATCAAAAGGTGATTGAAGAGGCGCCCGCCGGTTTTCTAAGTAACGCACAACGCGAGCTGCTTTTTACCAGCGCCATCACCCTCGGCCAGGCCGTTAACTACGACTCCCTCGGCACCGTCGAGTTTTTGCTCGATCAGAACAATGGCGAAGTGTACTTCCTCGAAATGAACACCCGCCTGCAGGTTGAGCACCCCGTCACCGAAGCCATTACCGGCTTTGATCTGGTCGAGTGGCAAATACGCATCGCCGCCGGTGAGCACCTGCCCTGCGCTCAAGATGAAATTAGCTGCGATGGCTGGGCCATTGAAGCCCGCGTCAACGCCGAAGACCCCGCCAATAATTATCGCCCCCAGACGGGTACCATCGCCCTTTACAACGAGCCCCAGCACAGCGACGTGCGTGTCGATAGCGGTGTGCAAACCGGCTCCGTACTCGGGCCCTATTACGATCCCATGTTGGCTAAAATCATTGGCATTGGCGACAACCGGGAGCATGCCCGCAGCGCCTTGCAACGCGGCATCGACAACTTCACGCTCAGTGGCGTGGGTAATAATCTCGATTTTTTAGGCGATATTCTGCGCCACCCAAACTTTGTCGATAAAGCTCTGACCACACGTTTTTTAGAGGAGTCGTTCATTGGCGGCTGGCAGGCTAAAAGTACCGATAGCAAAACCCTTATTTGCGCGGCCATCGCCCGCATTATGCTGATAGAACAACAGGATACCCGGGTACATAACTCCCCCTTTCAAACTCTCGGTGCCTTCCGCGTACTCGACAGGGCCGGTTTAGCCGGGCAGAGTCGCGTGATTCTTAAGGACCAGCTTGATGAGGCGGACAGCATTCACCTGCTGAGCATTAGCGGCTCACAGGGGCGCTACCAACTTAGCACTCAGGTCATCGGCGAAGACCTGGCCGCAAGTAAACACAATATTCTCGCCGGCTGGATAGGTAAGCAAGACCTGCAAGTCGAAATAGACGGCCACAGCCAGAGCTTTAGCGTCGACAACGCTGCGGCTGCCATCACCCTCACCTCTAAAGGTACCAGCCAGCGCTACCTCTGCCTCAGCGAGCAAGACCTCGCCCTTGGTAAAGGCCATAGCGCCGGTAGCGGCGATAGCAGCATCACCGCCTCACTGCCCGGCCAGGTGGTCGAGATCAAAGTGGCCCCCGGCCATAGTGTCGCCAGTGGCGACACTATGGTGGTACTCGACTCGATGAAACTGCTGCATAATCTCTGCGCCGCGAGCGACGGCGTGGTTGGCGAAATTTTCTGCAGCGTCGGCGACAGTGTTGAAGGCGGGGCAGTATTGATTGAATTAGAGCCCGCCGAATAACGAACATTTTTTTCCACACGCCTAACCCCAACCCCAGACACGCCGAGGACAACCATGAACCAACTGTATTTTTCTGAAGAACAAAACATGCTGCGCGAGCAGATCCGCCGCTTTGTCGAGCAGGAGATCGTGCCCAACGGCGATGCCTGGGAAGAGGACGGCTTTGTGCCCCGCGATGTACTGCGCAAGATGGGCGACCTGGGCTTTCTCGGCATTCGCTATGGCGAGGAGTACGGCGGCAGCAATATGAACACCCTGGGCAGTGTGGTGCTGGCCGAAGAACTGGGCCGCTCCAGCTTTGGCGGCTTTGCGGTTACTGTCATGGTGCACACCGACATGGCTTCTCCCCATCTGGAAAACTTTGGCAGCAAGGCCCAGAAAGACAAATACATGCCCGACCTTATCAGCGGCAAGAAAATTTGCGCCGTGGGCGTCACCGAGCCCGATGCTGGTTCCGACGTGGCCGGCATGCGCACCACCGCCGTGGAAGATGGCGACAGCTATGTGCTCAATGGCACCAAAATGTTTATCACCAATGGCGTCAAGGGCGACGTCTATTTCATCGCCGCAAAAACCGACACCTCCGTTAAAGCCTCGCGCGGCATTACTATCTTCATCGTTGAAAAAGGCACGCCCGGCTTTACCGTTAGCCGCGCCCTCGACAAGCAGGGCTGGCGCAGTTCCGATACCGCCGAACTGGTTTTCGACAACTGCCGTGTGCCGAAAGGAAATATCCTCGGCGAGCTCAACAAAGGCTTCTACTCCATCATGCGCAACTTTCAGAATGAGCGCACCGTACTGGCGGCCCAGTCCATCGGCGAGGCCAGCAAGGCCCTGGAAATGACCCTGCAATATGTGCAGGAGCGCAAGGCCTTTGGCGCCGCCCTGTGGGACAAACAAACCATTCGCCAACGCCTCGCCATGTTGCAGGCCAAGGTTGAAGCCGGTCGTCAACTCACCTACTACGCCGCGTGGCTCGATTCCCTGGGCAAAGATTGCGTGAAGGAAGTGTCCATGGCCAAGGCCTTTTGCTGTGAACTGGTGAATGAAACCATGTACACCTGCCAGCAATTTCACGGTGGCTTTGGCTACATCCGCGAGAGTGCCATTGAACGCATGGTGCGAGATGCCCGCGTACAAAGTATCGGCGGCGGTGCCACCGAAGTAATGCTAGAGGAAATATCCAAGCGCTCAATTATCGACTAACGCTACAAGTAAGGCCTCAGTACAACAAAGCCGGGACTCACCCGGTTTTTTTGTGCTCTTAGTAATATTCAACCATTAACTAGCATTGTTTTTATAACTATTCAGAACGGTTTTCTGTCATTCATCAGCCATCACAACCGTCTGTTTCAAGCAAAAAAAAATTGCCAACTGACGCAACTTTAACCTGCTATTACTAGTCTATTCTCCGCGCACATCCACTCAGTGCTGCAGCCGTCAGCAAAGATCAACAGCGGCTAAATGGACTTTTGCCAATTTTTGAACAACGAGGTCACAGCCATGCGTTCACTCTCAAATCTAATTAAGCTCTCTGCCGGACTGGCCATCATCGCCCTGCCCGGCATTGCCATCTCCGCCCCTGCAGATGGACAATTTCGGCCCGACCTGCCTTTTGGCCTCGAAGATTTACCCCCCGGGCGAACCCGCGACAAGATTGGAACCCTGCCACTGGCCGCTCAAGAGCGCGCCGTGGCCTGGCTGAACAGTTTCTCCTTCCACGAGAGCGACCTCGCATATATCAAGGTTGATGATGAGGGCGGCGTCTTTTATCAAGACACAGTGATGCCAGACACTACCCATGAAGCGACAGAAACCAGCAGTAGCGAGGGCGGCACGCCAGCCCTGGAAGCCGCCACCAATGTCTTTGCCCTGCACAGTAAACCCGGAGCCAGCAAGGTTTTCATCCTCGACTTTGACGGCCATGTGATTAGCGGCACCGCCTGGAATAGCGGTGCAGAAGCTAGCTACTCGGCGACACCCTTTGACACCGATGGTAACTTCAACAATGTCAGCGATGCTGAGCGAGCCGCCATCCATGAAATTTGGCACCGCATCGCCGAGGACTTTGCGCCCTTTGATATCGATATCACCACAGAAGAGCCCGCAAGCCTCACCAGTACCACCGGCCGTCTGCTTATTACTAGAAATACCGATATCAATGGCCAAGACATGCCCTATATGAACTCCGGTGGGGTGGCCTATGTTGGCGTCTGGGGCCGCTCTAACTTTACCTCTTACTACTCACCAGCTCTCGTCTATTACAACAAGCTAAGCTCAATGGCTAACTATATTGCCGAAGCAGCCTCCCACGAGGCAGGCCACAATCTCAATCTTTCTCACGATGGCCAGGGTAGCACCACCTATTACACCGGCCACGGTGCAGGCTACGTCTCCTGGGCCCCGGTGATGGGCGTCGGCTATTACAACAACGTCACCCAGTGGAGCAATGGCGAATACAGCGGCGCGACACAAACCCAGGATGATATGGCCATTATTGCCAGCCAACTCGCCTACCGCAGCGATGATCACTCGGCAAGTAACAGCACGGCCACGGAACTGGTCATTGCCGCCGATGGTAGCATCGACGTTTCCAACCCAGAAACCGACCCGGCCAACACAATTCCCGCTAACAAGGGCATTATTGAAACCCGCAGTGACATTGACACCTTCACCTTTATCGCCGGCGCCGGCAGCGTCGATATCTCAGCCATTCCCGCCTGGGATGCCTTTTATCGCAGTAGTCGACGTGGCGCCAACCTCGATATCGAACTCACCCTGTCTGACGATAGCGGCGTTATCGCCACCAGTGACCCGAGCGACAATACCGATGCACGAATAGTCCAAAACCTGCCCGCTGGGCGCTACTACCTTGAGGTAAACGGTGTCGGCAGTAGCACCTCACCCTACTCCGACTACGGTAGCCTTGGTCAGTACTTCATTACCGGCACCGTGGCGCCCTCGGGTGAAACTAGCGACATCACAGCGCCTAGCCCCAACCCCATGGGCTGGACTAGCGTTCCCAATGCCACAGGTAGTACTAACTCAATTGCCATGACAGCGCTCACTGCAAACGACGATTCGGGCTTCGTCGAGTATCAATTTACCTGTGTCGCTGGCGGCAGCGGTTGCATCAGTAGCGCCTGGCAAACCAGCTCCTCTTATGTGGCAAGCAACCTAAGTGCTGGCACCGCTTATAGCTATCAGGTGACGGCCAGAGACCTCTACAACAACCTCACCATTGCCAGTACTAGTGCAACAGCTACTACAGCCGCCAACAACGCACCCAGTGCAGGCAATGATAGTGCTAATGGCAACGAGGATAGTGTCATTACCGTCGACGCTCTGGCTAACGACAGCGATCCCGATGGCCAGAGCTTAAGCGTCAGCGCGGTCGGCAATGCCAGCAACGGTTCAACCAGCACCGATGGCAGCACCATTACCTACACACCGAATGCCGATTTCAGTGGCAGTGACAGTTTCACCTACACCGTCAGCGATGGTGCTGGGGCTAGCGCAACTGCCACCGTCAGTGTTTCTGTCAACCCCGTCAATGACGCGCCAAGCGCGGTCAATGACTCGGCATCGGTTTCAACCAACAGCAGTGTCACTATCGACGTACTGGCTAACGATAGCGATAAGGAGGGGAGCGCTCTAAGCCTTGTCAGTGTCGGCTCCGCGAATAAGGGCAGTATCACCATTAGCGGCTCAAGTGTGATCTATACAGCCGGCAAAAAACGCGGCAACGATACCGTGACCTACACTGTGAGCGATGGTGACAAACAAAGCACTGCCAGCATTTCAATATCCATTGGCGGTGGCGGTGGCGGCTCTACAGATGACGGCGGTAGTGGCAGTGGTAAGTGCCACCCCAAAAAGGGCTGTTAATCAACGCCAATCAAACCAAGAAACACCCCACCTAGGGCAGCTTACAAGCTGCCCTTTTTTATATCCCCCTATCTACAACCAGGCTCTACACCCTTGTTTTGAGAAACAATCGTCAATTTTAGCGACAGTAAATTGCCCAGGATTATTGCTCAATTTATAGTGAGTCGCTAATTCTAGTAATAATTACAGGCATACATCTGTCATGAAGCATATCCTCGTCGTCGAAGACAGCCCCATGGTTTTAAAAGTTCTCAAGCAATTTATTGCCCAGTATGAGGACTTAAAACCACAGTTTGCCGAGACATTAGGGCAAGCGACGGAACTGATTGCCCGTGCGACAACACCATTTTTTGCCTGCCTTGCCGACCTGGGACTGCCCGATGCGCCCAACGGCGAAATTGTTGAATTCTGTCTCGCCAAAAAAATCCCAACCATTGTCCTGACGGGTAGCTATAACGAAGAGAACAGAAACTCCCTACTCGCCAGGGGTGTCGTTGACTACGTTGTCAAAGAAAGTCGTTTCGCCTATGAATACGCGGTAAAACTACTGGTCAGGTTAACCAAGAATGAGGAGACCCATGTACTCGTCACCGACGACTCCATCACTGCCAGAACTCACCTTAAGAAACTATTAAAAACCCACCTATTTAATGTCAGCGAGGCAAAAGATGGCAAAGAGGCCGTCGCCATGCTTGAAAAAAACCCCGACATAAAATTACTAATTACCGACTTCAACATGCCCGTCATGGACGGCATAGAGCTAACCAAACATGTACGCCGCAAGATGGGTAATAACCAGCTAATTATTATTGCATTATCTTCGGAAAGTGACCGCTATCTATCGGCTCGCTTTATCAAGAATGGCGCCAGCGACTTCCTCAAAAAACCCTTTATCCATGAAGAATTTTACTGCCGTATCATGCACAACCTGGAAGAGCGCGAATTACTGGAAAAAGTGCAGGACTATGCCGACAGAGACCCCCTAACCGACCTCTATAACCGCCGTTATTTTAATAAAAAAGCCGAGGCAATGATTGCAGAAAATGAAAAGCTAGGCATCACAATGGCTCTCTGCATGATCGGCATCGACAACTTCAACGACATTAACGACAGACTCGGGCACGACTGCGGCGATCACCTTTTGATTGAGTTTTCAAAATCATTAACAACCAATATCGGCATGTTTGTCTCCTCCCGCTATGGTGGTGGGGAGTTTGCGATTCTAATGCCCAAATTTACCGCAGAAAAAGCCGCCCGACTGACCGACGAATTTAGAGATTTCACCAGCACACAGGCCATCGCTTATAGAGATGAAAAAATCAATATTACCCTTAGCGCAGGTGTTTGCGAAATCGAAAATAGCGACTTTCCTGCCGCACTGAAATCCAGCTATCAGTCTTTACGAAAAGCAAAAAAACAAGGCTTTAACTGCGTGGTGCACACCAACCCTGCTTAAAGAGCTGTATCAGGGTTTTTTAAAACAACCTAAGCTTAGACGCTCAAGTCCGGCAATATCCTGCTCAGTAGTAACTTGCACAAAGTCATTGCTATTTAGCAAGGCACGAACGGCCTCCGCCTGCTGATAACCGTGTTCAATTAACAGGTAGCCCCCCGCACTTAAATATTGTTTTGCCCCAGTAATAATTACCTCGATATCGGCGAGACCTTTATTACCAGACACCAGGGCTGAGTCCGGTTCAAAGCGAACATCTCCCTCTTTTAAATGCTGGTCGTCGGCGTCGATATAGGGCGGGTTAGTGACGATAAGATCAAATTTTTGTCGGGCAAGGTCTTTAAACCAATCGCTCCGCCCCACCTGTACATTGTCCAAACTTAAGCGTTGGCGGTTTTTTTCGGCGAGAGCCACAGCCTCGGGTACTGTGTCGACAGCGCTTATCTGCCAATTCGGCCGTTCACTCGCCAGCGCCAGGGCAATGGCTCCCGTGCCGGTACCAAGATCAAGCACTATCGCATCGGGCTTGGCAATAACCTTGAGAGCCGTTTCCACCAGCAATTCGGTATCGGGCCGGGGAATCAAGGTCGTCGCATTCACCTCCAGGGACAGAGACCAAAACTCTTTTTCCCCGGTCAAATAAGCAATCGGCTCACCATTGGCACGGCGCACAAATAAGTCGTTAAAGTGCTGCGCCGATTTTTGATCCAGTAATTGTTCCGGCCAGGTAAACAAATAACTGCGCGGCTTGTCGAGAACGTGGCAGAGCAGCACCTCAAGATCGAGACGCGGGCTGTCGCTAACCACCTCTAGCACTGAGGCAAGGCGCAACAACTCCGCGATACTGGATTTTTCTAGCGACATGTATTAACGCTTGTTATTTTGCCAAGGCGGCCAACTGCTCGGTCTGGTATTCGGTAATCAAGGGTTGAATAACCTGTGCCAAATCACCCTGCATCACCTCATCAATTTTATAGAGGGTGAGATTAATTCGATGATCGGTGACCCGCCCCTGGGGGAAATTATAGGTGCGAATACGCTCGGATCGGTCGCCACTGCCGACCAGGCTGCGCCGCAAATCCGACTGCTCCTGAGATTGCTTTTGCTGCAGGCCGTCGAGAATACGCGCCTGTAGCAGGGACATTGCCCGCGCCCGGTTCTTGTGCTGGGAGCGCTCATCCTGACATTCGACCACGATACCGGTCGGCAAGTGGGTCAAACGAATTGCCGAATCGGTTTTGTTGACATGCTGGCCACCCGCGCCCGAGGCCCTGAAGGTATCGACACGCAGATCGGCCTTATTAATTTCCACCGCCGCGATTTCATCGGCCTCCGGCAATATAGCTACCGTGCAGGCCGAGGTATGTACCCGGCCCTGGGATTCTGTCTCGGGAACACGCTGTACGCGGTGGGCGCCCGACTCAAATTTAAACTGGGAAAAAACATCTTTACCGACAATGCGCACAATTATTTCTTTGTAACCACCGTGATCACCCTGGCGCTCACTGACAATCTCGACCTTCCAGCCCCGGGACTCGGCATAGCGCGAGTACATGCGGTACAAATCACCGGAAAAAATTGCCGCTTCATCACCGCCGGTGCCGGCACGAATTTCAAGGAAGACATTGTGTTTATCGTTGGGGTCTTTCGGCAATAACAGGGTTTGTAATGCCTTCGCCAAATCTGTCAGCTCAGCCTCGCCCTCACGAAACTCCTCTTGCGCCAGCTCCCGCATATCGGGGTCGCTGTCCTTGAGCATTGATCGCGCCTCTGCAACATTTTCAGACACCTGCACAAAGAGCTGATAGGTTTTGCTCACCGGCTCCAGCTCGGCGTACTCCATCGACAGGCCGCGAAAGCGGTTTTGATCTGCAATAACTTCCGCGTCGCTAAGCAGGTGCCCAACTTCGTCGTAACGTTCCGCAAGACGATCCAGTTTTTCTAATAGCGAGGCTTTCATTGCTCGTCCCTTGTTTTAATCTCTGTATTGGCAGGATCGACACTGGGCTCAGCCCCCTGCCGTGTGCTCTCATGCGGATTGCCGCTCGGTGATATTTCACCCGCAGCCGGCAAATCAAATAAATCTCGGGTCCAGTTCATATAGTCATTATCGCCCTGCTCGCCCGCCCTCTTCAGTCGCGTGGTTGGCAGGTGTAAGAATTTATTGGTGAGCCCGTGGGCCAATTGACGCAGCACCTGTTCGGCGGATTGACCCTGGGCAACCGACGCCAGAGCCTTATCGAGTTCAACATCGCGCATCGCACCCAGTTTATCGCGAAAGGCGCGAATCGTACCCACCGCCTGCTGGCCACGCAACTGACTCCTCCAATTGCTAACGCCCTCGGCAATAATCTCCTCGGCCTGTCCGGCCGCATCTTCACGATGACGCAAGTTGACCTCTATCACCTCCTTCAGATCATCGACGGTATACAGGTAAACATCGTCGAGCTGGGCAACCTGAGGCTCAATATCCCGGGGCACGGCAATATCGACCATAAAAATCGGCCTATGCTTACGCCGCTTCAAGGCCGACTCCACCGCGCCCTTACCCAGGATCGGCAACTGACTGGCGGTGGATGAAATAACAATATCGGCGCGATGTAAGTGCTCGGGAATATCCGATAATAAAATCGCCTCGGCTGAGAATGTCTCCGCCATTTCCTGAGCCCGCGCCAAGGTCCGGTTGGCGACAATAATATCGCCCACGCCCTGTTCACGTAGGTGGCGGGCCAAAAGCTCGACCGTTTCACCGGCGCCAATCAATAGCGCGCTAACTTCTTTCATTGAACTAAAAATACGCTGCGCCAAACTCACCGCCGCATAGGCCACCGATACCGGATTTTGGCCAATCGCCGTTTCACTGCGCACCCGCTTCGCGGTGGCAAATACACCTTGAAAAACCTGAGACAGGAGCCCATCTGCCGTTCCCGCCCTCTGCGCAACCGCATAGCTCGATTTCATTTGGCCGAGAATTTGCGGCTCACCCAGCACCATGGAGTCCAGCCCGCTAGCCACCTTCATCATGTGCTGTACCGCCTTATCCCCCTCCAGCACGTAATAGCTGCTGTCCAGCGCATTGGCTGCAAGCTGGTGGTGATCCTCCATCCACGTCAACAGGGCACTGTGCTCGACGCTGCCGGTGGCGTAAAGTTCGGTGCGATTGCAGGTGGAGAGTATCGCCAGGTTATCGGCGCCGCTGACCTCCCGACCCTGCTGTAAACTCAAGATCATTTGATCGGGGGCAAAGGCAACGCGCTCGCGAATATCGAGACTTGCGGTACGATGGTTGATTCCAAGGGCAATCAGGGGCATAAAGGACCAATGTGGATATATTTCACAGTCACGGCTATAAGCTAAGCGCTACACAACCATGGCAATTATACTGACAACACTCTGCGGCAACAGTCCGGAAATTCTCTACTATGCATTACAAGCCACTAGTCACCCGCAAACTTACACGTTTACGCCAGCAGCTGAAAAGTATTGCGCCCGCCTTTGCCGTATTGACGCTATTGACAGCCTGCGCCTCACCAGAGCTCCGTCAAAGCACTGCCAACAATACCGAAGTCACGCCCAGCATCACCGACACCAACAATGAAACGCCATCTGTCAAACGCGATTATCCCGTTCGGCCCTTCTCAACACAAACCTTTTACGACTTACTCGTTGCTGAAATTGCCGGCACCCGTGGCAATCTTGACCTCGCCCTCGAAAATTACCAGCGCCAGGCACTCGCCACTCGCGACCCCGGCGTCGTCGCCAGGGCCGTGGGCACCGCCTCCTATCAAAAGAACAATGCCGCACTCCAGGAGTTGGGGGTTTTATGGGCAGAGGTAGAACCGGAGAATCTTCAGGCTCGCAATATGGCCTTTTACGCCCAGGCTCAACAGGGCCATTTCAAGCTCGCCTTTGCCCACGCCGACTACCTGCTCGGGCAAAACAATGGCAAGTACATGGTCTTATTGCCCAGCTACACCACAAAACTCGATAATGAGCAGCGTCTAATCCTCCTCGAGCAATATCAGGCCAGTGACAAAAAACATTCGGGCAAGCGCGATTTTTTACTGGGCAAGGCCCTCATCCTCACTCAACTCTCTCGCCACGACGAAGCCCTGAGCGCTGTCCGTAGCATTTTAAACAGGCAAGCCAGCGATCAACCCGCCCGCCTTGTCGCGGCACAAATCCTCCACCGGGCCGAACGACCAGATGAAGCCATCGCCGAACTGCAGCAGGGCCTAAAACACTCACCCAAGAGTCAACAATTACAACTGCAATTGATCCGTTTTGTCGCCAAGAACGACCTACCTTTAGCCATAGAGAAAATGACCGCACTGGCCCTACAGGAGGATGACAACGACAAATTTAAGCTAGCGCTAGCCCTCCTGCACAGTGAAAACCTCGATGCCGAAGCGGCTCGCCAGATTTATCATTCGCTGATCGACAAGGGCCACATGGCTTCGCAAGCCCACTACCAACTTGCCCAAATGGCCGAACAGCGCTCACTACTAGACGACGCCCTACAGCACTACCTGCAGGTCAGCGACACGGCTCTGCTCCTACAGGCAACATCACGCATTAGCCAGATACTGGCGAGCCGAGGCCAACTCGACGATGCCCGCCTTCATCTGCACCAATTGCGCCTCGACCACCCCAACCACGCCAGCGCCTTCTACCAACTCGAGAGCCAGCTACTGATTGCCCGCCAGGGCCATCAAAGCGCCCAAACCCTGCTCGACGAGGGACTTGCCGAGCACCCGGATAATATCGAGCTACTCTACAGCCGCTCCCTGGTTCACGAAAAGCTTGGCAATATAGCCGCCACCGAGAAAGACCTGCGCGCCATCATTGAGCAAGACACCGACAATGCCTCAGCTCTCAATGCTCTCGGCTACACCCTGGCCACCCGCACCGAACGCTATGACGAAGCCCTTGAACTCATCCAGCGGGCCGTAGCCATCAAACCCAATGACCCCGCCATTCAGGATAGTCTCGGCTGGGTGCTGTTCAAGCGCGGCGAGTACGACAAGGCTCTGGGGCACCTGCGCGCCGCCATGCACACCATGCCCGACCCTGAAGTCGCCGCCCACCTCGGCGAAGTATTGTGGACGACGGGTGCAGAAGACGAGGCGCGCTCAGTTTGGAAAAACGCCATCAACAACAATCCGAGCAACGAACCCCTCCTCGACACCCTGAAGCGCCTCAACGTGCAGCTCTAAACATGATTCAGCACTCAACACCTTCCCTTTAGAATGAGCCACGCTAATTTACCTGCGCAATTGTCGGCGCGAAACCCCCAAACCTGATGCCCTACTTACCTAAGCCCGACTCCAGGCTTGCCCTCCACACTCGAAGCCTTCTCGCCCTTCTCCTCCTCGTATTGACTGTGGGCTGCACACCCCTGAGAGAGCAGGTCAAACCCGTCGCCAGCACCTGGTCAGCTCACCGAACGGCCATGCTGGCCATCGATAACTGGCAATTAAAGGGCAAGCTCGCCTATCGCAACGATCGAGACTCCGCCAGTGCCTGGTTTGACTGGTCTCAGCGAGGCGACAGTTTTAATATTTATCTAAGCGGCGCCTTCGGTGTCGGCACGGTAAATATTAACGGCAATGCTCACGGTGTCACCCTCAAACAGGCCGGGCGGGACGATATAACCTCCCCTTCCGCCACCGGCTTAACCCGACGCCTCTTTGGTGAACCCCTGCCCGTTAAGCAAATGCGCTACTGGCTCAAGGGCATCCCCGCCAGTAAATCTGCCATTACCGGCTTTAATGAAGAGGGCTTGCTCAGTACCCTGCAAGAAAACGGCTGGACAATTCACTTAAGTCGTTATAAAACCGACTCACGCGGCCCCTTGCCGAGTAAACTTACAGGCCACAGTGAAAACCTCTCTTTTACGCTGCTATTGAAGGATTGGTCCTTTGCCGACAAGGCCGCCACTCGACACATCAAACCATTGAAGCGATAGATAAATAGCCGTGAAGAACGCCCAACTCAGCCTGCCTGCGCCGGCCAAAATCAATCTTTTCCTGCACATTATCGGGCGTCGCGCCGATGGCTATCATCGCCTTCAGACCCTGTTTCAATTACTCGACTATGGCGACCAACTGGACTTTCGAGACCGCGATGACGCCATCATCACCCTCACCCCCACTCACCCACAGATAGCCGAGCACGACAATTTGGTGCATCGCGCCGCCAAGGCCCTGCAACAAGCGGCCCTGGCGCAACAACCCACAAAGTGCTGCGGTGCCGATATTCATTTACGCAAATGCCTGCCCCTCGGCGGCGGTCTGGGCGGCGGCAGTAGCGATGCGGCGACCACCCTCATTGGCCTCAATCGACTGTGGCAGCTCGATTTCAGCCGCCAAGAGCTCGCTGCCATCGGCCTTAAATTGGGCGCCGATGTTCCCGTCTTCATCCACGGCCGCACCGCCTGGGCGGAGGGAATTGGTGAAATACTAACCCCGGTCGAGATCGACCAACGCTGGTATCTTATTCTCGCGCCCAAGGTGGAAGTCGCCACCGCAACAATATTCTCACACCAGCAATTGACAAGGGACGCACACGCCATCACAATACGCGCCTTTCTCGAGCAGGGTGGCAGCAATGCTTGCCAAGCCATAGCGGAAAAGCTCTACCCTGAGGTAAAAACAGCCCGCAAATGGCTGGAGCAATACGCAACTGTTCGAATGACCGGCACCGGCGCCTGTCTATTCGCCTCCTTCGGGAGCGAAGAGCAAGCACGCCAGGTACTGGTCGAT
>MAAC01015457.1_pt1 | contig 23613 bp, 25 predicted proteins | sample 1115981 | NCBI WGS metagenome assembly MAAC01 (sample SAMN04961126, study PRJNA320927) | seawater metagenome | isolation source: sample BD02T64 sea water enriched with oil for 64 days | place: USA:Gulf of Mexico | collected 2013-07-27
TAGCTCCAGTGGGAGTGATACTGTTCAGGAAAGTATTACCTGAACTAACGTTATTGCCATTCATTGTTACGCCTGAGCCAATTTTAAGTTGAGCCTCACCGTAAATACCGTTACTCGCGACTAAACATTCATCAGGCTCATTAACTCCGCCATCATTATCTGCACCTTTTGTGCCATCATCATTTGGCTGATTTTTACTCCATGTCCCTGTACCATCATTTTGAGTTCTATGTATTAACTTGGTGCCATTAGTAACATCACCCGGTGTTTCGAACCAATAAGGTAAACTTTCTACAACACAACCGTTTTTAGGTTGATATGATTTATTATGTATTGTTATGTAATCAATAATGTTTCCACCAGCATCCGTTAAAGAAACATCAAAACCTTTATGAAAATCTACAAAAGCATTCAAGTCGTTATTTTCTCGAAAATGCCAAGGGTCCATGTTGGTCATGCTTGAAACTAAAAAATCATTGCAATTGTTTTGACCAGTACAAATATTAACTTGCCAGTTTGTGGTATCAACTGGCTCCAGTAATTTTATTTCTATAAAGGCTGTTCTGTTACCAAGGCCTGAAAACACTTCATTTATAGTAGCTTTACCCCAATTATCATCAGCAACAGAGCAACCTGCAGCTAATGAGCTTTGCATTATAAAACATATAGCTATACAACCTTGACTAAGTATTGTCAGCGCACGCCTAATCACTTTAATACATAGCACTATAAATTCCTCGCTTCTACTTGAATTGTTCTACTACTTTTTACCACCGCTTTAGAATCGGCAATAATTGCGCTACTACCGCATTCTCCTGTGCTAGTTAAGCGGTAATAATTGATATTGGTGATAGGATCCGTAAAATATAAACTACAGCTTGTTTTTGCTTCACAGTGATAAAGCCCTTCAATATCAGAGAAGCTAGGAGCACTTTGACGTGAAGCAGGTTCAGCAGGACAAATTGATGTTGCATTTAATGGAAATAATACAGCGAGCTCTGCTTGCATTGCAGAGTTGGCAGCCATTAACGCGCGTGTACCGATAACTTCCTGAGCAATTGTTTCACTGCTCGTCGATAGTATTTTCACTAAAGCGCTGCCAAGCAAAGTCAGCACAATAATAATGAACAAAGCCAACATCAATGCACTTCCTTGCTGTTTAGCATGCGTTATTTTGTTACCATTATGACTGCTGCTTAGTATCATGATCATTAACTTCTTTAGTGCCTTAGTGTTAAGTTTACGTTAGATTTAAGTTCGGTGTAAGTTTCGATTCAACCGCTAAACTCACACGTTAGTTTTAAGGGATATTAATAATATGTATAGCATTATCAAATATTACTTGCTCGCCATCACGAATGAAATTAAATTTTATTTGTACTATCGCATTTCGCTGTAGTGAAGCTTCGGTCACTGTAAAACTGCTGGTGGAAAAATCGATATTTTCTGCCATTAGCGCACTACTGCCGTTAGTAAATAAAGGTAAGGGCTGTATTGTTTTAAAATCATAGCCTGCGTAACGTTTAAGGCTTCCGCCATTTATACAATAAGAAACGGGTTCATTAAAAATATACGCGCGATTTGTCGGTGAGTCTTCAGCAAAAAGCACTGCTTGTTTAAGCTCCATTTCACTACTACTTGTTGCTGGGTAATCTTCAATTTCAAACGCTTTACCTGTATTGTTTGTATGATCTTGATATATCTCATCATCATTTAATGGATAAACGATTATCACAGGATTTAGAATATTGGGTAATTGAAATGGAATAACGCTTAAGGTACTTGATGCAACTTCTGGAGCAACAGGAATTTCAGTATAAACCGTACTTGCTATGATTGGCACAAACTCAAGACAGCGTGTCGTTGTATTACTTGTTTCTCTTACACTATTAGGTATTGCATTACGCACTTCCCTATTGAGTCGCTCAACTGCAAAGCGCGCATTGGCAAGTAATTCATCACGCTCTGTAACATTGAGATAAGTTTGTGTACTTAATTTAATAAAACCTGCGATACCGACAGCCATAACACCCATGATGATGATGACGATGATCAGTTCCATTAAAGTAAAACCTGATTCATTTCTGCGACGGAGACTTTTAATATGAGCTAACACTAGAAATTCGCCTTATGAGTGGCAAACTTAATTTCAGTACCTAAAGGCGTGGTAACCGTAACTGTAATACGCTTGGCTAGTTTACAAGCGGGTTTAATCGGTGAATTGCAATCTCCAGCAAGAGCCAAACCTAATTCATCACCAGCATATATGACTTCAACTTCAACAATAAAATTATCATAAGTACTATTTAAGGGATCTACCAAATCATCCTCAATTTCATAACCATGAAAATCATCAACATCATTATAATCTGCACGGCTACTCCCCTCGGCACCATCACGCCCCAAAGGTTCAGTACATGCGTTTGAACCATCACCAGGTTCACCACAGCGGTCTCTGCCTCCCGTCATATCAGAATTATCAGCAAAAGCGCGACTGGAAATATCATTAAGCAAACTTTGCCCTAGCTCCGCTGCTTTTACTTGCAATATTTGATCGGCACTTTTTTGCTCTGTTGGCACTATAAGCGTAGAGATAATTGATAAGGAAATAGATAACACAACAATGCCAACAATAATTTCTATTAAGGTAAAGCCGCGTGAATTATAGAATGACGAGTTATTTATTTTAGGGCTAGCATATCGTGAGCTAAATAGCATGAATATACCCTTCTGACTCTATTTTTATTTGCAAGGTTTCAACGCTACTACTAACGTCAATAGTGCAAGGTTCTGCACAACCTAATGGGCGACCCATAGAAGAAAAAACAATAACTTTAGGGCTAAAGGCCATCTCATAACGAGACTCTACAATATGACCCGTTGCATCAGGCTGCCAGCCTGATTCTGGAATATCTGTATTAGTGCAATCGATTCTATCTGGTACACCATATTTTTTGCTTTCTATTACTAAATGATTGCAAAAAGAGCCATCTGTTTGCTGCATGGCTCGTTGTTGAGTTAAGCGCAAAGCTGAAATAAGTTGGGCACGGTGAGTGTGTGCTTCGTAACTTGCCGTGCCATCAAATTTTGGCAATACAGCAACGGCAAGTATTCCGATGAGAATAACTATGGTTACTAATTCTATTATAGTAAAACCAATTTGGCTTTTCTTCATAAGCATTTATTTATATTTTTAGACAAAAAAGGAGAGCTAAGCTCTCCTTTTTTTATCACAAATTCAAGTAGCTAATTAAAGACAACTTACAGTATCGACAGCCGGAGTACTTCCTAAAACAGTTACTTCTGAGTAATAAGTAAAACAATTAGCAGCTGTTGTAGGAGCATCTCCAATTGTCCAATCAGTAAGAACTGGTAATGTTTCAGGATAAATAATGGTAATTAATGTGTTTCCCTTATCTTTAGTATCAGCAATAGTAAAATCACTTACATCTAACAAATTCCCCCACGATGTTGCAGCAGCAGCATCATTTGAGCGAGGATAACCTAAAGCAATTGGTTCTGATGTGCCATTTACCAACACTGTAGACGTAGCTTTTGCTTCATTACCAGCAATCAATGACTTACTATGCACTAATGTTGAAGCACTTTGCATTGATGCTTTTACCGCTTGCAAAGTCGCAGTACGTGCATCATCTTGAAGGTCAATAAACTTAGGCGCTGCCGTTACGGCTAAAATACCCAAAATAACGATAACCACGACTAATTCAATTAAGGTGAAACCTTTCTGACCATTCATTTTTTGTTTAGTTAAATTTTTCATAGAAAACTTTTTCACCTTTATTATATTAAGTATTATTATTTATAAACACAGTTACAGAGCTATTCGCAGGTTGGTAAGTAAAACTATTTCCTGTTCCTGAGGTGCCTACTGGGTCAGGCGCTTCAAAATCATCTCCATCTTTATCTAACGTCTCTTTTAAATAGTAATGGCATGTTGATGTTTCAGTGGCACCTGACTTACTTACATAATACCTCATAGATGAGTCACTATTTAACGTTGTTATTGAATTAGTTAATCTAGGTGGTTGTTGAAGTATATTGTTCCATACTTCAATACAGTTAAGCGCATCAAATCCACCTCCTAAGCCAGCACCATCAGTTAAGCCAGTAACATAACCCGGACGAACATCATCAGTTTCCGTTGTTAGAATTAAAGTCGAACCATCATAATTAACTTCATTTTGATTGCTACCATTTTGTGGGCGGCCTTCAGCTTCCCACTGCGCTCTGGCTAAGGAAACACCGGTAGCGAAACCACCGGCCATGCCTTCAATGTTGGCTTGCTTTGCTTGGTCAGTTAAATCTAAAAACTTAGGAATAGCCGTTACCGCTAAAAAGCCTAAGATAACAACAACAATCACGAGCTCAATCAAGGTAAAACCTGAAGATTTTTTCAAATTTATTTCATTACTTATACTAATCATACCAACCTCACCGCCATCTCTTATGGATTTAATTGTAACAGTGATTTATTTACTAAGTCACTTATTTAACGCTATTAATTACACTCTAAATCAAAATAAACACTTAAAAATGTTAATTCTACTTAATTACGTTACTTACTTTGCCTTTAGCGCGATTATATTGAAAATAACTACCATCCAATATTACATAACGACATTCGCTTTTTTCAGGGCTTCCTCGTTCGCTTTGGGACTTACTCTTATATTTTCCATTAGTAGTATGCACCTCTATAGCACTAACCGGAAACGTCATTTCACTTATGGGTATTTCCATCACTAACTGCCAAATAGCTTCACAGGATAATTGCCTTTGGTTCACATCTATCCAACCAGCCTTGTTAACAGGTACCGCTTGTTTTTGTGCACTATTCAAAGAGGCAAGATAAACAACACTAGGCTGTTTATCCATCATCCACTGTGCATGTACCGTGTTCACTTTAGTATTAAAGCTTTGTGCTACGGTGGTAAAACCTGCTTGCGTAAACTGTGATTCATTCTTAATAAAAAAATTTATGCAAATAGCCATCATTACGCCTACTAGCGCAACGATCACAACAAACTCGGCGAGTGATTTTTCTTTTTTTTCGCTATTTGATGACATCTAATATGCCTTTTATAAATTAAGTTTTAAAAACTTCCCCCTTCGACAAGCTCAGGGCAAACGGCGACTACCGCCCATCCTGAGCGTGAGGCACGAACAATCGAAGGGCGACAAGCTTCCTTCGACAAGCTCAGGACAAACGGCGGATACCGCTCACCCTGAGCGTGAGGCACGAACAATCGAAGGACGACAAGCTTCCTTCGACAAGCTCAGGACAAACGGCGGATACCGCTCACCCTGAGCGTGAGGCACGAACAGTCGAAGGGCGACAAGCTTCCTTCGACAAGCTCAGGACAAACGGCGGATACCGCTCACCCTGAGCGTGAAGCACGAACAGTCGAAGGACGACAAGCTTCCTCGACAAGCTCAGGACAAACGGCGGTTACCGCTCACCCTGAGCGTGAGGCACGAACAGTCGAAGGGCGTCACTCGAAACATCCCTTGCTCGAGACTTTCTTTGCTCGTTACTTCTCTGTTTATTTACCCTGCATAGCTGATGCCATATCCCACATTGGCGTAAATATACCCAACGCAAGCACTAACACCATTGCCGCAACTACAACTAACAATAGTGGTTCTATTCTGGCTGTAAGGGTACTTAAATCGTAATCAACTTCTCGTTCATAATAATCGCCCACTTCCTTAAGAAGCTCATCTACGCGACCTGTTTCCTCACCAACAGCTATCATTTGTAAAACCAGTGGCGTAAATAAAGTACTAGCGATAGCTGAACGTAGTAAGCTCTCACCACTTTCAATCGCCAATCTCATGGCAATAATTTTTTCTTGCATAAAACTATTATCAACAGCATCCGCAACAAGGGTTAATCCTGTTGTCATGGGAATACCTGACTTTAAGATGATACCGAAACTGTGCGAAAACCTTGCAAGAATAGAACGTTCAATAATACTGCCAATTATAGGCAGCTTTATTTTTCGTTTATCCCACTGGTAACGCCCTTTTTCTGTTTTTAATGATTGTTGAGTAGCAAAATAAGCCGCTATACAAGCAGCAAACATATAAGGCCAATAATTTAAAAAGAAGCTTGAACTCGTCATTAAAAATTTGGTGGCTAAAGGTAAATCTGCACCTAATTTTGAAAACATGTTAGCAAAAGTAGGTATGACAAAAATATTTAAAATAACTAATGCTGCAGCAAGAGCAATTAATACCATTGTAGGATAACGCAAAGCTGTTTTAATACGTTTCCGCGTTGCTTGCTCTCGCTCTAGATAGGTTGTTAATTTTAAAAAAGACTCTTCTAGCTGACCTGTATTTTCGCCAACATGAATTAAAGAAACAAACAAATTACCAAAAATTTTAGGGTGTTGGTTTAACGCTGAAGAAAGAGTGTAACCACCTTCTAACTGACTACCAATGTTAATTAATACCTTTTTTAAGGTTATTGACGTACTTGCGTCGGCCATGCCATTTATTGCGCGTAAAATAGGAACACCAGAACGCATTAACGCATACATTTGTCTAGAAAAAATAATTAATTCATCTAAGGAAACATTATTAAAACCAAAAATTTCGCTAACGTCTTTACTGGCAAGGCTTTCAGTTTGATTTTTTGCTATAGCTGCAATAGATATCGGTGTAATACTTTTGCGCAGTAATTGCTCAGCTACAGCAGAGGTATTATTCGCTTCCATGGTGCCTTTGACTTGGCTACCGCTATTATTACGACCCGTATATTTAAATGATGCCATATTTAATTCTTATGCCTCTTTTGTAAGCGCGAATAACTCTCGTTAATAGATAATCGCCTACCATTTACTAATACTAAACTACATCAACAGTTTCAACTAAACGCAGCACTTCTTCTACCGTTGTCACGCCTTGAGCTGCATAATCAAAAGCGGCAATAGCTAATGGGGTAAAACTAGGGTTTTCTTTAGAGAATCGGGTGAAGGCTTCTGGATCATCACGTTTAAGTGCTGACATCATCGGCTCATTCATTTCTAATAACTCAAAAACACCTATTCGGCCTTTATACCCCGTGTACTGACAACTTTGACAACCTTTTCCTTGAACAAACTTAGCATTCTTTACCTTTTCACCGGCTAAATTAGTTAGCCATAATATCTCTTGTGGTTCTGGATTGTATTCTTCTACGCAACTTTCACAAACTCGACGAACTAATCGCTGGGCAATGATAGCGCGCAATGAACTACCCACTAAAAAGCCAGCAGCTCCCATGTCAAGTAATCGCAGTGCACTGGTAATAGCGTCGTTAGTATGTAATGTAGATAACACTAAGTGACCCGTTAGTGCGCCTCGCAAACCAATTTCTACAGTTTCTTGGTCGCGCATTTCACCTACCATCATGATATCTGGATCTTGACGAAGTGCAGTACGCAATACTTTAGAAAAGGTTAAGCCTATCTTAGGACTAACTTGTACTTGGTTAATGCGGGGTAAACGATACTCAACAGGATCTTCAACGGTAATTATTTTTTTACTCGCCTCATTTAGTTCACTTAATGCTGCATACAAGGTGGTTGTTTTACCACTACCTGTTGGACCCGTAACTAACACCATACCATGAGGGCGAGTGATTTGATGGCGAACACGTTTAACAAAGTCATCCGGCATACCGGTTTGATCAAAAGAGAGTAAACCCGCAGATTGGTCAAGCAAACGCATAACCACTGACTCTCCATACTGCACTGGCATGGTCGACATACGTACATCAATACTATGTCCTGATATTTGCAAGTGAAAGCGACCATCTTGTGGAATGCGTTTTTCAGAAATATCTAAACCTGCCATCAGCTTTAAACGTAAAACCATCGCTGAAGCAATTTTATTTTCTTTTAAAATGCTTTCTTGTAAAACACCATCTATACGTTGACGAATGCGCAATAGATTTTCATCTGGCTCGATATGAATATCTGAGGCACGCATTTGCACTGCATCTTCAAAAACTGATTGTAATAATTTACCAACAGTAGCATCACCTGACTCATCAATGAAAGATGTTGATAAATCAAAGCTAGATGACTCTTCATACTCTTCTTCTAGTTGGCTAGCAAAAGATTCTATATCCGCAGTTCGCCTGTAGAGGCCATCAAATGCCTCAAACATCTGCGAGTCCATCACTACCGCTAACTCAAGGCGCTTCGGTGCTAACATCTGCTCGAGTTGATCAATAGCATTTAAATCAGCAGGGTCACTCATACCAATAACAACAGACTCGCCTTTGTCTTCAATAATCAATGCCCGTAATCGCCTAGCGTGCACTTCAGACAGTAAACTAGCACTTTCAGTAGCAATTCTGCGTTGGCTGATATCTAAAAACGGCACATCTAATTGTTGTGCTAAAAACTCTAAAAGTTGTCGTTCAGATAAGTAGCTTAATTCGATAAGCGTATCACCCAATTTTCGACCGGTCGTTTTTTGGCTATTTAGTGCCTGCATTAACTGTTCGTTAGTAATAATGTGCTCGTGAACTAGTAGGTCACCTAAGCGCATCTTTAATTTGGGAGCTGCCATGTTATGTATTCTCCAAAAGTTCGTCAAAATCAGGCAAGCCTAATTGAACCAGTAAATCAATCATTCCAATTGAGCGCACCTTGAATTTGGGAGCTGCCATGTTATTTATTCTCCTAAAGCTTGCATACGTTGCTGTACAAACTTAGCTGATGATACTGATAAATCGGCTTTGGTTAAAGCAAGTGCATATTCATTAACGGCCAATGTAAACTGACTGTTTTTGTCGTAAACAATGGCTAACCCTAAATGCCAACGACCGCTGTACGGTTGCATTTTAATCAATACTTTATAAGCGCTAATTGCACTTGGATATTGCTCAATCTTCTGAGCAATATTGGCGAGCAATACTTGATATTCTTCTTGTTCAAAAGAGGCTAACGGTTTCAAGGTATTATAGGCAGCTTCCTGTTGCCCTTGCTTAAGGTGAATTCTAGTTTTCATCAAACGTAGTTCACTGTCTTGTTTATCTAAGACTATCCCTTGAGATAATAAATTTACGGCCTGTTGATACGATTTTCGTCCAAACCATAATGCTGCAAGTTTTTTTCTTGCTTCTTTATGATCAGGGTTAATGATCAGTATCTCTTCAAATAACTGCTCTGCCTTAGCTATTTCATTAATATTAACTGACTTTTCAGCCCTTGCTAATTTTTGTTCGACTAATTCTGTTGATGTTAGCTGACGTCGAGAGACAGACATTTTACTAGTTGTAGACTTTTCTATGGTTGAAGGCGCTATGGTAGAACGTTGTTTTACTGAAATATCATTGACTACAGGGTCAAAAGATTGTTCTTTTTTTGTTAATTGAACGCTAGGTGTAGAGTCAATATTTGATTGTTGAAGTGAATTTTGTTTATCATTATTGCTGACGGCAATCTTTTGCTGTTGCGCCTGATTAACCTCTTGATTAATTTTTTGATTAACTTCCTGGTTGAATGGCTTTTTCACTTTTATTGGCTTGCTAGTTAAAACCTGCTCCACATTTTCAGTGTTAACCGTTTTTTGCAGTCTTAATTCGCTTTGTGTTACACGCGCTTGCAAACTCCAAATATAAAAACCAAGTGCATTCAAACCAAGTAATACTAGGGCGCTTAATAATACTATTTTCAAGGTTGATGCTTTTTTGGGGGCAACCGCCTGAATAGGTGCATGCCCTTGCTCTGGTGCTCGCTGTTCTAAATCCTTAAGCATTTGGTTTATAACACTCACTATGCGGCTCCTGAGAGATAAAAAGAATAAATAATATACCCCAAAATAGTTAACAACAAAGTTACGGTAACCGTTTTTATCAAGTTAACTCTGGTAGTTTTGCTAAGGTGGTTATTAATGCTTTCAGTATCTTTTATCGCAGCGTTGAGCTGTTTTTTAGTCATTTGATAGCCGCCTTGACCATAACTTAGCATTAGCATTTTATGGCATAACACATTCACTAACCGTGGTATTCCTTTGCTGACTTTGGTTATCTTTTTACAAAGTTTTTCAGAAAACAATGCGGCTCCCTTGTAACCTGCAACGTGCAATCTATGCTGTATATATTGCTGCACTTCATTACTATTCATTGCTCTTAATTGATAAGAAAAAGTAATTCGTTGGCACAACTGTCTAAACTCTGTTTGCGCTAAACGCTGATCTAGTTCGGGTTGAGCAAATAATACAACTTGCAATAATTTTCGTGTTTCTGTTTCCAAGTTAGTAAACAAGCGCAAAGCTTCTAAGCTTTCCGCAGGCAATGCTTGTGCTTCATCTAGAATAAGCACAACAGAATGGCCTTTACTATGTAATTCCAGTAATCGATTTTGAATACGCTGTGTTAATAACTGCGTTGACATTCGCTGTGCTTGCTTCACGCCTAATTCAACCGCGACCGCCCTTCTTAGTTCGTCGGGATTCAAATAAGGATTAGGGATATAAGCAGTAACAAAATGCTCTGGTATTTCATTAAGCAACTTACGACATAATAAAGTTTTACCTGTGCCAACTTCACCAATAACTTTAATAAACCCTTCGCCAGTTTTAAGCGCGGTCATTAGTACCGCAAGCGCGTCATTATGAGGCTCAAGCGCTAAAAAAAAATTGGTGTTTGGCGTCAAAGTAAAAGGCAACTCTGTCAGGCCAAAATGATACAAGTACATAAGCGTTAATCTACAGACTCAACTTCTTCAGGAAACCATTTTTTCAGTAGTGCTCGGGCGTCTTGTAGTTGTGTTTTCCAAGTGTCCTGGCCAATAACAACAGGTTTAAGTAAAATAACTAATTCTCTTTTTTGGGTGGTTTCACTAACACTTTTAAATAAGCCGCCAAGAAGCGGAATATCACCCAATAGTGGTGTTTTAGATTCTTGATCTATTTTATAGGTTTCAATCAAACCACCAATTACCACAATTTCACCTGACTTGGCACGAATAATTGTGTCAGACTCTCGAACACGGCTTTGCGCTAAGGGTAAAATCAACTCTTCTGCACCCAGTTGAATAGTTTTATTTTGTTCGTCAGTTAAGGTAACTGATGGATGTACATGCAAAATAACACTGCCATCTTTATCTATTTGTGGTGTGACATCTAAGGCTATACCTGAGAAAAATGGTGTTAACTCCACCTCTGGCGTTGTTGTTGTTGAAGTGCCTGTAGTAGTAGTGCTGGAAACATCAGTAACAAAATATTCGTCTTCACCTACTTTTATTACGGCTTTTTGATTATTTGTTACGGTAATTCTTGGGCTTGATAATACTTGTACATTGCCTTGGGTTTGCAGTAAATCAATTACACCATTAAAGTCGGGACCTGAAAAACTTAATGATGTTGTTCCACCCACGTTGCTTGATATAGGGTTGCCATTTATATTTCCACTGGTGCTAAAGGTAAAATCTGTTTTACCTAGGCTTCCTAATACTTCATTCCAATGTACACCTTGTTGGTAATCATCATTTAAGGTGACTTCCATTATTTTTGCTTCAATAATCACTTGTCTATGCAAATGAGTTTCAGTATCAGAGATAAACTTTTCCACCGCAGCAATTTCTGTTGGTAAACCTCGTACTGTCACTAAACCGGCAAGGGGTGAAACAATGACAGAGCGACCACCTTCAGTACCTACAAATGCGGTAAGGGTTTCTTTTAACTCAGTCCAAAAATCAGATTCATTTTCAGTGTAAATGTTAATACCACTATTGCTTTGGTTATTTTGATTGCTTTGATTATTGTTGCCGCTATTACTGTCGTTGCTATTACGTCTGTTACTGTTATTGCTGTTGTTACCACCACTGTTTGGATCGTTTTCAGATACACCACCTGAATTAATAGTCGTACTAGATGTACCAAATCGTTTCAAGAACAAGTAATTTAAGGCAATAGTTTCTGTGCGAATTCCCGCTGGATACACCTGAATAACATTGCCCTTAACACGAATGTCATATCCATAAATATCTTCAATTACATCAATAGCTTCAGTCAAGGTTACATCAGTTAAATTTAAGGTTATACTGCCACTAACATCAGGATGAACTGCAATACTGTACGCAGATCCCTCAACAATTGCGGTAAAGAAGTCTTTTGCTGCAACTGACGTTGCAGTAATCTCAAGCCTTTTTTCTGATAATAACCCTTGTTTAGCCTGTGCCATATTTTGCAACATCAACTCTTGTTGAACCGAATTTGGTATTTGTGTCAATGGTTTTGGGCTATTCAATGTTTCAGTTTCACTAATCGCTTGGTCTAAACCTGCTTTCATATCCACAGGATGATCAGGTGTACTTTGACAGCCTGCAAATGCCAGCAATAAGGTAGAAAAGGCTATTTTTAATTTTGACTGTTTCATCATTTTATTTATCTTTATTATTTTTTGAGCTCAATTGTTAAGAAGTAGGATTAAGTATTCGCACTTATTCACTTTCACTCTATTTAGCAACACTCGTTTTAACAACACTGCCTTTAAAAATATTTAATTTAAGGCGCTGTGTTTTACTGCGCAATATCACACTTTGAACATTAATAGCGGTTAATTGATATTCACCAATATAATCAAAGGGTTTTAATACCTTACCGCTAATCACTACGGTATTAATCCCATCGCCATGAATAATGGATTCTAATACCATTTTTTTACCGCTAGCTGTTGCCGTTGATGAAGCTTTGTGACCAAAAGGACGTGTTGGGTCTACCTTGGCCGCAGATGATTGGCTTGTCATTAACACTACAACAAACAAAGCTAAAAAAGCATAACTAAATTTAAACACCAACAAACTCCTTCTTAGTGCCCAAACTGTACATTTCTATCTCTAATTCGCTTTTTGGGTATTCAGTTAATTGGAAATTAAAATCTTGCCAGAAAAATTTCCACGAAAGATTTTCCAGTTGTGACAAATAGCTTTGTAAATCGAAATAACTGCCTGAAAGTTTAATTTTAATACCATGACGATATAGATTAAGTTGCGAGTTGTTAGTGTCGAGTTGCGAACTAACATTACCATCAGCAGTTGTATTTTCGGGCTCTTCTAACAGGGGTTGTGCACCTAAGAGTTCAAAAGATAATAATGACACACCTTTTTCAAGCTTCAATAAATCTAATAAGGCGTAACGCATTTGCACAGGACTAATTAAATCGCTAGTTAAGCTTAATAGTTTTTCATCTACTTTAGCGAGTTTAGCTTCATATTGAGCAATTTTATTTCTAGTATCTTCGTTTGGATCGCGCTGTAACGCTGTTTGCATTTCTATCGTAGAGTTTTTCAAAGATTGAATACTAGATTGAAGCCGAACAATTTGCGTAGCAGACTTCTTATTTGCAATGACTTTAGCATCAATAAATAAATAAAAAGCGATAAAGAATATAGCGACTAAACCCGTGAGAAAAATAAGGTATTGCTCACGAATTGTCAGTGCTAAATATTTATCACTGTATTCTTGCCACTGTTTATTCATGGGTGAATCTCTTTATCTTTAGAGCTAACCATAAACTCAGTGATATTTTGGTCATTTTCAGATAATTTAAAGCGAGAAAATGATTTTCCCGACAACAACACAGAGTTTTCAAAACCTGCTAACCACTCAGGTACAGCCTCAGGTGTTAAAGCTAAGCCAGTAAAGGTCATATTATCATTGTTTATATTAATAGCCTCTAAACGAATATCTTGATGATGCAATTGTGCTAAATCATCCATTGCAGCCGCGAAGCCTGCAACATATGTTTTATTAGGGTTAGTGAGTTTTGCATGCAATGCTTGTTTATTACTCATTAATAATTTAATAGTGGTTAATTTATCAGCCAACTTGCTATCAACTTTACGTGCAGCTAATTGAGTCGTCAGCGTACTTAGTTGATTGCTATATTTGCTATTTTCTTGCTTCAAACCGCTCAACTTTTCTTTAAGAGAATGTTGAGTGTAATTAGTTTGTACAGCCCAACCTACCATAATAAAAAGCACTAAACACCAAACACTAACAACGCGAGGTAAAGTTAACAAAACCTTTTCAGGCATCAGCTCTGGCTGTAATAAGTTGATTGTAAGCTTATCAACACTGCCACTATGATTAGGGTTAACTGACATTAACAAACTCCTGAAGTTGCTCAGCAATTCTAGCCTCAAACATAGTTGCTCCGATTGCACAAGCATACTCACGATGTGCTTGGTAGGCATCAGGTAAAGTTAATAAGCTAACCGGTAGATGGGAGTTTTCGCTAAGTTTTCGAGCAAAAAAACTTTCTAAATTAATTGGTAATAATACTTTAATCTCTTTAATAGGGGCTTGTTTTAATTGTCGCTCAAAGTAATCTGAAGAACGTTGAATTTCTAATGCCAAACTATCAATAACGGTCATAGTCAGCTCATCTTCAGTTTTGCTAGCTATTTGACTAAAACCACGTAATCGACGGTGAAAGTATAATTTCCCTTGTTTAATAATCAACAACACTATTTCTTCATTGGGCTGCTGACAAACCAATAGGCAAGCATCATTTTGTATGGGTAGTAAATTAGCAAATGCAAACTCAGCAATAGTTATGCTAACAACTTCCATCTTGTCTTGATTTGCTGCGCTAACAATTTTTTTAAGTTCGTTTATTGGCGAACAAACGACATTTATTTTTTCTTTGCCACCCGCAAGTAACGGACTATCAAAGTAATCTAGAACCATATTATCGGGTGATATGCTCACAAGATCTTTCACTTGCCATTTCAAGGCGCCATTAATTTCAGCAGATGGAACATTAGGTTTATCTACCTGCACAATTTGTGATTGTTGCCCATTAAGCACAATATGACATTTTCCTGCCAAGCTACCATCGGTTTGCGACTCAACAATTGCTGCTGAAAAATTTGATTGTTGAACGTTTAGTTGTTGAAAATTAACACCTTCTGCCATATCACCTTCTGACGATGTCACAGTGGTTATAGAAGGAAAAGAACATAGACTTATCGATTCTTGCTGAAGAGAAATTCCAACCACTTGTTCTGATTGCTTATTAGAAAAAATATTACTTATCTGTGTTAATAAAGACATGGTTCAGTGTTATATTATTATTACTTTTATTACTAAGGACTAAAGACTAAAAAAGTATTTAAAAGAAGTACTTCTAACATTATCCTTTATTAGCTTATACCTGCAAGGTTTTTCGCTGATTTATTAGGGGCCTGTTAACTTTTCTTAAAGCATAGTTTATCCGAAATGACTATTTTATCTGAACTACAGCCTCTGCATCACCCATTATTCACTCAACATAACGTACGAGTTCAAGTAAAGCGTGACGATATAATCCACCCTATCATTTCAGGAAATAAATGGCGTAAACTTAAATACAATTTAGCGCACATTCAACAGAATAAAAAAGTTAACGGCGTGCTTAGTTTTGGAGGCAGTTATTCAAATCATATACATGCATTAGCGTTTGCTTGTTATCAGAAGAAAATACCCTGTGTTGGTATTATTCGTGGAGAAGAAGCTTATGCTAAGAACTTCACCTTAACATGGGCTAGATATTGGGGGATGAAGCTGAATTTTGTTGATAGGAAAACCTATCGACGTAGGCATGACGCTGATTATTTGATGCAATTACAGCAAGAGTTTCCTAATTACTTTATTGTGCCTGAAGGTGGTAGTAATGAATTCGCTATTGCTGGTGTTGCAGAAATAATCCGTGAATTAAATGAACAAACTGACTTTGATACCTTAATGACTCCTACTGGCAGTGGCGGCACTCTAGCGGGACTTATCGCTGGAGACTGCGATAAAAACAGTAGTCCACATAATATCCTGGGAGTTGCAGTATTAAAAGAAGCTGATTACCTAGTAGCTAACATACAAGAATTACTGCCTGAGTCAGCAAAAAACCATAATAACTGGAAATTGCTCACCAGTTTTCATCGTGGTGGTTATGCCAAATTTAGTCCCGTTGATATTACACGCATACTTGAATTTAATCATGCCACAGGAGTTGATTTTGAACCTGTTTATTCAGGAAAAATGATCTTAGCTTTCCTTGATTTACTTGAGCAAGGTTATTTTACCAAGGGAGAGCGTATCGTATTATTACATACTGGCGGTATGCAAGGTCTTGGGGGAATGATTGAACGTGGGATTTTAAAGGCTGAGCAATGGTCGATGCCTAAACAAGTAAATAGTTAACTAGCCGTTTCATTATTAATGATTATGATAAAAACAAAAAAACCGTAACAACTTAAATTGTTACGGTTTTAATTCAAACTATTTTGCCTTTACTTATCTTAAAGTTAAGCTTAATTTTAAGATTTTCACTTTAAGAAAGTACGCTAATTTAAAGCTGATCTTACTTGGCCGCTAACTGCACCCATATCCGCTCTACCTTGCATTAAAGGCTTTAACACTGCCATCACTTTACCCATGTCAGCCATTGAGGCTGCGCCGGAGTCTGTAATAGCATTATTAATTAAATCGTTAATTTCTGCGTTCGTTAATGGCTGTGGAAGAAAGAACTGTATAGCAATAACTTCTTCTGCTTCTTTAGCCGCTAATTCATCACGACCACCGTCGGTAAACATCTTGATAGACTCTTTACGCTGCTTAACCATTTTGGTTAAAATCGCAATAATGTTTTCATCAGTTGCTTCGGTATTGTGATCTATTTCAGCCTGCTTAACTGCAGATAGTGCCATGCGAATAACCCCAAGACGTAATTTGTCTTTGGCACGCATGGCATTTTTCATTTCATCTTTGAGTTGAATTAGAAGTGACATCTAATATCCTCGAAAGGCTGCTAAGGTCATTCTTAAAAAGAATGCTTAGTACATGCGAACGTGGCGTGCGTTCTCACGAGAAACTTTTTTCGCAGCACGTTTAACAGCAGCTGCTTTTTTACGTTTACGTTCCCAAGTTGGCTTTTCATAACTTTCGCGACGGCGAACTTCTGAAAGAATTCCTGCTTTTTCACATGAACGTTTAAAACGACGTAATGCTACGTCAAATGGTTCGTTTTCTCTTACTTTAATTACTGGCATGTACTTTTTTACCTTAGTATGTATCTATATAAATTGGCGTTTAACTTCGGTTCTTTGCAATTTTAATAACCAAAAAACCTTGTTTACACCCGCTCTATCAAAAATGGGTGACGTATTCTACTGCTAAGTACCAAGCGATGTAAAGACTAATTTCGTTAGCTGAGTAAATAGACTATCGAAATCAATATAAACGGTAGGTATAGACGAGGATTATCACACGCCCCTATTAAAGTTAGGGATTGAAAAACGCTTGCTATTTGAGCTAAAAATATAACTAGACATTCGCATCTGACTTATGATAAGTATTATAAAGTAACTGTTATTTAGCTTTATTATCATACGTTAAGGTTAAAATAGTAGTTAGTATTTCCACAAGAATATTTACTAAATATATAGATTAAGGATATCCATGAAATATTGTAAATTAGCGCTTGCCGCTTCCTTCCTCGTTGTTTTATCAGGATGCAGTTCAACTTCAGAGAAAAGTTCTGATCAAACTGCTCAAAACAACTCAAATTTGGTTTGTGAAGTGTACACTCCTACCGGAACTCACCTTAAGAAAAAAATATGTAGAACTCCACAACAAGTTGAATGGGAAAAGTCAGTCGGCGCTGAAAGAGTCAGAGCTATGACCGTTGATCATAACACTCGTAATACTACAATAAGTAAATAATTATTTTAATCTGACTTCTAGTTACACTAAGTAAGTGAATATGAGTCATTTTTGAATTTTATGACACGGCAATATTATTTGCCGTTAAACTTATATAATAAGTAGCGCTCAGAGCAAGACAAAATATGAACGCTACTTCTCTACAACACGTTAATACAGTTACAACCCTCACAATCAACAGCAACCACTCATATAAAGAGCGTTGGTGACATAAGAGTGAGCGAGAAGGTTCAGCCTAAAGCAAGGATAATTATCGCTCAACCCAAGTCGAATTTTGGATTAAAATTGGCTAGCCATGTCAAATATACTAGCGAAATACCATCAGTGCAGGTAAAATCGCCTCATTTGAGTTAGCTGAAACCAACCTTATGCGAATTTTAGGTATTGAAACCTCTTGTGATGAAACTGGCATTGCTATTTATGATGATGGCAAAGGTGACCTTCCTGAAGGTATAGTCGCGCATCAACTATATAGCCAAATTGCCGTGCACGCTGATTACGGTGGTGTTGTGCCCGAGCTTGCTTCACGAGATCATGTTCGCAAAACAATTCCATTAATCAAAGCCGTTTTAAAAGAGGCTAATTTAACACCACAAGATTTAGATGGTGTTGCCTATACGGCAGGTCCAGGACTGGTTGGCGCACTATTGGTTGGCTGCTCAATAGGTAGAAGCTTAGCTTATGGCTGGGATTTACCTGCCGTGCCCGTGCATCATATGGAAGGTCATTTATTAGCACCAATGCTTGAAGATAATGTACCTGACTTTCCTTTTGTGGCTTTGCTTGTATCTGGCGGACACACGATGCTAGTACGTGTTGATGGTATTGGTTGGCAAGCACATTTACGCAAAGAATGGGTTGATTGGACTAAGCCTGATAGTCTGCCACTTAAAAAATTCGACCTATTAATTAAGTGGGCACATGTAAACCATTTAGATTTTCATGTCACTGAAAATAACATTATTTTGCCTAAATCACAGCAGCAGCCTCAGTCGATTAACAAGGTCTTTTCTAATATAGTGGAAGTACTACTAAATAATCGCCATACGGGTGTTGTTAGCTGGAATTTATGGAATGTAATAGATTCACCTCATTTCAGTAATCCTAACCAGACGAGATTTGGGGTGTGGGATAAAGATTTAAATGCAAAACCTGCATATTTAAACTTAAAACACGTATTGGCTACTTCAAAATAATTTGAATTTTAATTTTCGACCTTGAAAGAATTTATGTATTTTACATACTGATCTTCAAGGTTTTTTTACTACTCAAAGAAAACATAAAAAGTTCAGTCTCTTAAATAATCAACAAAGACCAACATAACCTCTCAATATCATTTCCTTAATTTAACTCCTTCACAATTAATAGCGTTGTTATTCAAAGAGGTTTTCAAAGCCTTAACAGAACAATTTTCAAGCAGCATATTTAAATCCCTAAATACTATACATCGTTGCTACTACCGCTTTTGCTAATAAAGGTTTTAAGTCTGTACTGTTACGACTTGATAAAAATCCCTCATCTGCAACAAAGAAACATTTGAATGCATAAACACAGGATGTACCTGAAACACGAGGAACTTGAAACAGATGGCTTTGTAATTGCCTTTCATTTTCAAGGTTTTTACTGCCAAGTGGATACCGAACAATAGCTGCTAGAGAAACATTTGTTAAGCCGAGTTAGCTTATTTAGATACACCATCTAAATTTAGTAGCATGGGCGCGTATATCGTCATTACTTGCTTTATTTGATTAAATGGAGAATATCTTTTGAAATTATTGAGTTGGAATTAAGAGTTAAAAATGAGAATAAAAAAAGGGCTTGTTAACCAAGCCCTTATATAAGTATAGATAGTTTTATTGGCTGTTAATAACCATTAACGTCACTGTTATAATCTAACAGTCATCGAAAGTTTATAATTTCTCCCCGGCTGGGAGGTACTGATAGGATATTGTTCTTCAAATAAATACTGTTCAATTTCTTGATCCGTTAAATTATTTGCTTTGAATGCAAAACTAAACGTTTTGTTAAGTTTGTAATTTAACTGAGCGTCCACATATGTACTGGCTTTCAAAAAGATTGGGTTTACTGACCAACCAGCTCCCGAATACAAATATTCATCACGATAGGTATAGGCTACTCGCGCAGAAAAGCTCTCTACTTCATAGTACAACGTTGCATTGATAGTATTCTCTGATAAACCCTCCATTGGCATTTCACGTTCAAAGGCCGTATTAACAAATTCAGTTGATGAATCAGTATAGGTATAATTAATTTGTGTACCCATATCAGATAAAAAGCCAGGTAAACCGGTAAAATGTTGTTGATAACCCAATTCAAGCCCTTGAATATCTGCTGCACCACCATTTACTGGTGACGATATATCATAAATTTCACCATTAAGTGGTTGTTTCGTCACTTCTTTAGCAATAAATGATTCAACATCTTTTTTGAAATAGTTGGCAGATAATAAGCTCCCTTCATCAAAATACCATTCAACACCTAAATCTAATTGATTTGCTCTAAAGGGGTCTAAATATGGGTTACCACCACTACCATTTAACTCCCCATTTGAATTAAGACGATACGCAGGCGCTAAATCACGTGCAATTGGACGCGCCATAACTTTTGCAGCACTGAACCTCATTAGAAAGTTTTCTCTAACCTCAAAAACCATATTCAAACTTGGTAAGAAATCAGAATAATCGTTAGTTGCGGTAAACGGAGTATAGTCATTGCCGACTTGTGTCATAGCATGCGCAGTAAGCTCAGTTTCTTCATAGCGCACACCGATATTACCTCTAACAGGCCAAATAAACTCAGCGTCAAAATCTGCTTGAATATATAGCGCTGTGATATCATTATCAACTTGCCAATCTTCAATTGGACTGCCTTCAGCTTTTGTTTTACTGGGAACGTCTACGTTGGTATTTAGACCAAGTTCAATATCATCAATATCACCCCAAACCTCTTCAATCGCAGCAAAAGATGCGGTTGACCAGCTATTCCACGGTGTACCTTGATAATAAGCGGTACTAGGTGTGGTATGACTGTAGAAATCTTCCATTGTCCCTAAGTTACCTGATATTTTACCTTTTTGTACTTGTTGACTATTGTGCGTTTCAATACTTTTAACACCAACAGAGATTTGATGAAAAGTTTCAAAACCCGTATCGAGCTCATAATCTAACTGGATATAATCATTCGTTTCTTCCCATTGCTTTATTTGATTAGCGACAGAAGTAAGCAAAAACGCGTTATCTTCTGGCATCGCCACTTCACCGTTTACCGCCAAATCAGGAAAACGTGTGCTTGATGAAGTATTTTGATTGTAAGATAAAACACCCGATGCTAAGAAAACCGGAAACTGCTGCCCCATCCAACGATTACCTTCACTCGTTCCTGCTGCAAATAGTAAGCTAGAGTTGTCTGTTACCGTCCAATCTACATTGAAATTAACCGCTTTTGTATCCTTTTCATGGGTTCTTAACCAGGTTTGTAACTGTAAATCACGTTGGTTGCCATTTTTGGGTGTTACAGCCACTTCACTGACAAAACCATTTTCATCAACAACGCCTTCTCTACCCTTTCGGCCACCGGCATTAAATTTAAACAATAAATTTTCTTGATGGTCATCATCAATTTGTTCCGCATACAAACCATTCAAACGAATATCTAATGCGTCCGTCGGACGCCATTGCAAGGTGAAGTCAGCACCGTTTTTATCACGATTTGCCGTTCTTTGTTGCAACTTATAACCGTTAATCATCCAAGGTTTACCATCATCCCAGCCATCGCCCCAATTACTGCCATCATATGCCGCGCCCGATTCATCAACCATATTACTTGGATTTTTTGGCTTAACATAACTATTAACGCCTGCAGAATCAGTTCTATAGGGAGATGCAGATTGATTAAAGCCAAACGAAAGGCCTACTTTATTATCAAAGAATTGACTAATAATACGTGCAGTAACTTTATGTGAGTTTTCCTCGCCCACTTCTTGAAAACCGGCTTCAAGTCCCAGGTGAATTTTAGTTTCCTCTACTTCTAATGGAGATTTGGTCTTAATATTAACCGTACCACCAACAGAACCGGCATCTTGACTTGCTTTAGGACTTTTCCACACTTCTAACGCTGATATCATGTCAGCTGAAAGTACACCGAATGAGAAACCTTGGCCGGTATTTCCTACTCCACCTGCTGATGCAACCGCTTGTCCATTCATGGTGACTTTATTCATGTCTGGACCCATACCGCGGATGCTGACAACATCACCAGAGCCTGTTTCATCACGGCTCATACTCACGCCAGCAATACGCTGTAGGGCTTCAGCGATATTATCATCAGGGAATTTTCCAACATCTTCTGCAGAAATAGAATCAACAATTTGATCTGAAAAGCGCTTGTTATTCAAAGCTTCACTAAGACTTCCTCGAATCCCTGTGACTGTGATCACTTCAGTTTCATCCGCTTTAGTTTCTTTAGTTTTTACTTCTTCAGCTGAAACTGATGACATAGCAAGTGCTACAGAAATAGCGACTAAGGTTGGTTGAAATTTTAGGCCTAGATTGTTCATGTTACTCCCCGACATTATATTATTTACATTTTTGCATCATACTTTCCGAAATAACTTTCCAATATCCTTCCGAAATAATATAGCACTTAAATTTAATAGACGTCTTAAGTTAATCCATTATTGACATCGATGTCAAACTATTATTTAATAAATCATCAAAATGAGTAAACAAATCTTTAATATTGCGTAGTTGAATTAGATAGAAATATCAATTTCCAAGGTAGCAAGGTAAATGGTCATACAAATATGGCAAGCACATCACTTGAGTTTTAAAGATTAATAACAAGCAGTTAAGAGAAGTACCATTTAAACAATCACATTATTTTAGGTAGATAAAAACATGGTCGAGTATGATTAATAACAACAATATCAAAACAACAATTCCCTTCAGCTTAATGCCTTTATTAAGCGATGCTCTATTGTCAACTAAACAAACACAAGCAATAAAACCAAAGAAGTTGATTACCTTGTCAAAAGGCCATGAGATGACAGCTAGCATTTATCTTCTAAACAATTTAATTAACTTTAAGAGCCCACTTTTATGATCAAGTCAACTTTAATTATATTCTCTTTACTTGGGCTTGCAGCATGCTCTCAACAAAAACAGCAGCAAGGTAACACCGTAAATGCCCCTTATTCAACTGAACAACAAATCTCACCGCGCTTAGCTTCGGTAGAGTCAGATGTTGAAAAGTTATTGAGCCAATTAACACTGGAAGAAAAAGTATCGCTGGTTCATGCCAATAGTAAATTCTCGATAGCCTCTGTTGAACGTTTAGGTATACATGAAATGTGGATGTCTGACGGCCCTCATGGCGTTCGACAAGAAATATCACGCGATAGTTGGAAATCAGCGGGATGGAGTGATGATCAATCGACTTACTTACCTCCACTTACGGCTGTTGCAGCTAGCTGGAATCCAAAAATGGCATCACTGCATGGTCATGTTTTAGGTAGTGAAGCAAGGCACCGTAGAAAAGATGTCATTTTAGGACCAGGCGTTAATCTAGCACGCTTACCTTTATATGGTAGAAACTTTGAATACCTAGGTGAAGATCCTTATTTAGCGGCCAAGTTAGTTGTACCTGAAATTAAAGCCATTCAAGCAAATGATGTTGCCGCAACGGTAAAACATTATGCCTTAAATACTCAAGAGCTTAATCGTCATGGGGTTGATGCTAAGCCTGATGAGAGAACGTTACGAGAAGTTTATTTACCGGCTTTTGAAGCAGGTGTAAAAGAGGCTGGTGTACATGCGGTAATGGGCGCTTACAACAATTTCAGAGGTACCAATGCCAACCAAAGTAAGCATTTGA
>MAAC01016735.1_pt1 | contig 23609 bp, 28 predicted proteins | sample 1115981 | NCBI WGS metagenome assembly MAAC01 (sample SAMN04961126, study PRJNA320927) | seawater metagenome | isolation source: sample BD02T64 sea water enriched with oil for 64 days | place: USA:Gulf of Mexico | collected 2013-07-27
TACTGGTAAAAGTACCGCTGCAAAACAACTTGCAGTAAAATTGCATTATGTATATGTAGATACTGGAGCGATGTATCGTGCTGTTTCTTATTTCGCTTTAAGCGAAAATCTAATAGAATCAGGCCAATTAGATCGTGAAAAACTTGTAGAACGTTTGCCAGAAATTAAGATCAGTTTTGTTTATAACAAAGAGACAGACCGAGCAGATGTGTACCTCAACGGTAAGAACATAGAAAAGGAAATACGCACGCTGGAAGTAAGCAGTATCGTAAGTAAAGTAGCCGAAATCTCTGAAGTACGCGCTAAACTCGTTGAGCAACAACAAGCTATGGGAACAGAAAAAGGCATCGTTATGGATGGTCGTGATATAGGTAGCGTTGTTTTTCCAGAGGCAGAATTAAAGGTTTTTATGACTGCTGCACCAGAAGTACGTGCACAAAGACGTTATGTCGAACTCGTAGAACGAGGCGATGATGTCACTCTTGATGAGGTGCTTAAAAATGTCATAGAAAGAGATCATATAGATTCTAATCGAGAAGACAGTCCTTTGATTCAATTATCAGAAGCAAAATTACTGGACACTTCAAATATGACAAGAGAAGAACAATTTGAGTTGCTTGTTTCTTGGGCTAAGGAGGCGATTGAGAAGGCTTAGTCTATATTTTGTCAATGTGCATTTGAAGTAAAGTCTTCCTGAAGCTTGCTTTGAGTTGTTATAATTAAATAGTTACAATCACTTCCTCAATTTAATATCGATCGCTTTTCTAAAAGACTTAATCGATTCCCATAACTTTAAAAAATCATTGTTTTTTGATTCTATAATTATTTGAGGAATTCTAGGTGAATGAATTACACCAGAAGGGTCCTCTTTTAAAATCATAACGGATTCTATCAATATTGGATCTATAGCTTCATATTCTTCTTGAGATATTTCAATGCCGTCAAATATAATTTTACGCTTTTGACTTTTATTGTCATCATAAATTTTACTTAGGTCAGATCGATGTTTGATAGTTTCTCGCAATTTTTTATACTCCAGAGGCACGATTATGGTATCATGAGCCATAGTTGTTACACCTCGATAATTTAAATTGGTATATGGATGAATTGCTACAAGACTCATATCGATCTTTGAATAGTCTTGGATTATTTCGGTTTGAGAGTAATAACCTTTTACCTTAAAAATTAAGGTATCCTTCATTCTAGCCTTGATCTTAAAGTTTCCATCGAAATCACTAAATACGAAGCTGGAAGAATTTTTTACTTCAATTGAGACTCCAAGCATGCTTCCATCCTGATCTGAGATAGTTCCAGATACATATTGTGCAGCAACAAGGTTGGTAATTAAGAATAAACAAAAAGTTATTATCGTTTTCAATGTTTTAAGTATTTAGTTAATCTTCACAAATATCCCTGTAGCACTAGTTATATGTAAATTTGGTCCTAATCTAAACTTTAAGGTATCTCCTTTGCACTCTTCAATTTGATAATATGAATATTTAAAATCATCAATAATTTTTTTTTGAAATTCAGTCAAAGAATCCATATTCATTTCGTGATGATGAACAAGAAAACCCATCGAAGGTAAACGTTCTATTTTTAGACCATTTTTTTCATTTTCAAAATATATACTGTCTTTATCTATTTCAAACTTGAAATTAGGGTAATACGAAAATTCAGTATCATAAATTGTCTTATATGTGCCATCACTAATTTGACATTCAAGATTAGTTGGTACAATAAATGTACTTTTCTCAAAAATTGGTGAAAATGATGAAGCCGAGTATTTTCCGTCTACCTCAATTAAATAATTTACAAAGAAGATAAAGCCTATTATAAAAGCTATACACGCGATAACAATTATAAAATTATTGATTACTAAAAGTGATTTGGGTATGTGATGATTGTTTTTTCTCATCTACTTTTTCAAAACATTCTCATAAATCTCAATCCATTCTTGAGCTGTCATTTTACCGCACAATTCACCGATTAATTCTAATGGAATCGCATCTACTTTTTTAAATCGCACACAGCTTTTTCCCATGTCTAGTTTGTATTTAGAATGTTTAGGAAATTCTTGCTGGAACCATTCTAGTAAGTTAGGATCTGCATAGATGCCTGAATGATATAATGCAATAAAATTCTTTTGCGATGCGATGTTGATAAATGGCAACGGCGTCCATTCTTTCCCAACGTGGTATCCAGGCTCGTAAATACTTTTAGGGACATAAAAACCTATCATTCCATATAACATTCCTTCTTCAAAACCATCAGGTAAATTTTGCAGAATCACTTTTCTTAAATCTGCCATAGGCTGTTTACGGTCTTCGGGAATGCTCTTTAAGTATTCTTCTACGGTAGTTGCTTTGGATGTCATGGTTGAATTTTATTATTTAAAAATAACACTTTTGTTAGACAAAGTTCAGAAAGGTTGAGATCTGAATAACTCGATGACTTAATGACTTCTTGTATTTGGGTATTAATACTCATGCATAGCATTTTATGAACCTTTAACTTTGGGTACAGTGTAAAGTAGATTTTTTATGTAACACTGTATACTAACCTCTCAAATTATGGAAACTACTGCAAATCCAGCAATCACTGCTTCTAAAGCAACTGATAACGCATCAAATACCACTCGCGAAACATCAAATGCGACTATATCTAATGACGCTTCCACGATTGATAAATCTTTTAAAAGTGTTTCTCCAGAGTTAAAAGATGCCATCACACATGAAATCAATCAGATGATGGCTTTTGCCATTCATAATGGTAAAACTATAAATACAGATATTATACCTCTTATTCAAAAAGAGAGTTTTGACAATTTGATTCATGCTCATAACATGCTTTGTGTAAATGTGGCTCCAGCAACTCCTAAATCGATCAATTATATATTTGAATTAAATGAAACTGATAAGGAGAAATCACTAATAACCAAATTACCTCTGGTCCGTAATTTAATTATTATGGCTGTTATATTTCTTTTGGCTTTTATTCTTACGGGACAATCCTCTCAAGTAAATAACGCTTCTCTAGATCTAGGTGTAATGCAAAATCAAGGTTTAAGTCTGGTTTTAAACTTAGGTTATCTAGCTGCTATCTCTGGCTTAGGAGTAGTTTTTTATTTACTCAAAGATATTACTACATCTGTAAAAAACGGGACCTTGATTCCTGAAGATTCTATTTATTATGTAGCTCTTATTGTTTTAGGTATTATTTCAGGACTAGTAGTGTCTGAAATATTAAATGTTTACATATCAGATGCCGATAAAATTGATCTGTTCAATAAGAGCGTTCTCGCTTTAATAGGTGGTTTTTCTACTGATGCTATTTTCTCAGTTCTTCAAGGCATTATCAATAAAATTAAAGGATTATTTACACCAACCAACTAACATAAACATCATGAAAAACATTCATAAAACATTACTTATTGCCAGTTGCTTACTATTACTCATTTCATGTGCATCGATTCCAGCTTCTACTTCTACTTTGAGTAAAGAAGTAATAAAAGAGGCAAATGGTATGCATGAGTTAAATCTAGTACTTATTGATCAACTGTACGCAGAGCGCAGCCAGCGTGTTAATGACTTTATAACTTATCGTTACACGCCAGCTTTACTGTCTAACTATGAGAAGCTATTACCAGCAGGACTAGATTATAAAGAAGAGCTACCTAATATATTGCAAAGTGTTGTGCCGGTAATTAATAAGAAACGAGACTCCATGCAAGACGTTTTAAACGTAGAAAAACAGACACTAGTAAAAGAGTTGAATGCAAATTTTACTACCTATACTACTTCTACAGCCGCTTTACAAGGTTTAATAGATAGTGCGGTAAAACTCAAAGAATCTGAAAGTAATGCAATCACTGCTTTAGAAAATCTTACAGGAGTGTCACCAGGTACGGTGACAAATATAGATGCCAGACTAGAAAAATTATTATCACAATCGGGCAATACCATTGATCAACTTCTTCAACTCACTAACAGTTTAAAAAAATAATATCATGAGCATAGATTGGGACGCAATAGCACAACAGGCAGGACAGCAAACAGATCAGCAATTCCATGAAGAAATTGCAAAATTGACCAGCATGAACATGACTGAGATCGATAAGTTTATCAGCGCAAGCGAGATAAGCAATGAAAACGCGGTTAAAGTCATCAAAGAAATCAACGATGCCACTCGGTCTAACAACGATAAAGCAAATGCAATTGCTAATATCGATAAAGGAGTAGGTTTTCTAGTGAGCTTAGTAAGTAAAGTGGTGTAGTAGAATTGTTTTTAAATTGTTCTCGCTTTCGCGAAAGCGGAATCCTAATCCATCATCTTTCCTATTAAATTCTCTTGTTTCTCAAGGCAATTAAACCGAGTACAGGTCCTAGAGCTAGAATAGCATAAACGTAAACTGATGGAGTGACATTTAATAGTACACCAATAATTTGAATGCTTATAATGGTAATACTAAAACCGATGCCGTTGACTATTGTTAGTGCTGTTCCTTTAATTTCTGAAGGTGCATTTTGAGCTACTAAAGTAGAAAGCAAAGGCGAGTCTGCGATGACCATCATGCCCCAAAAAAGCATGAATATTATAAATAGAATAGGAAGGTTCATTTGGATTAAAAAGGGTAATGCAACGCAACATAAACCAGATAATGCTAGTGCATTAAAAGTAGTTTTCTTAACACCTAAAGTTTGCGAAATATAACCGCCTAAAACGCAGGCAAGTCCACCTATTGCTATAATGAGAAACGATAGGCTGGGAATATCAAAGTTGGCTTGAGGATGTAATTGATCATAGTTCTTAAGAATAAAGGGTACAAATGCCCAGAAGGTGTACAGTTCCCACATATGCCCGAAGTACCCAAATGCCGCTGAACGGAATTTACTCTCTTTGAATACTTTTAAAAATGCCTTGATTTGAATGCCTTGACTAGCTTTACGATACGGCCCATCTTTTACAAATAGGACGATGAGTAAACCACCTAAAAAGGCAAGGATAGAAGTAGCTATAATCACTAATTCCCATTGATCTCCCGAAATAATATCTTTTAACAAATGAGGGAAAGCGGTTCCTAATACTAGTGCACCGACTAAATAACCTAAAGATTTACCTAAACCTTTGTCAAAATAGTCTGCAGCGATCTTCATGCCTACCGGATAAATACCAGCGAGAAAAAAGCCTGTCAAAAATCGGAATAAAAGTATACTCGTAAAATTATTGCCTGTATGTAAAATGGCAAGGTTAAAAATGGCGGCTAACAGTGCGCTGATAAAAAAGACTTTTGATGGAGAAAACCGGTCAGCTATGGAGAGCAGGGCAAAAACAAAAGTTCCTATGATAAAACCAAATTGTACCGCTGCGGTCACATGTGGTAGAGCATCTTCACTTAATTGGAACGTAATAATTAAATCATCGATCACACCATTTCCTGCAAACCATAAGGATGTACAACAAAATTGTGCTACCACAATTATAGTAAGAATGAATTGCTTAGATTTCAATTGCCAAGTAATTAATCTATTTATGGGTATATCAGAGATTTAAGAAATTATCTTAATACCATTTTTTTCTAATGCCTATAAATATAAATACCATTAAGGTATACCCTAGAAAAAATGGCAAAATATATTCTTTCCATCCTAAAATGAGCATAAATGCAATGATTAATAATTGGAATCCTAAACCAAAAGTTGAAATACTGGTCATTAACCATTTAGGGAAAATTTTTCCTATTCCTGCTTTTGTGTCGAGATAGTATATGGTTTTGTCAAATGTACCATATAGTAAACTATACAGCTTGAAAAGGAAGTTCACGTCGGATTGATTTTCACCTTTTAAAGCAATCGGAGTATCTGTTTCAAAAACCCTACTTGTAGTGTCACCGTTAAATTTATTGCGTAGGATTACATAATAGTAATTATAAAGAGTTCCTTGCAATTGTAAACCCAAGAAAGCCGCAGTGCAAATCCATATACTAGTTTCTGTAATAAACCATATGGCTAGAAAGAACAGCGCATTTAAAATGATATCTGCTACAGAATCTAAAAAGCGTCCAGTGTATGAAGGTGTATTTTTAATACGAGCCAGTTCACCATCTGCAGCATCGAGAATGGATTTAAAAATCAGGAAAAAAGCTGCCAGCCAAAAATGACCTTCTAGAATACAATAAATAGCAGCACATCCAGAAATGATAAAACCTATAGTTACATGAATAGGTGTAAAGGATGTAGTTGATAAGGATTGGGCAATAACTTTGGCAATAGGCCTACCATAATCAGATAGGTCAATAAATTTATGCTCTGGAGGAAGTTTGGACATGTAATCTCATAGAAGTCGTCTTGCAGGAATATACCAAAATTAAAAATGCAAAGATAGGTAACTATACTATTATGAATTAGTTATTTTATTGTTTACACTTTTAAGAAAGGAATCAGATAAACCTCAATTTTTCGGTCATCGGTAAAATTCAATTCTTACAATCAAACTTTTGAGATGTTTTCTACTTCTCCACAGCTTTCACATCTTCAGCAGTAACCATTTCTCCCTTATTCCACGTTTGAATAGTGTAATTCATAACATCTGCCACTTCTTGATCATCGAGACCTAATGGTAACATGACGTTATTGTAAGTTTGCCCGTTTACAACTATCTCTCCTTTAAGGCCATATTTTACAGCATGAATACTTTCTATACGTTTCTCTGTCAACCAGTCCGATGGATTTAATGGAGGAAAAGCTCCCGGAACTCCTTTACCGTTGGGCATATGACAAGTCACACATAGCTCGCCGTAGATTTCTTTACCACGAGCAACGCTTTGCTCTAATGGTGTTTTTTGCACCGCATTTGCTGCATAATTTCCAGTTGCATTTTCTTTTTTATCATTTCCACAACTAGTTAAAAATAGTGCTGCAGTAAAAATTAGGAGGTACTTCATAAAACTATAATTGAGAATCTAAAAATACAAAAGCAAATACTAAAGCGGTATTAAAAATCTCTTAGAATACATTCCATTTTTTATTATTCCCTCAGCCGTAAATACTCCTAGTAATTACCTATCTATATAGAACCTGAAGTTTTTTTCATACCCTTGTAACAATTAAAAAGCAGTGTCGTCATAAGTGTATAACCAGCAAAATGAACCAAAAAACGTTTATCAAAACCTTTAAAGACGTACAGCAAAAAATGTACTTTCTTTCAAAGCGGCTGCTTACCTCACATGAAGAGGCTGCAGACGCAGTTCAGGAAGTAATGGTGCGTTTATGGGAAAAGAGATTTCAGCTAGAAGAAATAAGAAACAAAGAAGCCTATGCCATGCAAATGGTTAAAAACTATTCTCTAGATCGTTTAAAAAGTAAACAAGCCAGCCATTTAAAAATAGTTCATACTAATTATGACAGTGAGGAGAGAAATGTGGAAGATGAGCTGGAAAGACAAGGAAAAGTAAAACTGGTACAGAACATGATTAATGAGTTACCAGAAAAATATAGAATGATTATCCAGCTTAGAGATATACAGCGTTATGATTTTGAAGCCATTGAGAAAATTCTAGATATGAAAGCTACAGCCGTAAGAGTAGGACTGAGCAGAGCAAGAAAAATGCTCAAAGAGAAAATTGAAGAACAGTACAAAACAGAAATCGCATGAACGATTTATTAGAAAAATATTGGAGTGGTAACACCTCATTGTCAGATGAGCAAGCACTTAGAGACTATTTCAGTTCTGAGAATGTAGCACCAGAGCATGAAGTGTACCGCAATTTGTTCCAGTCTTTTGAGATGGAACAAATGGAAGAAGAAGGTAGTTTTGACGCTTTCGCGAAAGTGAAACACAAAGAAACCTTAGAAAACAAGGCTAACAGAAGAACATGGAAAGGTCTTGCTATCGCAGCCGGTTTTGCATTACTTATGACAGTAGGCGGTAATTACTATAACCAGCAAACGCAACCTGATTTAGGTACTTATGAAACTCCAGAAGAGGCGCGAGCAGCCGCTATGGACATGCTAGAACTAGTAAGTTCAAAGTTTAATAAAGGCCGTAAAAACATGGCTCCTATGAAAACGCTAGATAATAAAACCGCTGCAGTTTTTAATCTTAAATAAAAATAAATCTCAATCACAATTAAATAAATGTCAACATGAAAAAGTTAATCCTAACCCTAGTACTTGCAGTAATGGCAACGCCCTTATTTGCTCAAGACGCCTTTGAAAAAATGGGCAATCTTAAAAACACATCAGAGACAGTAGTAACAAAAGATGCCTTTGAACTCCTTGCCGAAATAGACATGGACTTTGAAGACGACGGCGTGAAAGCAGGAAAAGGTCTTCTAGACAGTCTTAAAGATGCACGTTTTTATTCTACCTCAAATGCTGATAGTGCGCAAAAAATGATCTCGATGGCAAACGCTTATATTAAAAGTAATAGTCTGGTAAAGCTCATGCATGTAAAAGAAGATGATCAAAATTTTTCTTTTCACGTAAAGCGTGGTTCTAACTCAAAGAAAGTACGTACTCTAGTCATGATCATAGATGAGACTATGAATAAAGAAAATCCTGAGGCACTTGTAATGAAAATCTCTGGAGACATAGATCTTGGTCAAATTTCAAAGATTACAAAAATGATCAATGTTCCTGGACAGGAGCAAATAGAAAAAGCTACCAAAGAGTAAAAGGCTCTTGCTTTTACCATTTTACCAACATTAAAAAACACTAACGATGAACAAAATAATTTTAAAAGCCATAGTACTAAGCATCGCCATAGCAGCATCGCTTACGTCTTGCGACTCAGACCCAACGTTACAAAGTTATATCGTAGATAGCGCAGATAAGGAAGGATTTATAAGCACATCCATACCTAAAACTATTTTAGGAATAGATGAAAGCAAGCTGTCTGAAGATTCACAAAAAGCATATAATTCCATTAATAAAGTGAGTATGCTCATGTATCCTAAAACGGATAGTAACGACGCTAGTTTTGAAACAGAAAAAGAACAGCTTGCTAGTATCCTTAAAAACGATAAATACACCGCACTTATGACCCATAATCAAGATGGCATGACAGCAAAATTTATGTATCAAGGTGATAAGGACTCTATTGATGAGATCATCATATTTGGTACGATGGATAAAGCAGGAATGGGCGTAGCTCGCGTTTTAGGTGATGACATGAACTTGTCTGATATTATGAAAATGCTTAAAGAGCTAGAAAAAATGGACATAGATCCAGCAGGCCTTAAAGGTATGATGGGTGGTTTAGGTCTTAATATGGATAAAGATGGCGAGGTAGATAAGGAAGCCTTGAAAGAAATACTTGAGTCTAACGGCATAGATACCTCAGATATGCAAATGGACTAATTTTAAATTATATTGAAATTTTTGAAAATCTGCATGATATCCATGCAGATTTTTTTGCTTTTGAAGGTGTTTTAAATTTATAAATATGTCTTAGGATAACTTATCTTTGCACGCTTTCGCGAAAGTGTAACTATTAAAATAAACATCACATGAAAGCTGGAATCGTAGGACTACCTAATGTAGGTAAATCAACACTTTTTAACTGTTTGTCAAATGCAAAAGCACAAAGCGCCAACTTTCCGTTTTGTACGATAGAACCTAATGTAGGCGTGGTAAATGTGCCAGATCCTAGACTTGAAAAACTAGAAGAGCTTGTGAATCCAGAAAAGGTGATTCCTGCAACAGTAGAAATAGTAGATATTGCTGGTCTTGTTAAAGGAGCGAGTAAAGGAGAAGGTTTAGGAAATCAATTTTTAGGAAACATACGCGAGACTGATGCGATTATTCACGTATTGCGTTGTTTTAATAATGACAATATTGTTCACGTAGATGGTAGTGTAGATCCTATACGTGATAAAGAAACAATTGATATAGAATTACAACTTAAAGATCTAGAAACTGTCGATAAGAAACTTGAGAAAGTAAAACGTGCAGCGAGAACTGGTAATAAAGAAGCAGTTAAAGAAGAAGAGGCTTTGCTTAAAGTTAAAGATGCGCTAGAATCTGGAGTATCAGTACGTGCAGTAGAATTAAGCGATGAAGTAAGAGCAGATTTTATCAAACCATTACAGTTTATTACAGATAAACCGGTATTATACCTTTGTAACGTAGATGACGATGCAGCGGTAACTGGTAATGCTTATGTAGATCAAGTTAAAGAAGCTGTAAAAGATGAAAATGCAGAAGTTCTTGTTCTTGCAGTAGGAACTGAGGCGGATATTACGGAGCTTGATGATTATGAAGAGCGTAAAGAGTTCTTATCTGACATGGGTCTTGAGGAACCAGGAAGTGCTAAATTGATACGTAGTGCATACAAACTATTGAATCAGCAAACCTACTTTACCGCTGGTGTTAAAGAAGTGCGTGCATGGACTATAAACATAGGTTCTACAGCGCCACAGGCAGCTGGAGTAATACATACTGATTTTGAGAAAGGATTCATACGTGCTGAGGTTATCAAGTATGATACCTACGTAGAATATGGCTCTGAAGCTAAAGTTAAAGAAGCCGGAAAACTAAAAGTTGAAGGGAAAGAATACATCGTTCAAGATGGCGATGTGATGCATTTCTTGTTTAACGTTTAATGGGTTTGACGTAGTAGGCATGTGGGATGAGGTTTTTGGCTCACTCGCTTTGCTCTCTTGTATTTATAAAAAAAGCTCCTTTATCATTTTGAAAAAGGAGCTTTTATGTTTCCCAAAGGGTAGAATTAATTCTACCCTTCGGGAAAGAAGTAAATCGCAACTAATTTAATACTTTGGAAAGTTGTGGATCAATCTCTTTCCATTCTCCTTTTCTGAAATACATATTGTGGAATTTGGGAGATTTAAATACCATCATAAAGTCCCAGCTATCTCTATAAATAGTTGGGTTACTATCTAAAACATGATGATTAGGTAGCGCCATTTTAAATACTGGCCTAGCAGATTTAAAAGGAGCTTTTGTAGATATTTTACCTTTATACGTCTCAGTTATTGCTGAGCCATTTGTTACATGAAAGTATACCGAGTCATTTTCCTTAATTTCAAATCTATAATGATTGTATTGCCAGTCTGCCTGTTTACCAGAAAAATAGTTGCGGTCGATGATATATGTTCCATAAAAATCTTCTTTATCTAGAACAGTTTTACTATTAATAAAATGCATTACTTGAGCGATCAAATATAGAGCAAACACAAAACCCCAGAAATATATGACTATTCGACCGTATGTTTTACTTTCTCTCAGACCACCTAAAATTAGTAGAATTAAAGAAAGGATAATTAGAACTATAAGTAAAATGAATAAAGGTAAATAAAACATTATTAAGCTATAATTCTAAGCATATTTCCTCTTCCTCAACCACATAAAAACAAAACCAAATCCAGCAACTATCAAAAGCGGTAATGCGGTATTGACAAATTGCCATTTAAACTTTTCATCAATCACCTTTTTAGAATCTAAAAAAGGAACTTGAATGTCTTTATTTCGTAATTTGATCAAACCAGTATCATCAAGAAGATAGTTGATCGTATTCATGAGAAACTCTTTGTTACCGTAGAGTTGTCCTGTTCTGATGTCAAAACCTAATTCTTGTGGTTCACCTCTCAATACTTGGTTTTTCAACACATCACCATCGGCTATAAGGACTATTGCAGCTTCTTTACCTTCATCAGTAGGATTCTTTAAATCAACTGGTTTTACACGATTTTTGTAGGCGCTGGTAAAAGAACCTTCTGCAAGTACCGCAAGTGGTAAGTTGGATTTGTTATAAGATTCTATCACTACTTCTTTTCCTATCTCATTAAGAGAAACAACAGTAGGTAAAGTCAATTCCTTTGCTTTATCAGATGTGCTCAGTAAAATCGTTTTACGGATGCCATTTTTTAACGTATCGATGCTACCAGTATATTCAAATTTTACATCTTCTAAGTTTTTCGTTATAAATTGAGCTGTAGCGCTGGTATCTTGTGAAGTTTTAGAAATAGGGTAGTACGGCCATGCATAAGCCTCGTATTGGGTGTTTCTTCCTTGTCCAGTTGCAAGTGCAAGTGGTGCATGTTTCAAATCTTTTACCAGACCATTGTTCAACCTCAAACCATATTTAAAAAGCATATCATCCAGATTCAATTTTCTAGGCAGCGGATAAGCCTTTCGCTCTTCATTTGAAAGGCTATCGTTCTCCATCACTATAGGGTCAACAGCTAGTAACATTTTACCACCTTGCATAAGGTATTGATCAAGCAAATATTTTTTAGTTTCTGAATAAGGTGCTGTTGGTTTAGGGTCAATGATGAGGTCAAATTTATTCATCACTTCAAGAACCTGTTGCGGTGCTATCGTATCGTTAGTTGTCAAAAACTCGATTCCAAAAGGTCGCGTGTTGTAATATTCATTCACGCTACCTATAAAATCACCGATGCGCACATCTGATAATTCATCACTATCTCTTAAGAAAGCAACCGTTTTATTTTTTTCTAGAGAAGCTTTACGCAGTCCATCTGCAAATTGATATTCTAATTGCTGGATGCTGGAATTAACGCGTTCTTCTGCTGTGGCGCGTGCTACGGTTTTTAATAATGGTACGGCAGTTGTTTTACCGTCATAAAGGATCAGTGCGTAAGGAAAAACAGTGACGTTGGTGCTTTTTCCTCCATCTTGAATAGTGGCAACAGCACCTTTTACTCCATTACTTAAAAGCTGAGCGGTAATTTGTTCGGTTTCGGCTGGAGTTGCATCCTCGATAGGGTTGAGAAAATCGTATTTCAAATTGGGATGTAAGGCAGCAAGTTCTTCAAGAAATTGTCCTGTTTCTAGTTTTAATTTTCTGAATTCACTAGGCAACTCGCCATCTAGAAATACATCAATTACAATAGGTTTGTAGGCTTGTTTAAGAATCTTTTCAGTATCGGCGCTTACAGTATATCGATTATCTTTAGTAAGGTCAAAACGTTTGTAAACAGATCGTGCGGCAATATTCACGATTATGAGAACGATGAGTACTAAGATAAAACTGGTATATGTTTTTTTCATAGTTATCGTTTTGATAAGATGGTTTTTAGTGAAATTTCGCTTAAAGCGAAAAACAAAACAGCAACACTTAAGAAGTAGATCACGTCGCGAGTATCAAGAACTCCTCTGGCCATACTTTCATAGTGGTATTTGAGACCGAGAGAGGCCAGAAAATCATTGTCGGCTAGATAATTGTTTAAGCCATCAAAGCCAAAATAAAATATAAAACACAGCACTGCAGCAAGTAAAAACGCCACAATCTGATTAGAAGTTACCGTAGAGCTAAAAACTCCTATGGATGTATAACTCATTGCCAGTAATATAGCACCTAGATAACTGCCGAATGTGCTGCCGTAGTCTAGATTATTTGGCGTTTCTCCTAGCTGACCTAAACTGTACACATATATTAACGTAGGTATTAAAGCAATGATAATAAGTACTAACGCAGCGAGATACTTACCTCCGATCAATTTCCTAGTTGATATAGGTCTTGTGCTTAACATTTCTAGTGTTCCTAGATTACGTTCTACGGTAAAACTACGCATAGTTACTGCAGGAATTAAAAACATAAATAACCATGGAATAATTAAAAAGAAAGGAGCGAGATCTGCAAAACCATAATCCAGAATGTTATACTCACCTTTAAAAATAAAAATAAAGAGACTGGTGATGATGAGAAATATTCCTATCACTAGATAACCAGTAAGACTGGAAAAGAAACCGTTTAGTTCTTTGATAAAAATAGCTTTCATAAAAGGCTGTGGATTTTTACTACAGAATTTGCTTGTGGTTTTTCATCAAACATAGCTTTTGTTTGAGGCCATACTTCTTGAAATAACGCACTGTTTCTATAATTATTTAATGCGTTCTCATCTTTCCAGTAACTATAAGTAAAGAATCGCTGTTCATCATTTTTATCTTGATATAACTCAAGAAAAGAGCAACCTGGCTGATTTCTAATTTGCTCTTTATAAGCATCAAACATATTTTGAAATTTACTGACAGCAGTTTCCTTAAAATGCATATTTACTATACGTACAATCATGATTCTATAAAAGTTATTATTACAGGGGCGTTTATTTGAAGACCAAACAAGGTGCTCGCACTTCCCACCGTAAGCGGATTTGACTTATAGGTCGCAAGTTCTAAATGATCAGAACTATTAAATAAAACAAGACCTTTACCGTCTACATCTCTTTTTTTCTCTTGATCGTCAAAATTGATTAAATCACTGTAGCGATGGTATATTTTATTAAACCTTTCATTACGAGCTGAAATTTCAAATTTGCGTCCTTTACCTATTTCGTCAAAGATTTCTTTAGTAATATTTGTTACTGAGTTGCCGTAATTGTCAATGTAAATTACCTGACCGTGAATAACGTTTTTACTGTCTGCTATCTTAGGAATGACGCCATGAATGGCTCTTATACGATTAATAGGTTTGCCTACTACCTCAAGAGTACCACCACGTGCTATGTGGCAAGCAGTTTTTACAAAGGCGTCTAGCGTTGTAAAGTTAGAAGATATTCTATCGTGTATATTGATTTCTACTAGTTTTTCAGGTCTTAACTTACTCATTATTAATGCGAGAACACCATTGTCAGCACAAATGAAATAATGTGAATTTAAAAGTACAGCGACATGTTTATTTTCTGGAGTATGCTCTGCATCTACTCCTATAATATGAATAGTACCATCAGGAAAAGAGTGATATGCATTTTTAATAATATAAGCAGCCTCTGCAATATTAAAAGGCGCTACCTCATGAGAAATATCTACAATGGTAATTCCATCTAACTCTTTGTAAATAGCACCTTTTACAGCTCCTACGTACGGATCTTTCCATCCAAAATCAGTTGTAAGAGTAATAATAGGCATAGAGAGTTTTAAATTGTTAATTAAATGATCGTTAAATTATAAGAATCGTCTTTTATTCAATAATCATTTTTCACTACTTTCAAGCAGTTAAAATATTAGAAACAAAATTATAAAATTAAACCTTCAATCACTTACTTAATTTACCGCTTTTGAACGAACTTATCATTGACCTATCAGAAACTAATCCTAGAGAATTTTTTGGTGTTAAAAACACAAATCTAGCTTTCTTAAAATCACATTTCCCAAAACTTAAAATTGTTGCGCGTGGCACTAAGATTAAGGTATATGGTGATGAAGAACAGTTAGGTGAATTTGATAAACGCATCCAGTTGATGTTAGATCATTTTGGTAAATACAATAAGATCGATGTAAACGTTATGGAACGACTGCTCACGACAGATAGTGGTCATCATGAAATAGTAAAAGGAAATGATGACGTACTGGTTCACGGTAATTCTGGTATGTTAATACGTCCTAAAACGCCTAACCAGCGCAAGTTGATAGAACTTACTAAGAAAAACGATATGGTTTTTGCGGTAGGTCCTGCTGGAACTGGTAAAACCTATATAGGTGTGGCACTTGCAGTAAAAGCCTTAAAAGAGAAACGCATCAAAAGAATAATCATCACGCGACCTGCGGTAGAAGCTGGTGAGAATTTAGGATTTTTACCTGGCGACCTCAAAGAAAAATTAGATCCATACATGCAGCCTATTTATGATGCATTGCGAGATATGATTCCTGCAGAGCGACTTGCTACTTACATAGAAAAAGGAATTATTCAAATTGCACCGCTGGCATTTATGCGCGGTAGAACTCTAGATCAGGCATATGTAATACTTGACGAGTCTCAAAATACCACTCATGCACAAATGAAAATGTTCTTAACACGTATGGGAAAAGACGCTAAGTTTTTTATCACCGGCGATCCTGGACAAATAGACTTACCTAGACGTGTTATATCTGGTTTAAAAGAAGCCTTATTGATTCTTAAAAATGTGGATGGAGTAGGAATGATGTACCTCGATGATAGTGATGTAGTACGACATAGACTCGTTAAAAAAGTAGTTGCCGCTTACAAAGAAATAGAGAATAGAAATTAAGAAATTCATTTCATTTGAACTTTATAAAATCCTCATTTAATCATTTTAAATGAGGATTGTTTTTGTTCCGCTTTCGCGAAAGCGGAATTTACATCTAACTCAAAATCCATCTAATAGAACGTCTTGTTATAGGAATCAAATTAGACTTTAATTCAAATTATTTTTGGAACTAAAATGTCACTTGAAGTAGGTACTTCTAATCATACGTGTAGCCAAAATAATCAATATCTTTTTTACATTTTTGTGCAATTAACTGCCGGGATTTTGTGGTGTAATAAAGTTTTTTATCCCTTTCTGTAGTAGTGTTGAGCCTAGGAATTTCTTCTATTTCCAGATTAAATTTATCAAAAACTTCTTTAATGCTGGACTCTATGTCTTCATATTTAAAAATATGAAAAGGTACATTTTCTCCATCCTGAGAAGAAAAATAATCCAAAGCGTTGTAATGAAAATAGTTGGTTAGGTCTTTTAAAACCATGTCTTTTTCTATAAATTTTTCAAATCTTAAACGCTCTTTAGATAATGATAATGGATCATTCTGATGTAACAAAATATACCATGAAAGCAGTCGATCCCATGGATTTCTTGCAAAACCAAAAACGTAATATCCTGAAAGCCTTTTGAAATAATCTATGCCTAAATCACAAACATTAGAATGTTGATCGATTTCTTCCATATTTTTTCCTATCTGATCTCTTAAAAGATTAGAAATTGAACTTCCACCGGTTCTATGGATATGTATAAAAATCAATTTGTATCGATGAGATATGATCATCTGATAAGTAGATAAAAGTATTTACGGAAGGCTAAAAAATAGTGTACAGCAATGTTAACCTATAAAATTTAATAAATATTAGATATCTAATTGTTTCTTTGTTCAAAAAATTAAAATTGAAATCACTGCAACTCATCTTTTCTAGTTTAAAATATTTTGCCCCTGCATGGGTGTTTACCTCTGTGAATATTTTAATAGGAACTTGGATTTTATATTTACCAAATGTAAAACTAAAGTTTGACCTAACCGATTCAGAAATAGGCGTTGCATTATTTTTTACCGCTTGCGGTTTATTAATCTCTATTCCATTTGTTCCAGCTATAAACAAAAAGATAGGAATAGGCCGTTCTACTCAAATAGGTATATTATTGCTAGCGTTATGCTTTAATTTACCTCTACTAGTACCTAATTATTATACACTTTGTATAAGCTTATTACTTACAGGTGTTTTTTCTGGTTTTACAAGTACTTCAATGAATGCTTTAGTTTCTGTGATAGAAACGGAAGACCAAGTAAATTTTATGTCTGCATCACATGGCTTTTTTAGTTTAGGAGGATTTTTAGGTGCAGGATTAGGAAGCTTTTTAATCACACAATTTACTAACCCTAGTCATCACATGTTATTAATATCAATAGTTATAATACTTTCATCTTTATTTTTTTCAAAAAATTACGTAGGTATTGAAGAGCTAGTGGACGGCTCTCTTAAAAAAGACACCAATATTTTCAAACATATTAAGCCAGTTTTTGGACTGTGCATTATCGCTTTTGTTATCTTATTTAATGAAGGTGCGGTAGAGCACTGGAGTAATTTATTTTTATATGATGTTGTAAAAGTAACAGAAAGTAAGGCAGGATTTGGGTTTGTAATTTTCTCATTAACCATGACATTAGGAAGATTTTTGGGAGATGGCATAAGTGAAAAAATAGGATCTGTAAAATCTATAGGAATAGGTTGTGCTATAGCCATTATTGCTTATGTACTCATATTGTTTTCAGATTTTTATGTGAGTGTTTTAGGTTTTGGGGTTCTAGGTTTAGGTATTTCGGTAATCATTCCAGAATTATATAGACTCGCCTCAAAATCTAAGGAAATGAATACCTCAGTAGCGATTTCTGTAGTTTCTGGAATAGGCTTTATGGGTTTTCTAGTAGGTCCTGTTTTATTAGGTCTTATATCTAGTTGGAGCAACCTTGTGATGAGTTACCTATTTCTTCTAGCTCTATTAGTAATTGCTTTAGGACTAGTTATTTTCAGGCTGAGTAAAAAGTATGCAAATAACTAATTTAAGAAGGTCTTAATTCATCACCACCAGGCCATATTTCTCTTTTTGGATTGGTATGTTTGGAGATAATGCGACGAGACTCTTTTTTATTCTTGATGTCTTTTTGAATTCCATAAAGAATGTCTTGAGCTCGCTTTCGCGAAAGCGAGTTCTCTACCAGCCGCTCTGGATAATCTTTCCCTAATTTAAAATCTAAGAATTGCTCATCTAGAGCTGTCATTTTCCAAGGTTCATGGATAAATCTCAAGGGTAAATGTGCCAACTCTGGAACCCATTTTTTAATAAATAAGCCTTCGGGATCATGTTCTAAACTGTTCTTTACAGGGTTATAAACACGTACAATATTGATTCCTGTCTCGCCAGCCTGCATTTGCAACTGCGGATAATGAATACCAGGTTCAAAGTCTAGAAACTGTTGCGCTAGATGATTGCTCGCATCTTGCCACGGTTGCCACAAATGATGCGTAAAAAAACCAGTCAACATTGCACGCAGTCTAAAATTTACAAAGCCAGTATTGTTCAGACATCGCATGGCAGCATCTACTAGAGGATAACCAGTTTTACCTTCACGCCACGCCTGCTGATATTTGAGATTCACAGGTTTATCGAGAGTTCTATATGCTTTATGAACACTGCGCCATTCCAGCTGGTGTTCCATCTCAAATTTTTCAATGAAATGCGCTTGCCATCGCAAACGAGACATAAAGCTGTGAAGATGTCGCTTGTTTTTGAAATCGTTCTTACAACTAGCCGCTTTTTTTGCTACCATACGCATACTCACATTTCCCCAAGCAATGTAAGGAGATAGCCTGCTGCTGTGCTTTCTGCTAGTAAGTGGTTTTGAGTAATAGGTGTTGTAACCGTTAATACGGTCAGTTAAAAAACTTTCAAAATAACGAAGAGCAGTGGTCGTGCCACCCTTTTGAAAAATAGAATTCTTAGGCGTTTCTAGAGAAACCGTTTTAAATTCAGAAGCAATTTGATCGATCCTAGAGCTACTAAATAAAGTACTATGATCAAAATCGGGATGGTCAAAATCCTGATTCATAAACTCGATCCAGTGCTCTTTCCATTGCGTGCGGTTCTTTAATCCTCTTATAATACCGTTAGAAATACTTTCAGTCCAAGGAATAGCATTTTTTTTAAACCATTTAGCTAGTTCTATATCTCTCTTGTAGGTGATGTACAACCCAGTTTCCTGATAAGAATAGACATTCACAATCTCAAAAAGACTCTGCAATTTTTGAAAAACTAGTAAGGCATTACTTTCTACCACAAGAAGGGAACTGCCTACTGCGTTCAGCTTCTCGTTCATATTCTCTAACGATTGCTTTATAAAATTAAAATGACGCTCACTGTAATGAGCATCATTTAAAAGCATAGGTTCAAAAATGTAGAGTAGGATAGTTGGAATTTCTGAGTCAAGAGAACGCATGAGTGGTTCATGATCTAATAATCTTAGATCTCTTTTAAACCAAACAATGTGAACCTTTTGCATAAATCCTAACTTAATTCAGAACGTAAATCTCCTATTAAAAACTTTTACGAAACCGCTTCTTTATAGGTTTTTAAGCATCTTTCTCTCGCTTCTTTATGATCTACCATCATCTCAGGATAATCATCTGTTCCAAATTCTGGTACAAATTCTTTAATGTACTTCCTATCCTTATCAAATTTATCCTTTTGTGTGATAGGATTAAAGATTCTAAAGTATGGAGCGGCATCAACACCGCTTCCAGCAGCCCATTGCCAGTTACCTACATTACTGGACATCTCGTAGTCCAGCAATTTTTCTGCAAAATAGGTTTCTCCCCATCGCCAGTCTATTAATAAATGTTTTACTAAGAAACTTGCTACTAGCATACGTACTCTATTGTGCATGTAACCTGTGGAGTTTAATTCTCGCATTCCTGCATCTACTAGAGCATAACCTGTAGTTCCTGTTTTCCATTTTTCAAATTGATCTTCGTCATTGCGCCATTCTATACGATCGTATTTAGATTTGAAAGCTTTGTCTTTAGTATGCGGAAAGTGATACAATATTTGCATAAAAAACTCTCGCCAGATCAGCTCGCTTAAAAATGTTTTGTTAGAAGCATGATCTGCTTTGCGCACCATTTTACGTACACTTACTACACCAAATCTTAAGTAAACTCCTAATCTTGAAGTTCCGTCTTCTATAGCTGGAAAGTTTCTGGTATTTTCATATTCTTCAATAAGTGTAGGCGTTACCTTATATTCAGGTATTTCAATAGCAGACTTTTTAAATCCCATATCGCTCAAAGTCAAGTTGGGTAGTCTACTATTTTTAATGCAGTTATCTATAACTTCATTTGTGTAAAAAAATTTTTGATCTTCTCCAGAACCAAAATCTTTTCTGAAGTGTTCTAACCATTTGTTTTTATAAGGTGTGTAAACTACATACGGATCTCCATCATTTTTAACGATTTCATCCTGTTCATAGATGACTTGGTCTTTAAAAGTTTTAAAGTCTATGTTATGTTCGGCGAGGAGTTGATCGATTTCTTCATCACGTTCTATGGCATACGGCTCATAATCACGATTTGTAAAAACGGTATCAACATTATAAGAACTGATAATTTCTTTCCAGATTTCTTGAGGCTTACCATAATACATGGCTAGCGAACTGTCTTGATCTTCTTGCAATTGAGAACGCATGCGTTGCAATTCTTCATAAATAAAAGAAACTCGAGCATCATCTTCAGGAAGCTTGTCTAGAATCTCTTTATCAAATATAAAAATAGGCAACACTGGAAGATCACTTTTAAGCGCTTCATAAAATCCTACATTATCATCCAGTCGCAAATCCCTACGGAACCAAAATACATTTACTTTTTTACTCATAAATTATCCTAAGCTTAAACTTCCTTTTCCTCCATTGACACCTATCACTTGACCAGTGATCCAGCCTTGGTTTTGATCTAATAAAAAGGCAGCAACACCAGCAATATCTTCAGGAGTACCTACTCGTTTTAATGGATGCATTTCTCCCATTTTCTCTTTTTTAGAATCGTTATTTAATAGACGACCAGCAAGCGGTGTATCTACTAGTGAAGGAGCAATAACATTAACTCTTACAGTAGGAGCATACTCTGCAGCAAGTGCTCTTGCATAGCCTTCTATAGCACCTTTTGCAGCGGCAACGCTCGTGTGAAATGGCATACCTGTTCCTACGGCAACAGTTGAGAAATATACGATACTACTCGTTCCTTCCTTAGTAAGTAAAGGTAAAACGGTTCTAGTTGCTTTTATTAAAGAGAAAAAATTGATTTCCATATCATCCTCAAAATGCGATTGCTTCAACATTTTGAAAGGTTTTAAATTTATACTACCTGGACAATATACAAAACCGTCTAAGGATTCTGGTAAAGCGCTGGTATCTAATTCTTCCGTAAGTGCATCAAAGGTTATGTGTGTAACTCCTTCAGGTAAATTTTCATTTTCTCGAGACGCAACAAACACATTGTTTCCTTTATGGATATGATGTACGATTGCATTTCCTATTCCGTGGCTTCCGCCTATTAATAATATATTCTTTGACATTTTAGTTAAGTATTTCGTGTTTTTGCGTTGCGTTTTTTTCTTGATTTGTTTTATTTACTTCTTCAAAAGCACCGAAGTGTTTGATGAGTGCGCTTTCGCGAAAGCGGAATATTTCTTCCAACTTTTTCTTCACAAATGGCGCTCCTAGTTTACCTAATGCACCAAATGGCAAACGGTAGTGAATTAAATCTTCCATTAAAATACCACCTTCAATTTCTGAAATGAAGTGCTTGTGGTGCCAGGTGGCATAAGGTCCATACATCTGCTCATCTACAAAGAATTTCTTTTCTTCTACTTGTGTGATATGAGTTACCCAATTGGTCTTGTAAAAAGGTAATGGTGTAACGCTATACTCAATCAACTGACCTGGATACATGCCGCGCTCTGTACCATATTGAACCGTCATGTCTAGTTCTGGTGGTGTGAGTAGCTTTAAGTTATTAGCATCTGTAAGAAATTCCCATGCTTGATCTAAGGTAATAGGAAGCTTTTGTTTTGATGAAAATTGATATAGTTTCAAATCTTTTTGTTTAAAGTATAAAGGTAACTCTTAAACAAAATTAAAAGAATAAAGACTTGTTAAATCTTGTACATAGAAACCAAAAAAACATGCATAACTTTACAAAAAAGTAAGTCATGCCAGTACAAATTGAAGCTAGTTGGAGAGAAGTTTTGCGAGAAGAATTTAGCAAACCCTATTTTGAAAACCTGATTGAGTTTGTAAAACATGAGTATAAGGAAAACACTTGTTATCCACCTGGTAACAAAATATTTGCTGCCTTTGATCGTACTCCATTTGAACAAGTAAAAGTGGTTATTATAGGTCAAGATCCTTATCATGGTGCTGGACAAGCAAATGGACTTTGTTTCTCTGTTGCAGATGGTGTGAAACATCCACCTAGTTTAATTAATATTTTCAAAGAAATATCTAAAGATTTACAGCAACCTTATCCAGAATCTGGTAATCTAGAACGCTGGGCAGATCAAGGTGTCTTACTTCTGAATACCGTTCTTACCGTAAGAGAAGGCGCGGCTGGTAGTCATCAAAAGAAAGGCTGGGAACAGTTTACAGACGCTGTAATTAAAAAGATATCTGAAGAGCGTAAGAATGTGGTCTTTTTACTTTGGGGTGGTTATGCAAAGGGCAAGGCAAAGTTTATTGATAAAAAAGCGCATTTCATTTTAGAAAGTGGTCATCCATCACCACTAAGCGCAAATCGTGGTTACTGGTTTGGGAATCAGCATTTTTCTAGAGCAAACCGTTATTTACAAGAAAGAGGAATGACTCCTGTAGAGTGGTAGTGATTTTATATTTACAAGGTTGATCCTTGCGTTTCATGTATTATAATTTAACAACTTTCAAGAGAAGTATTGGCTACTATCCTTATAACAATAGACATTAGTGAATTGTAAATTTATATTCCGCTTTCGCGAAAGCGGAACAATTAAACCTTTCAATTTTATCATACAGCAAAAAAAAAGAGCGACAATAGCCGCTCTCAAGCTAATTCAATTCACTGCTTTATTCTTTAATGATTTTACGGTTTGTAATACCGCCATCTGCATCTACTATTTTCATGATGTAAATACCGTCAGTAAGTGAGGCAATTTCAAAGTTAGTTTTATCTGTTGTGAATACTGTTTTACCTAATACATCAATTATTTGTATCTGGTCAATAGTAGTATTTGTAGCTTCTACGGTGATTTGACTCTTTGTAGGGTTAGGAAAGACTCTAAAAGATGCTTTTTCAGTTATTTCTTCATCTACACTTAATGTACTATTGTAATTATAGGTAGTTCTACTACTTAGATCATAACTCATGGTGTTAGAATCGTAACTTGAATACGTTTGAGTTAAAACTTTGTTGATATGAGGCTCGTTACTAAAAGTGAAATCTATACCTGTTTTATCTTTAAAAGGATGCCCAAGCGTAGACATTAATATTGATGTATCATAGGTATAATCGTATTTTTCATTAGGTGTGGTGGCAGGATT
>MAAC01009482.1_pt1 | contig 23591 bp, 32 predicted proteins | sample 1115981 | NCBI WGS metagenome assembly MAAC01 (sample SAMN04961126, study PRJNA320927) | seawater metagenome | isolation source: sample BD02T64 sea water enriched with oil for 64 days | place: USA:Gulf of Mexico | collected 2013-07-27
GACAAGTCAGTCATTTTAATTATGCGGATGCATAATTAATCTTTGTACTTTAAAATAAGAGCTCTCTTTTTATCAAAATACTCTGCTTTAGAAATTTCCTCAGCATCCAATTGCTCTTTTAAAGCGTCCAGCTCAATCTCCTTAGTTAAAAATGTACCTGAATCTAAATTAGACTCACTTTCAATATAAACATTAGGATGCACCTCTCCAACTCTTAATGCATACTCTATATCCATATTATAATTTGTAACGCTGTTGATACCCATAATGAAAATAACCTTGTTAAAAACCTGGGTTCTAAAATGTTTGATTTTTTTTATTCTCATAATCATTCCTGCAGAAGTAGCAGGAAGCATATTGGTTTCAGCATCCATAGTCATCATTATACCTCCAACAGATACATAAACGAATTTACCATCGCAACCACTACCTATATCTAATTGAACTTTATCTCCAACTTTATATTTTACACCATTAGAAGCAGTGTAACTCTCTAACTTCTTCTGTGAAAAAGCTATGCAAGAAAATAAAAAAATAACCAACAAAAATGTGTGCTTCATAATACAAATATTATCGTTCAAATATAAACTAATCTAATGAACAGATAAGAGTGTCATAAAGCCGTAAAACACGGCAGCGTGTCTCGTGATCATTAGACAATGGAGACTCGAGAAAGGATTTTAATAAAAGTTCTAGATCTTGCTTGTGCTGCATATGATCACCTAGATCTTCTAGCAACATTAAGAAATCATGTTTGCTCATAGTTTAATATGGGTTTTGAGTTAGTCAGGGGAAGTTTATTACGGAAATCCGTAACATTTATTGTACCATATTAATAATCAATACATCACGAAGGATAATTTCTAAAGATTAGAAACCCATATTAATATTTCTCATATCATCCTTAACCGCTTGAGTAAAACCATAGCGTAACTTATTTATAATATCATTAGCACGACCATAGAGCATACGGTTATGGATAGGATGCGCCTTGCGACGGTAACGCTTACCATCTTTAGTAGTATGGTGGCCCATGTCTACCGCACGCATTTTAAAAGGATGTGTGTAAACCAGCGAGGTCTCGCTAGCGGTCATACTTCGACCGCTGGACCAGTCTTGAGAAGAGAACCCACGAGAGCGCATCTCTTTATCCTGATCCTGAAGAAACTCGCGAGCCTCTTCCAAGAATACTTTTTTAATGTAACGCCCCTCGAGGGCATCGCTTAATTTCCTACTCATCCCAATCGTCTTTTAATCGCAAATGATCAACTTTAAAAAGAAACTCAAGCTTCTTAGCAAAACTTGAAGACCTGTGTCGCAGGTTGTTGATATACAATTTAGGCAAGCCATAAATGGAAGCAGCATTTTGAATATTTACTAATTTATTAAACCTAGCAATCATATCCTTTTCTAATTGAGTATTATCGGCCATAATGGAAATTTTTATAAAAGTACTCAATTTGAATACTTAACCAAAATTTCTAATAGTCAAAGTTAAATGCCAGCCGTACAACGTAGTCATGTGATATAAAGGTTTAATACCTAGATCCCCACCATTAAACACCTCACGTAACCAGCTACCACAAGACCACTCGCCATTACCACGAGCTGTATTAAAAATATGAGATTTAATATCTATACACGCCAGCTGGGTACGTGACATTATATTAATCATTTCTTTCTTACCCTTTGAGCGATCAACTTTTTCCATTACCAGCCAGTGAATGGTGGTATAATCTTTTATAGCCTCTTGATTTGATGAGTCTACCGTAGCTTCTGGAATAACCATATAAAGAAGCATGTTGTCTTCCTTTTTTATTCCACTGAGATCATCTTTAACATCGTCTAAATCCATGATCTCTAATACCCTATTAATGGGCTGGATATCTCGTTTAAGAAAATTAGTATACTCTCGCAACTGTGCTATAGTAATCATAAGGATTTTTTTGAGTTAACATAATCATCGATATGCCCCTTACGCACATTGTGCATTAATGGCAATACATCCCAAAGTGGCTTATTCCTCAAACTATCCATAGAGCCATAAATACCACTTTGCGCCATCTCATGAGCGACGCCCAGCATTCCTAGACCAGCTATATTACTCTTTACCTGAGGCGCACCAGGAATAGGATTAAATAGTATGGATAAATCCAGCTCATTACCATGTACATGCATTTTGGCGGTAGTAAGATAAGCCTGAAAGCTCGCAAAGTACAGATAGAACCCATAACGGTAACCTCTATCAAGGTGTGAGAACTTTCTAGCACGTTTTAAAGTAAGAGAGGTGTTATAAGGTTGTAGCTTTCGCGAAAGCGGAAGCTTTTTCATATAACATATCGCAATAAGAGTATTGAGATACGATTCCTCGCCAGTCTGAGAGAAATCTATGAACGCCTCGAGCGCATCTAGATACTGACCGAAAGAAATATTGTCAAACTGATCTATAGGACCGTGGTACTTCACAATAGATGGACGTAACCACAGAAAAGGATTATCCTTAAAATTAGCCTTGATTACAGCTTTACCATCATCCAAAAAATCAAAAAAACCGTCCATGCGCTCGCTTAAAAGAGCAATATTAGTTATCACATCCTCATAACCCTCCTGGTTATGATCCATAGTCATATTAAGTCCTAGAAGTTGGTACAACAATGCCTGACGCATGTCTACATAACTTAAAAAACCATCATTATAAGCAGCAAAAAGAAAACAAGCAGCTCGAGCTTGCTCTCTATCGCAATCCTCCAAAGATTGTGGCAAGTAAAAGGTTTTGCCGGCTTCTTTAATCTCTATAGTGATCATAGCTGCTTTATCTTTAATGCTGGAGTAATAATTACACGCATTTTATTCAACTTCTTACCATAATGCTTATAAATGTGATCTCGCATTTGTGCATGAGTTTTAATACTTCTAGGAATGTACTTTGAATTATTGCCCTTATCGACAAAAATTAAAATAAGTTTCCTGATTTGAGCAATGAGCATATCACGTTTCTTAACACGGCGGTTGATGACATAGATCGCAAACTTATTGCGTAGGCGCACATAATTATATCTTATTTTAAAACCTAACTTTCTAACTGAAAGAATCAAATAAGCAGGTACAAAAAGTAAAATGTGTACCCATCTAGGAGCGGTAAGGAGGTATTTAACCATCATGCAGAGAAAAATTTATCGTTAGGAGTTGAAATATTACTGCCTGATAAATTCAGGCTTTGTTTTTCTTTAGGCTTTAAGCTATCCAAAAGCTGGTCTAGATCATTGAGCAATGATGTAACATCGTTTTTATAGGATAGAGAAGTACGCTCAATTTGAGAACCTAATGGCACCATGCGTGACTTAGTGGTTGTACGATCACCGGTTGCCGGTTGAAGAATACCTTCAGGAAAAATAGTAACACGCAAATGATCGAGACCCCATGCAATACCACTAAGAGCAATGATCTCTCGAGACAGCTCGATAACATCTTCAAAAGAAGTGATCTCACTACCACTAGTTATTGCATTATTAATTGAGGTGTACATATCTGGAGAGAGACGTGATTTAATTTTCTTTTTTTGTGCTCTTTTAAAACCAGGAGCAAGCTTTAAAAGTAAAAACCTAGATGCATCAGGATAGAAATCTTTGAAAACTTCAGTACGTGCAATCCAAGTAGAATGCATTTCTTTATACTCATCAGAACCGGTCCACGTGTCATTATCATCCAGCAAAATTAAAAGCTCATCAAAAGCTTTATGAAAAGCTCTTTCCATACCTTGATTACTGCGATCGAGCATCCATTCAAAAGGCATCTTTTCATGCTCATCAACACGAGCCTTGCGACCAGTAGGAGTATGGGCAAGATCTTTATTAGGCGCAAAATTGCGATAAGCATCTAGTAAAATAACCACCTGGAGCTGCTCGTAAATCTCTACTTCTAGATCATCCTCAGAGTCTTGTAAGTAATAGTCTGCAATCTCTTCATAAACGGTCTTACCTAAAATGCTTATAACCTCACGAGTAGAACTAACAACATTGCGATGCAGCTGGTCGTACTCAAAATCTTCATCCATCCAGCCCATGAGAGAAGATATCTCTTCGGTACCGTTATCATTTTTGTTAAATACTATTTTCATCCTCCTATTTCTTTACGTCGTTGCGATGGAGTTATTTCCTCTTCTCTTTTTTGAGCTACTTGATAACAACCCATATTGATATCCTTATCTGGGAAATTGATCGCAATAGCTCTATTGATATCTTGAAATATGATCATCTCATCCATCTCTGTATGATGATTAGAAGCTGCATAGAACTGAGAACTACCGCTACTTGCTTTTTTATCGCCATCTACATTTGCGAGAGCTGCACTCATCGCAAGACCAGTACTTATGGCATAACCTGCTCTATTGCTAATTGATATTTGAGATTCTACTAAATCTTTCATGTTCTGTGGGATTTCCTTAATATCCCAGCCATATTCCTTAAGATTAACACCATCTTCTTCATAGAAAATTTCAGAATGCCAAAACTTACCAGTGTTTTCTAACCCTGCAAGAGTCTTAGCGATGCTGCGTAACATACTCGATTTCTCAGCATCGAGCATATGCTCTGAATACTCAAGATCAGGATCATTCTCGCATCGGGCTTGAAGTTGTTTACGCTTCTTATCCCAGTACTTCATAGGTGAAGTTACATGATACTTTGCGCTTATACCATTGCGTTGCAATGCATCAAAGAGAATAGGCACATTATTACTTTGTACCATCCATTTTAAAGTCCCCATAATATCAGGAACAGCATATACATCTTGACAAAAGGTATACATAGATGTATAACTTATGGTAATCTCAGAACGTAAGTTATAAAAATCAAATAACGGATAATCTCTCCAGGAACTATTATAACTATTCAAAGCTCCATAAGCAAGAGTGCTTTCAATAACATGGGTGGGGACAGCATCAGGACCATCCATTAAAGTAGCCTGACGAGCTTTATGTAAACAAACATTTTCAAGCTTATTAATAAATAATCGTGCTCCAAACCTGGACTCATTACGAGGAATAAATTTACTCAAGTAAGCCTCTAAATAGTTGTAATCAACAAAGACCTGTGTAAGGTACTTTTTATAATCCCATGTCTTTAACCAAGACATGATCTCAGTATCATTAACCCACTCTCTTACTGGTAAACCATCAACAAAAGTTTCTTTATATAACGCTGGACCTTTACCCCATATCATATGCATCTTTTTCTTTAAGATACCTGGAGCTTCATTATTATTTTTTACAATGTCTCTAACAGCAAGAGGAAACCTATTATCTATACCATAGGGATATAATCTATATGGTCCTCTAGTCTCATGAACATTATCCCAATCCAAAGATGATTTAGGAGCACGATGATCATTGAACTCACGAGGATTCTCTAGTATCTCAAAGGATATACCTTTATCACCATCATAAACGATGGCACTAGAATCATTTACAACTTGATACTGCATAACATTTCATCATTAAACTTAAATAACAATGGAGCATAGAATATACCTGGTTGTCCATTGTCTAAATCAGTAAAGTGGATAAGAACTTCAGAGTAATCAGATTGATCACGATGAAATCCAGACCTAAGCAAAGCACGTTCAACGTACCTGACTCCTCTACTTTGATCCTTACTACTGTTATGTGTAAGAAACTCAAAACTAAATGGAACATTCTCCTTAGTTAACTCGCGCATACGTTTTAAAACAGCTTTATGTACCACCATGATGCAATGTTAATCAGTAATCGAAGCTAGACATGTAACGCAAAAATATATTGACAAGCAAGCTTGATGTCTATTGGTTGGATTTGCTATTTTAAATCCTAAATTACTGATAATCAATGCATTAATATATTTAATATAGCCTTTGTGTAACTACCTGATAATCAGGTATATATCATATATCTGCGACTGAAAACCTAAAATTGAGTAAATAACTATTCTTAGCGGGCTGGGGTTAAACGTGATCCATTAAAATCTGTACCACAGATTTTAATGGATAACTTTATGATTTATAGATGATTAACAATTTTAATTTTTCAGAATGGGACGTAATAGATTGAATTTTAGGTAAAAGACTTAATTATTCGTTGAAAAACAAATCTTTTTTGATTAAAAAGTATTCAAAATGAATACTTTTTATTATCTTTAAGTAACTTTAAAACAATAACTTATGGATGCGACAGCAACAACAACACCGAAAAAAGGAACTGCTAAAAAAACAGTTAAAAAAACTGATGATAGCTTAAAAGCTATTCTAGAACCTACTGCCGAAACACGCATAAAAAGGCTAGAAAATTTTATCATTTTAACAGAAAGACACAAAAAGCTTTCTACTAAAAAAGATGAACTAGATAGTTTTAATGTAGGCACAGATGGACTGAATGAAAAAATTATAATCCAATGTGATGATCAAATTTTTGAAGTTAGCAATTCGCAAGTAATTGCTGATTTAAAAATGAACATGGAGAAAAAGCTTAACGATCTTTTAGAACACTCTGAAAGTCAAATTGTAGCTTTCAACATTTAATTTAATTACAAAATCCTGCTCACGGCTAATGGGCAGGATTTTTTTATAATTCATCTACTAGGAAAAATTATTATGAGCAAAAATAAAACACTTAAACACCAAGTACAAACCGAACTACGAAAAAAAGGATATTCTACCGCTTTTGATGGTAGGTATTATGAAGAGTTAAAAAAAGGCACTAGAAACGCATTTAACCAGGCGCATGACATTGCAAGTCGTTTAATAGAAAATCATTGTCCTACACAGTGCGATTTTCAAAACTATATTTTCTAATGACTACTATAATACACCCTATCGCAATCGACGATATCAAATTTATGGAAATGGTTACTTCGGCGATTTTAAATTTAAAAAATTGTGGATTGTCACAAGACGGTAAAGAATGCCTTGACTTATGGGCAAGGCTAGACCCTGAAGAAGGGCAGTCTTCATATGGCTGGCGCATACGTGACACCGCTAAAACTGAACTAGGGAACATTGTGCAAGAAGAAGGGCGAAAGCTGCGCACAATGGCTATAATCACCGCAAAATGGTGAAAAAAAAATTCCTTCCGGAGAAACCGGAAGGAATTTAAAAACGACTTTCTAGTCGTAAGCAGTGATCACCTGTGGATCACTGAGAATGAACTCTTCATTATTCATGAGCTTCACCCATGATTTTCTCATGAAGAGATATTTACCTGCATCACTAAAATTGGAGGAGAATTTAACCAGGCGCATACCTTTAAATTTTTCTCCAGACTTATCTTTTTTAATCTCGAGCTTTCCATACTTATCTTTACGTAAGTCTGTCTTAGTACTTTCTAAAGACGATTTGAAATTAGGACAAAGCACTCTGTCTATTAAAATATTAGGAAGCTTTGTATTGTAACCACCGTATAATTTCTTCATAAATAAATGCTCAGCGCTTTGCCCTATTGTGCGCTGACCTCTACTCATAAGCATACAGCTCCATCCAGTTATACCATTTGTACTTTTTTGAATGGAGTCCTGGAGCCATTTTGCATTATCACGTCCTACCGCTTGATTTTGATTTCCTGATCTATCATAATATGCAATTAATTTTTGCTCTGGATAACCTTTAAAGAATTCTAAAAAATCTTCACAAAGATCTTCTAGATTATCTGGATCTAATGACCAAAACTCTTTAAGGACATAGTAATAATTACCACGACGCTGTCCTACGACCATGGAATTTTGATTACCGAAGTCCATACCGCACTCTAGTGGCATAGATGGATCTAAGTATTTTAAATGCCTCCAGTTTGCTTTTATTACCTCTTTAAGCCCAACTCCTTTGAACGCACCATCTTTATAACTGTCACTATAAAAATGATGCTCTCCTAAAGTAGGGTAGAAGGACTCTCCTTTGTTAAGGACCGCTTTCAATGACATTACAGATTTCTTATACTCTTCAATCCCTAATGCTTTGAGCGAGTCTTTGTAATAGTCCTCAGTAAGGACACGAGCATTTGCATAAGAACTTACCGTATGGAAATAGGTAAGACCTTTGCGTGCCCGATGATAAGCTATATTTAACTTAGGCATGTTCTTGTACAGTCTATTAACCAAAGCCGTATTGCCACGCTCTACCGCTTTTTTAATAGCTAGGCGCTCTTTATTAATTTCAAGACCCATACGCAGCGCCAGAACCGCCTGAGGTAAGTCCATTTCTTTTTTCCACTCTAAGATCCAGTCGTATTCTTTGTCCATTACGTCCGGCATGTCTGTAGTAAAAGACAAGCCGCGATAATAGATAGAGCTAGAAAAACGTGCATACTCTCCACGTATCGCTGGAAAAAGCTTTTTTAATTTCTCAAATGAAAGGTATTTTGCCTCGTCTCCAAAAATATGCTGGTAAGAGTTACCGGCAAGAGAACTAGGCTGATCTAATGAGCCTACTATCATAATCGCACCATTAGGAAAACTAATCGTGTGCTTATAAGTAAGCGGTCTTTTATATGGTTTCTTCCAGGTACTAGGCGGCTTTACATCTACAACGTAGTCACGGCCTTCCATCCAGCCTTTACGCGCCCACCCTTCAAATAACGTTGGGATGATGTTACGGTGCGCATCTTCATAAGTAGCTGCTACCCAAGCGAGATATGCTCCTGGCATATCTTTAATCACTTTGATAGAACGCTCAGCAAGGATATCGGCAGTTTTACCAGTACCACGCCCGGCAATTACAAATAAATTTTTTGGACTTATGAGATCTAGCCCCATTTTAGGAACGGAAGCAAATTGAACACTTGCATTTTTTTGACTAATCCTCATCCTCTAACTCTTCAAACATGATGTAATTCTTCAAACCAGCGTCTCTCTTTGCTTTTTCTCGTTCCTTCTCAGTAACATCTGGCAAAGAGTTTATTTGATCCAATAGCGCACTTCTATTAAGTGGCGGTAGACCAAATATCTCAAGATCGGCAGTGTAAATGATCCACGGCTCTGTAGGCGCCTCATCTATCTCTATAGGATCTGGCTGGTCTAGTCTCTTAATTTTCCAGACATCTAGCCACTGCTTGTTTGCAGCATTGAGCTCTTTGTTATCTTTTGCGGCAGCTTCCTGCAGGAGAATGTTTCTTTCCATACGAGCGGCAAGCATATTGCGCTGTGCCTCTCGAGATACATTGCGCTCTACAAAATAATACTCTGTCATGTCATCGTGAATACGACCTGCATGATAGCGCGAGATGCCTTTTATTTTTACAAAATGATTTATTATGCGCTCTCGAGAACCGAAGTCATCTACTCGATTATGCATATTAAATGCCATCTCGAGTAAATTTATATACAAAACAATCTCAGGCTTTGCTTTTGCATTTGTGCCGTGATCTATATACTTATAAATATCACTTAATGAAACGTCTTCAATACTTAAACTATGAAGCATTTCATTAATAGTAGTAGGGTTATGTATTATTAAACCAGTGGCTACAATCGCTTGTACTGAAGAATTTTTACCCATGATTAAAAAATTTATCTTTTAAATCACTAAACGTGCGCTGCTCGTCCCTTTTATCTAGCATTTGCATCGCCGTTATGTTACCGTCTATTGCATAATCGGTACGTTTTGCCTCTACACTTGCTTTGGTCTGAAGCACACCGGCATCGTAAGCTTCTCTTACTAGACTGTTAGGATTATCCCATTCTAGGAAGAATGTTTTTTTATGAATGCGCAATGTTGTAGCTATTTCTCTCCAGGAGAAACCTATCTCTGCATATTCTGTTATTTGCTGCAGGTGGCTGTCTTCAAATTCAAAACTCATGACGTACCTCTAAATCGTTAAACATGCTTTCGCGAAAGCGGAAAAGATCATAATCATTTGCAAATAGATATTGCTCTATACTAGCGTTTTCTGAAAAGTTACCGCTGCCTTCTATAATGAAGTGGCCGTTATCAGTCTTGAGTAAACTCACCTTTGCGTGAATCCATGCAAACTGAATTTTTACATTACCACGAGACGCTGCGAGACCTCTTAAATGCTCCATCGCTTTAGGGTTGCGCTTTAACATCGAGTCGCTTATTACCAGGACGAGCTCTTCTATAGCACCTCTATCTACCATTTCTATAAACGCCTCTATCACTTTGACACTTAAAGAATACGTACTGGCATACATCTTTTTAATAGGAAGTGTTTTTGCTACAAAAGCGATAAAAGTGAAGCCGTTAAAAGACTTATCTGTATGAAGAAAAAAATGCTCTTTATCACTAGGAAGCCTATCCAGATCTCTCTCAAGATTAGAAAGTTTCTGAAAGTGAGCGAGCAGATACCTACTGGTATACTGCTCGCTTTTACTCTCTTTACTACGGCTGCGCCGTGGTGATGTTATGAGGTTTTTACCTGGCATAAATCGCTGTTTATACTTCAGAGAATTCAAAACCTTTTAAAGCCTCTAAGCTGCTTGTAAAATGTTCTTTTACATAAGCTTTAAGAGTAGCTGCTTTTTGATCTTGTGCAATCTCAAAACCTTCTTGAGCTCCTATAAGAGCAGCTACCTTTTTAAGGTCCTGATATGAAAACTTATCAATACTTTTTGCTTTTAAAACTTTAGGAGCAGTGGAAGGATTAATCTCTTCTAGTCTTTTCTCTACGATCTCGAGCTCTATATGATACTCTTTGATAGCGGTCTTAATTTTAGACTGCGCCTCTTGATCTTTAGTATCGTCTAGCTTGCGCTTATTATTTGAGATGTTGCGCTTTAAATTAGTCTGGCGAGTTTGCAATTGCTGTACATTTTGCTTTTGCGCATCTTGAGCTAATTTTAAAGAGACTAACTTAGGATGATTTCCTAGAACTTCTTTATTCTCTGCATAGTAACGAAGCTCCTCATCGATTTGCTCGTTAAGCTGCCATTTATCTATAAGCTCTGCACCTAGAGCAAATAACTCGTCGTTATTAAGATCTAATGGCTGGATGTCTTTACCGTCACCATATAGCATGATAGAAACTTGTGGATGCTGCTTTACAAAATCACGATATGCCTTCATCATATCGCTTACGAGTATCTTTAACTCGTCTGGGCAGTCGTCGTCATCTAGGAAAGGATATAAAACTATAAGTTTAAATCCTTTTTGTGAATCCTCATCCATTTTATCTAGATCTTCCTTAATTGGATCTAAATCTGGTCTAGCGGTAAAATCATGAACTATGACATCGCTATTTACTTCTTCTCCAGGAGCTACAAAAGTAGCCACGTCTAGATCTGTGATACCAGCAGCTTTTTTAAGATCATACTCAAGCTTTTTTAATCGTTCTGGCGAGAAGCCACTGCGATTATAAAAAGCAAATGAAGCACGATTACTAGAAGTTTGCGCATAAAGTGATAGCGCTTGATTAAATTTATCTTGAAGAGCGAGTTCTATATTACACAATAATATTAGAACTGTAGTTTTAAAGCTATTTTCTTGAGCCATTTTGATGTTATTTAAAGACAATGTAAAATTGCCGAATTATATAATTTGTTAGTGTTACGCAAAAACCCCTTGAAAAAACAAGGGGTTTGTTAAATATTAGTTAAAAACAACTTTTAACTACGTTCTTTTTCAAATAGTAAAATATCAGTACCATTGTAGAAAGCTTCTAGTGTGATAGTAGCATTCTTGATTGCTGTCCATGAAGTACCACCTATTAAATGAATTTCACCACCATTTGCTAGCGTAGCAGGATTTGCACCACCACCACCTACTAAGGTAATTTTAGTTCTAGTCTCTAAATCTGTACTGCTTACCGTGATACTAGTAGAAGCCGTCGCACTTGCCTCTAGATCATACTGCTGTGAGTCATTTGCTTTAAGTAAGTCTAATGCAAAACCAGACGGTGTATTTGCCTCAGTAAAGGACTGATCACCGGTATAGTCTCCAGGAACTAATCTAGTGCGCTTGAATTGCTCAAAAGTAAAAGTGAAGCCCGTCTTATCCTTGTCTGCAGCAAAAGCAGCTTTAAGATTCATAGGAGCACACTCTGTACCATAAAATTCACTTGCTCTACCATCACAGTAATTTACAATGATATAAGCCGGCACACCATTCCAAGCAGCTACAAACTCCTTAGAAGTGATCTCATTACCAGGATGCATAGCCTCAAGCTTTTGCATGATACCTATAGCATCTTCCTCACCTTCTGGATCAAAGCCTGGCTTGATCTCACTAGGAGACGCATAAAAAGAATCCATTTTTGCACCAGAGCGCAAAACTACATTTCCTAACATGTTTACCATACCAGCATCTCTGGATGGTACCACAAGCACATCAGCCGCGGCCATGATAGTAATTAACATTTTAAAAGCGCTAGGTCCACCCACGTTAGGAGTGGTACTTTGTGGCGCTGATCTTCTATTACTCATAATAATTAATTATTAAAGTGAATTATCACTGCCTAGGCAGCGATAACTCTTTTAGTTTCTGTAAATACCCCATCAACAACAGTAAGCTCTATATAATCACCTGCTGTATCTAAAACCGCTGCACTGTTTACAGCTATCACACCACCTACACTATTAATAGTAAGTGCAGCTGCACCATTACCACTAATCTTAATTTTATCTCCTTCTATAGGATTTAAGATGTTGTTTAATGTCACTGCACTAGTTCCTACAAACTGGAACTCCTTAGCACTTGTAGAATCAATTGCCGAAGCATCAAAATCTTTTACCGTAGCAGTAGGCTCTGAAGCGTCTACTCTTTTTAATTCTTTCATAGTACCATCTGCCTGCACAAGTAGGTACAAAGTACCACCAGTTTTAATAGTCCAGTCTGAAGCAAGATCTAATTGAGCGTTATCCTTAACCGCTACACCTGCAGCAGCTGTCGTGTTACCACGTAGCTTCACGATCTCACCGGTAAAGTTTCCTTTTATTTCAGTCACATCTGTCGCCCAGCCGTCACTAAATCTGTTATCTGAATACGTAAGCTGGATAAGTCCAGAAGTATTATCATAAAGATTAAGAGAGAAGTTAGGATCTAGAAATGGCTGTCCATTAGTCCATACACTTTGCACTTTAAATTGAGCAGGATCACCGTCTGCAACTTTGTTACCGATGTGGATCATTCTTATACCGGTCTTATAGTCTGCATGAATAAATGTATCTCTCTTCAATTTATCAAAACGATACAAGGTTTTCTCATTCTTACGGTTTTCTAACAACTCGATGTTATTTGAAAAAGTAATGAAATGCAAGTTTGTACCTTCTAGATCTACAAGAGGACAAAGCTTGATATTAGGATGAAGATCTATTTTACCTACTTCTCCAGTAAAGTCCATATTTGTACCATTTTCAAGCTTGTAAGCTTTTTGATACCATCTAAATTGCGTAAAAGGCAAGTAATAAATAAGACCTGGCTCATTTATAATATCTTCTTTTAAATTAGAACGTATCGTACCTTCTACATGATCGATGATATTCTCTGGAGTAGGCTCCGACTGCTTTTCAAACTTAAATTTCTTATCTACATTATATGCTTTCCATAGAATGTGGAGTAATCCATTTTGACGCTCGATAGCTTTACCAGCCTTAGACTGTCCGTCTGGCATAGGAGCAAAGACACCTTTAATAGCTGCGATACGATCTTCAGTACGTGCCTGCTTAGAAACTTCCATAAGCAAGAACTGGATAAAAGAAACCTTGTACGGTGAAGTACCTTCTTTGTTCCAAGCATTTAACCAGCTGGTCTCCATTTCCTGAAGCTCATAACCTATATAAGTCAGATCTATGTTAGTAGGGAATACATAACCAGGCTCTGTCTTAATGGCTTGCTTATTTTTAGGAATGTAAGCACGCTTACGGCCTTGAGTAACCTCTCCAGTAACAATAGAAGCACCTATTACCATGTCTGTTACATTATAACGAGTATTCCAGAAACTAGGTAATTGCACTGTATCTCTATGCAGTGAATTTATAACCGTAGGATCTTCTCTAAAGTAATGCTCAGCATCTTTTGCAAGTGTGGCCACATTTAACTGGTCACCCCAGTCTGTAGCACTTATAGACTTACCTGAAATAGCTGCCGCATTCCATGGACGATTTTCTATAGCATCGATAATATTATTACTACCCATAAGATGTGTAGCGCTATGCATAGCCTTTGATCCAGCAGCTTGAAAAATTGCTGTTTTCTCAGGAATATCTGCCTTACGAAGTTTAAGATTTTCGGCTCTTACAGCCTCTAGATCTTTTTTCATTTGAGCTAATTGAGCGTCAGTCTGAGTAAGTTCTTGAGCAGCAGCGCCACCAGGATCACCAGCATCTCTATTTAAATTACCATCGTCTCCAGCTTCAGCGGCTTTTTGAGCTGCTTGTAATTGAGCAATAGACATCTTTGCGTCTTCTAATTGCTTCATCTCTTTGTTAAGATCTTCAGTGAGCTCTAGAATCCCAGCCTCATCATAACCTGATCTTATAAGGTTTGCTTTTTCTTCCTCGGTAAATCCCCATTTCTCGTCTACTGCATCAGGAAGCGTAGACCAACCCAAAAGGACCGCGAGCATCATTAAAAATTTCATAGTTGTTTGTTTAAATTAAAATTGTTTTTATTTATGAATGAGCAGACGATCTGCGATATTCTGTTAATTGAGCACGTTTCTTTTTATCTTCAAGCATCGTGCGAACACTAGAAGTTCCTTGAATAAAGCCTACACGCATAGACTCTTCATAATTGTAAGTTTTACCATTAAGAACACCTGGCTCATCTACCAACTTTGGCAAGAAGGCTTTAACAGCATTTTGAAACTTTACAGCCATAGGAGAAAGAACCTCTTTATTGATCTGATCATAATCACCGGCTAGAACCTTTTCAAAAATTTCATTTTTTTCATAGCTCTCTGGAGGCGTGATTCTATGAAACTTATAACCTTGCTTCTCGTAATATGGTTTTGCATCCATGAACGACAGCTGTACGCCTACAGACCCAGTAGTAAGAGAAATGGTATTAGACGCCATAATAGGACCAGGGAAAGCGCAGGCAATCCACATACCTAGTGAGCAACACTGGTCTACCGTTTTACGCACCGGTGTCGTAATGTTTTGACCACATTCTATAAATGGAGCAATAGCATTAACACTACCGCCTGGCGTGTCTAGATCTAAAATGATTTCTGTGATCTTAGGATCACGATCTGCACGATAGATCATATTAGTGATCTCGTCAGCTCCCCAAGAGCAGTAATCACCTTCTTTAATAATGGCACCTTTAACACCTATAACAGCCGTAGAGCCGGCAGGAGTTTTATCTTCTATACGATGACCGTAAAGCTCACCGTCTGGAGCGTAAATATTAAAAACAGCAGCTTCAGGATTTTGTTCTTCTCCTTGCGGCTTTGAACCAGAAGCAGCCACACCTTCAAAAAAGCTAGATAATAAAGGAGCAGATTGCAAAACATACTGAGGCTCTAGCATCCATATACCTCTAATAACTTCGTTAAGTGTGCCGTTAAATTTCATACTACAAATATGAAGAGTGATTACAGCTGGCGCTGTAACGCAAAAAAGCCTACTCAAGAGAGTGAGTTAGTAAATAAAAAAGTATTGATATACATCTTATATTTACTTAATTAATCAATCAAATATTATGGGAAGTAAAGCAGCAAAAGAGACACCAGAGGAAAGAGCAACGAGAATCACAGCTGAAGAACAAATTGAAAGAAAGAAAGAAATAATTCTAGGAGCTATTATTTTAGGTATTATACTGTTTGTATTTATCAGCTCTATATTTTTTTTAAAATACTATTATCCTATACTCGAGACTCGAGCTTTCTTTGGTGATAGTAATGGGACTGTAAACACATTATTCTCTGCATTGGCATTTGGAGGTATTATTTACACCATTTTATTACAGCGTAAAGAATTGAAACTCCAACGGGAAGAACTGAGAGAAACTAAAGAAGAAATGAGACGTAGTGCGCAAGCTCAAGAAGACTCAAATACTTTTTTAACAGAGCAATTAAGACTTAATGTTATGCCCGTATTTGAGTTTGTGAAAAGTTTACGAAGCTCAAATAATGGTAATAAATTTTGTAGTATGTACTTGAAAAATCGCTCGAATGATGCATTTGACATTATGATTAAAATTACATCAAGAGGTTCAGAGAAAAAATCATATATATCAAATTATGAAATTTTGAACAAAAACGAATATATAGATCAACTTATACCAATTATTGAAAATTCTATCCTCGATTTTGAAATTACTTATACAGATGTGCAATCGAATAAATATATGTACCAATTTCATGTATATTATGATATTGAATTACACCCAATACCAATAAATACAATACCTGCCCAACTTGAAAATGAAACTTACTTTAAAATACGAGATGAAAATTTTGAAATAATTAAAGCTTATGGAAAAGCAGAGTCATTAATACAAACTAGCAAAAAAAGATTGAAAATTACTTAAAACCACTTATAACCTATAGACAGCTTCACGCCGCCTATTATTTGTGAATTACCAGAAGGGAATTGCAGCTGTGCACCAAATGGTATCACTGCAAAAGAATAACGATCGCCGCTTAATGCCAGGCGTGCGCTTAAGGATATAGGAGCGCTGGCCGTACCATCTACAAAATTATAAACCTGTGAATTGATATTTGTAGAAAAACTTAAACCTCGAGAGAGACCTTTCCACACACTTATTTCTTCTTCAGCAACTTGATCGATCTCTTGATCTCGCAGTCGCTCAGCCATAAGGAAATCGTTATGGTTCTGGATGGTCTGAGCGTGTGTGCGCTCGAGACTGTCTACCGCTTTTTGTGCTCGAGTAAGTTTGCCTTCTAGCTCCTTAACTCGATCTTGAAGCGCTTTACGATCCTCAACGATATTTGCAAGAAGTTGCGACTGAGCAAACGGCATCACCACATCTCCGGTGATAGGATCTAGTCGCGCCTCAGTACTTTGCGCTGTTGAGAATACGCAGCACATCATCAGCACCGTAATAAATATAAATAGGCTTTTCATAAGGCTTGAATTGGATTTGAGAACGCAAGTCCTCAATTTGATTTTTAAAAATAGAATCTTGCTTGCATAGGAGTTCTTGCTGGATGACGCTTTCGCGAAAGCGTAACTCTATTAATTCTTCCCGTTGCTCTTTAAGTAATTGCGCTCGTTCTAAATCTCTCGAGTAATTATTACGGAAGAATAAAACCACGGCTATAACAACGACAATTGACAGCAGCCACCAGATAAATCTAGGTGACTGTGATTTTTCTATGAGATATGTTCTAAGCATACCTGAAGAATATGGCATACATTAATGATATCAAGCAAATAAGCACATACAGCAGTATACGCATGTATAGATTCTTTTTGCGCTCGAGGTCTTTAGCCCATAGATCTCTCTCATCTTCCCACCTTGATGGTAGACGGAGCTTCTTACGGCGCTGCTCTTGTTTCTCGAGGTATCTTTGATATACTTCTGGCGGCATTAGAAACGTATTATTTGTGTCGCTTTTCTTAAATCTACCACTCTGATAGAATTAGGTACCGTATTGCGCTCTAGCGTGTCCATGTGCAACCAGCCATTTGTAATGGAAGGATCTTCTAGACGGCGTAGGCCTAGATTATAGTACACTCGAGCTTTGGATTTTACGATATCAAACATGATATCTTCTACACCTTTAGGATCAATAGCCTGACCAGTTCTATGCGCGCTACGTCTAGAACCTATAGTGCAGCGAGAACTACGGTAACCAGACCACTTAGAAAAACTGCTGCGCTCGATATATCGTATCAAACGAGCATGAGACAGAGTGCTGTTTTCTTTGTAGTATCGCCACCAGTTATTTATTCTAAGTGAATGTCCTAGATCGTTGCGCATTTCTTGAGCAAGGTCTATGATTCTTTTATCGAGTCTGGCCAGTCCATGATCTGAATCGTTAAAAAACGTGTACGGATCTACGAACTCATCTAGATAAAAATTTGCCGATACTTTAATGCGTTCTATCATAATTTAGTGTTTTTTAAAGGTTCTGAGTTAAAATCAAATAGGGAGAACTTGCCTTCTTTATAACAGTTAAAAAACCGTGCTTGCATAGCTATAATGACCAGTATGTAATAAATAAAATAAAGTGGTAAGAAAATATCTAGCATGGTATAACCGCTATCACTCCATTTTCCAAAAAAAAGAAAAAGTACTATGAAATAGCTCAAAGTAAGAAAAGCACGTAAACCTCTCCTTAACCTACAGCGTACCATCTTATAGGCAATCGCTAAATGTGTAAACAGAGTAAGTATTAATCCACTTGCAGCCCAGTGATAGGCCTCTGGCGCACTTTTGATAAAATGATTTAACTCGTAGAAGTCCATAAATTATTCTTTAGGTTTTAGTTTATCGATCCAACTATTAGTAACATCTTTAATTCTAGATCTAGCAACCAAAAGAATGGAAAGACCAAAAGCGCCGATGAAGAAAGCTGCTATCATTGCGATAACAACATTCCACTCTAAAGACTTTGCAAGCTCATAAAGCAAAAAAGGAAACAATGTTGCGAGTAAGCCAGTTATAACCACATAAGGCCAGTGCGGTTTTTCTTTATTCTTATCTAAATAGAGCATGAGAATACTCACGGAAATCGTGAAGAATTCAATCATTAAAAACTTAGTATCATTTGTAGACCAAGCACCGTCAAAAAAACCAGCATCTTTACTGTATATACTTTCTACAGCTAACACCTGAATGATCATTAAAAGAAAGTATATAAGTGCAGTTTTCATTAATCTTGATTTGATTAATCAAAATTAATTACTGCATCAATCTTTTTTTGTAACGTAAAAAGACGCGTGTATTGAAGTATGTGGTATGACTTTTTGAAACTGAGAAAGTTTACTTTTTTTTCTTAACGATTCATAATATAACCTGCGTAACTGCTGTAAACTATAGTCATGATCATACAATTTATAATTATGCATAAAACTCTCAATAGCCTGCTGTACTGATTTTTTTGCTTCATTACTATCCACACTACCACTTACCCAAAAGTAAAGCGCTGTGCGCAACATATTGTCCAGTAAATCATTAACTAACTTATTACCACGAGCATCAGTCTGTATGATATTACCTTTTTGATCATGAATAGATCCAGTACAATGTGAAGACAATGCTCCAGCTACATGATTTAACACTAGATAATACTTTACTTCCTTATTCTGAACTTGGGCGTTATTTACTGCACATATAACACCACCTAGAGAAGAACTAATGTAAATAGGAACCTGTTTACCATATAAGTTGCTATCACGATGTATCTTACCAGTAAGCTCGCTTACTAGAAAAGGAACTAAGTGCGGTAATATGACTAAAGGTATACTACTCATATAAGACTAACTAAGTGACTTTTTAATATCTTAAAATAATTTACTGATTTACAGCTAACGAACTAAATATTATATCAGCGATTTGATAATAACCTTGTGTTTGTGGGTGCACAGATTCAACTGGCAGTAATTCTGTTTGTGAAGCTCTAGGATTAACTGGTGTACTTACAGCACCATAGTTAAAATCGCTATCATGGCACGTTGACAATGGCACTAAATATGTATTGGCTTCATTCTCTAAATTTTCAAGCAATGCAACTTGTAAGTTGAATACTTTTATATCCTCTAAATACTTATAAGTTGGAACACTTGTAAATCCATCATTACTTGTCTGCGCTCCTATACCATCTTGATTTGATTTGAATATTGTGTGACATACAAATATTGGAATAGTTGCACCACCTGTGGCACGTATTTTATCAATAAATGCTCTAATATTTGAAACGTTTGTAGTAGGATCAACAGCAAGACCGTTAGTACCTAACCATATCAATAGCTTATCAGGGTTTTGATTATAATTTGATTTATAATAGTCAAAATCTACATCGCCTAAAGTTGGATTAAAGAAAGGGTTTAAATCTTGAGTTCTACCATCATTACCAGCAATACCATTAGAATCAAACGTGTAACTATTATTGCCTAAATAATAACCAGCAGTAGCACCGCTGCGCCCTTCATGCCCATAGCTACCATCAGGGAAAGATCTAGTACCTACTAGATCTATTTGATTGCTAGAAAGAGACACTAACTCTCCTTGCCATGGTTTTCTATTTCCATTACTATCGCATATTGCAGTAAGTGAAAACGGTGTATTTATAATTGCGCTTGCTATTTTAACTGTTGTTGACTTTTCAGCTATCTGAACATTGTTATTATCATAAACTTTTAAAGTAAGCGTATGATTACCTACGTTTCCAGAAGTGCCAGTTATAGAACATTTTCGCTTCATGTTCTTACCAATACCTGACCATGCAAAATGGTAATTGTTAATATTTCCACACTTAGAAACTTCATTGTTATAAAGTTCAATAGTTCGACCTACGGCAACACATACTTCTTTAGGTAAGAATAAAGCAAAATTGTCTAGTGGCTTGTCAACTATTAAACCGCTAGATAACGTTTTTACACCACTAACTACTTGTGGAAATTCTTCAAACGGCTTAAAAGTTTGTTGAAATTCTCCATAAACAAGCATTGTATCATCTATATTTTCATTTTCACTTACAGCAAATCTAAATGTAGCAGCATCTGTAGGTATTGGTATAGTTCTAGGATCTCCAAAGAATGTACCACTTGATAATGTACTACCGCTTGCATTTTTGAATACATAGCCACGCACCTGATTAATTGATATAAAATCATTTGCAACAGAATCAATATCTATAAGATATGATGTCGTGCTACCTGTACTAGCACCAAAATTACCATTGCCAAAAACCGCAGTATCTTGAAGTATATCAGTATTATCCTTATCAAATAAATTATAACCTTGCGCATATGACGCTTTATCAACTTTATTGACTACTTGTCCTAAGACTACATCTTCAACAAGGCTCGACGTTTTTACTAATATTTGCTCGTTTATTTGTTCTGGAAATTCTTCATAAGCTTTAAAAGGTAATAGAGAATCTCCATAATTCACCATTAAATTACTCCAATCATCCGAAGATACTACAACTGCAAATTCTAGTGTTACCGCTGTTGCAGGTATTGTTAATGTTCTAGTATCTCCTGCAAAAGTGCCGTTTCCTACATTTGCACCGTTTACATCATTAAAGCGATATCCTCTTACCTCACTTATCGTAATATTAGAATCAATAGTTGCATCGACTGGTATAGGATGGGTAACATTACTACCAGTACTAGGACCTATATTACCATTAGAGTAAATAGTATTGTCTATTCTTACACCTGCATCATTAATGTTAAAAAGATTGCTACCTATAAAATAGCTTTTAAGTAAAGTATTTTTATCTAGTGTTTCATACAAAAATTCACGAGAATTGTCTGAGGCCTTTCTAACATAGTTGAGTATTTTACCACCACCGTACACAGCAAAAAAAGCATCTTCTGTAGGTACGTTGCTATTATAGAAAGTATCAGCTTCATTAAGAGAAGTAAATGGTCTTATTCCGTTTGCAGCAGCAATAATAGATTGCTGGTTATCTAGAATAGCACTGTGTAATTGAGCAGCGTCTCCACTATAACCACCTTTGTCTAACTTTCCAAAACCTAAAGTATTAGGATCTTGCTCAAACTCATCTAATGACTGAGCTATGCGATTAAAGTCACTTCCAGAGACATAATCTTCTGGTTGAAAACCTGACTCACGTAATGCTCTCTCTCTAGAAGGATCGTCAACTTTAGGCTTTATGCCTAGTGGGTAATTACTCATAATAAATCAATTAAATAAGAATATCGGGAAAATATGTGGTAAACCTTGAGGGATATCTGTAGCTAGAAAACCAGTAGGAAAAATACTTTGAGTGGAGAAAGTAATAACAGTCATGTGCACATCTCTCTGGACGTCACAAAATGGCTTTCTATTTTGCTTATGATCATTACGACCTAGCAACAACTCTTTGCCAGAGCTGTTTTTTATATATACAAACTTTGCGTCTTCGTATTTCTTTATACGCTCTATAGCGTTTTTATCATTATTAGGAAACTGTATCGTGCAAGTTTGCTCAAAATAACGACCGGCGTTAGATTCTTTTTTGTTTTCGCGAAAGCGTACTGAAGACTTACCAAAATAAGACGGCTGTCTGGTACCATCAGTTATTTTAGTATCATAAAATCTATTTTGAGAATCAAGTACAGATGGAGCAGCCACCGCTGTGGCATCTATAGCAATGCCGCATATGGTACTGTAGCTTGATAATCTTTCACTTATAGTCAAGGTGCAACTCTTTTTTCAAAGATAGTAAAGTTTACAAATAAGTCATGTTAAGATGACAAAAATGTAAATAAAAGTAAAAGTAAAGTTGCAATGTGTAAAAAAAATTGTAATGGCTGTAATGGACCTATTATCCATCAATAACTATTTGATAGCCAAAACGGTACTTCATTACTGCATTTTTGTAATGCGGTATTACAACTCAATCTATTTTTTGTAATGACTGAAAAATTACAAATTGAATTGTAATGCTGTAATTTATTACAAACAGTTTTGTAATCTGGAAAGTGTTGTAAATACAGACTTTAATACTATTTATTACAAAATTACAATATTTTACTACTTAATAAAAAAAAGGATAACAAGGAAAAGACACAGCCGCTAGAAAGCTTACAGAACTACAAAACGGCCAGACTGCAATCGAGGGTCGCAGGGAGCCGCCAGATTCCTTGATCATGTCTATGCCGGCGTGATATATAATAGGATTTTTTAATGTGTTGCTATCGCAACCGTAGGACTGCAAATTGCAAAACGCAATGGTGTATTCTTGTACATGTGTTTTATTGTATATACAAGTATTTTATATATAGCTGGATTTCTTATTACTTATATAGTACTACTTATTGATACAGTGTGCGTGGTACTCTAGGCTTCATTTTACTACATCTTACCTCTCTGAGAATCCTTTATTTCAAAATATCTGTAGCATTATCCAGTATAGCGCAATGATAAGAAGGTATTTGTACCTGGTACTTCCTGCTTATGTAGTTCACTCTGTTTATAGAAGTCGTGTATGGATTAATGTGCTAAGATGCAGTATCTCTCTACGGCGTCACCTGCGTTCCTGGACGCCAAATGTTTTCTCGGCATAAATACTTATTCCAATTTCCATAGGGCTTACCGCTCGATCTACTGCGGTATCTGCACATAATTCATTTAACAACTTAAAATCTATAACCATGAGTGAAAAAATCTACATCGCAAAAGGAAGAAAGCCAGAAAACCTAAATCTTATCAATATCACGCTAGATCTGGACGAGTTACTCGAGCATGCTTACAACCACAAAGGAAAGGATAAGGTAAAGATCACTGTAGCAAAAATGCAAAAGCCTGACAAGTATAAAAACACGCACACTGTCTACATCAACAACTACGTAAAACCTAAAGAAGAAAAATAAAAAACCTACAGCTCTAGGTCATAAAATGACCTGGAGCATCCACTTTTAAAACACAAAGTCATGAATACAATTCACAGCAATTATGAAGTCATAGGTAGCATAGGTTACCACCAAGTTGGGCAACCTGATCAATATCTAAAACGCCTGGTAGAAAACAGT
>MAAC01015458.1_pt1 | contig 23591 bp, 19 predicted proteins | sample 1115981 | NCBI WGS metagenome assembly MAAC01 (sample SAMN04961126, study PRJNA320927) | seawater metagenome | isolation source: sample BD02T64 sea water enriched with oil for 64 days | place: USA:Gulf of Mexico | collected 2013-07-27
TGCTGATAAAAAGTGACCAATTGACTTAAAAGAGGAATATATAGTGACAGTGCTTCTTTGCTTGTTTCATTTTCTTTTAAAAAAGTGCGCAATTTCTTTTTTAAGCCAGATGGAAGATCACTAAACTTTTGTAATGATTTTCCAGCACTATCAAAATCATTCTGTAATGTACGAATTCTTTGATCTTCTTTAGATGAATATTGTTGCAGCGTTTTAGAGATATCTTTTATTAGCAGAGATACTTCATTGATCTCAATTTTACTGGTTAACAGAGTGCGTAATTTTGCCAATTTATTATCAAGGGATTTGTCTATGCCCTTTGCAGATTGGCTTAATTTAATAATAAATTCGGTAAATAGAGTCGATTGGCTTTTAAAATCCGCCTCAACAGAGGTACGGGCACTAATCGCTGACTCCAGTTTACGCTTCAAAGATATAAGTTCTTTTTCGACAACCACATTGCTACTCATGAAAACAATAAATCCTTGTATTATTAATTGTTATGGAAAAAAATAGATTTCATGAATGAATTTAAATTATTCCTATAATTTAATCATATACATTAGTTACAAAAAAGTCAGCAGAGAAAATGAATAAGTTGTAAAAAATAGTATTATTGCCTTAACGTTCTTGCTGATGGGGCTTGGTTATTGCTCGTCGTTCGATAAGGGTTGATATCTAGACCTCCGCGACGAGTATAGCGAGCATAAACTGTTAATTGTGTTGGAAGGCAATACTTTTGCAGATCACAGAATATTCGTTCAACACACTGTTCGTGAAATTCATTGTGTTGTCGAAATGAAATTAAATACTTTAACAAAGACTCATGTTCAATTTTTGCACCGGAATAACTAATATATATGCTTGCCCAATCAGGTTGGTTGGTGATCAAACAATTTGATTTTAACAAATGAGAAACGAGTGTTTCGTTCACCATTTCATTGTACTTGGTATCGAGCTGTAAAAGTTGCGGCTGAAGCTGATATTGCTCAATGCTAATGTCTAAATCATCGAGGCAGGTTGCCTCAAGCTGTTGAATCATCAACGGTGGACATGCCGTAACGTTAAATAAACTCACTTTTGCTTTTGCACCACAAGTTAAAGATAAATCTCGCTCGAGTGTTTGTTCGACTGTTTTAACATCGGCAAATTTAGTTTGATTATAGCTATTTAAATAGAGTTTAAATGATTTAGATTCAACTATATTAGGGCTTGTACAAGGAAAACTGAATTCGGCAACGGCGACTACTGGTTTACCTTTATCGTTCAACCAAGATAATTCATAACCAAACCAAACATCGGTTCCTTTAAAGGGTAAGTTATCATTGTTTAAATTGAGTTCATCTCGGTTTAAACTTCTTGGCACTGCTTGTAATAACGTAGCATCGTATTGGCTAATGTAGTTTGTTGTTTTGCCTAAAGTTAATTTATCTAATTCGCTAGCGTTGTTATAATGGCTCATATGACTGACAGTTAATTATAGTGTTACTGAATTTTGACTATTTTATAGGAAATGATGATTAGATGAAAACAACAACAGCGAGTTTGCAAAAAAATATTTTATCTTTAAGTGAAGACTTTATTTTGAAATATCAAGAAGTGTTAGAGCATTTACCGCTGGTTGAAGTTGATAAAGACTGGCCTTCGCCTTGTATACAAGGTCAATTTAATGAAGAGTTAATGTTGTGGCGCCCAATTAAAGTAGAAAAAACATTGTCATTTGACAATATCGAACAAGCTTTAGAGTTGACCATTCATGCATCAATTAAACAGTACTACAGTATTATCTTAAGTGAGAGCATTCCTGTTACCTGTAATGAAGGACATTTACAATTATTGTTTGCTTGGAGTGAAGACGATTTTGCCCGTTTGCAGCAAAACTTAATTGGTCATGTGTTGATGAAGCAAAAATTAAAACAAGAGGTAACCTTGTTTTTTGCGGTTACCGACGAGGAAGATATCATGCTTTGTGTTAATAACGAAAGTGGCGAAGTTTGGGCAGAGCGCGTTGGCTGTAAACCTCATAAAAAAATAGCGAATTCATTAAATGAGTTTATTTTAACCTTACAGCCCGACATTTATGTTGAAGAAGAAAAATAAAACTTGAAGAAGAAAACAAGCTGTTATTTCTTTAGCAACTCATTGATAAGTTGTTTAAGTGCTAAGATCTCTTGTTTCAACGGCTCAATGGCTTTATCAACGACCAACCTCAGCTCATCAACGTTGCTATTTTCCGTTGTTTGGTTCGTTATTGGCTGCTTTTTGCTTTGAATAAACGCTGGGTCATGTTGCCATGTCTTTAACACTGAAATGATTGTTGGCAGAGGGGTAGGGTGCGATAATCGTGTTTTAATGAGTGCGACAGAAGGCTTTTTACCTTGGTTGGCTAACTGATTTGCTATGGCTAAAATTTCATCATTGATGGTCATATTGATAACTATTTAGTGTTAAAAAAACGATATTTTAGCGAATAAACGCTGTTCTGTCTTGTTAAAATTACTATTGTTGCTGCAAAAGTCATTGAAAATCAATCGGTTGATTGTTTTGGAGCGACTTTTGCTAATAAAGATATTAGAAAAATACTTTAATCTTATGAGAATTTACAATGAAAAAATCTATTTTAGCCTTATTAGTTGTTGCGCCATTAACGTTATCTTTAACCGGTTGTATTGTTGTTGCTGGCGGTGAAGATCATATTACCAGCAGTGATTTTGAAGATCGTGAATATACCAATAGAAAAACTATTGCCAGTATTTCACTGAATTCAAGTTATGCGGATGTCACTAATCAATTAGCTGTAGCTGACTTTAATGAAAGCTATCAAAAAGATGGTAAGACTATTCAGGTTTTGTTCTATCGTACTAACCGTATACATAAAGATGGTTTAACGACTCGTGATGAATGCACTTATTTATACTTTGTTAATGGTTCATTAACTGAAACAGGACAGGGTGCTGATTTCTCTAGAAATACGAGTAATTAATATAAAAACAACAATTGTTGAATATGATGAAAATAAAGCCGTGTGAGTTCAAAACTCACACGGCTTAATTGTACATGAACGGCAATTGTATGCTGAAATGTAAAACTACATTTTTGGAATGGTAATTTTCTTTTCAGCTGTTTGACGAAAAATGATCAGTGTTTTACCGATCACTTGTACTTTTGTAGAATCAGTTTCGCGACAAATAGCGTCAACGATCAATGCTCTATTTTCTCTATCATCCGTAGGGATCTTGATTTTAATCAGTTCATGATGATTTAAAGCAAAATCAACTTCAGCAACAACCGCTTCTGTTAAGCCATTATTTCCTAATAAAACCACAGGTTTCAATGAGTGTGCCAGCCCTTTCAAATGCTGGATTTGTTTTTTATTTAAGTTCATTAACAATTTTCGTTACAAGTTAGCTTGAATTAACACTATTTTACCCTCATCTTGTTTGTAATACTAATAAAACGTGTCAAGCTTTGGTTGATTTACCTTTCAATTGAAGTAATAAGTTAGCGAAATGAGCAAAAAAAAATTATCCAATAGTAGTCAAAAATGGATGCAAGAGCACTTTGAAGACGAATATGTAAAAAAAGCGCAAAAGCTAGGTTTACGATCTCGTGCCGTTTTTAAAATTGAAGAAATCAATAATAAAGACAAGTTAATTAAACCAGCTATGAAAGTGGTTGATTTAGGTGCGGCTCCTGGTGGTTGGTCAGAATATGCGGTAAAAGCAGTAGGTGACAAAGGACAAGTCGTTGCTTGTGATATTTTACCGATGGATGCAATTGCCGGTGTGGATTTCTTGGAAGGTGACTTTCGAGAAGAAGTGGTACTTAATGCATTATTAAAACGCATTGATGGAAAAAACATTGATGTAGTGATGTCTGATATGGCGGCAAACTTCACTGGTAATGATAGTGCTGACTCAGCGCGAAGCATGTATTTAGTTGAGCTAGCGCTTGATATGTGTCATCAAGTATTGAAAAAAAATGGTTCATTTGTTGTTAAAGTGTTTCAAGGTGCAGGCTTTGAACAGTTTATGAAAGAACTAAGAACGGTCTTTAAAACCGTTAAAACTAGAAAGCCTCAATCGTCTCGTGCGAGATCAAGAGAAGTTTATCTAGTGGCGACAGGCTTTAAATTGTAGTAAATTATACATAATTATTTTAAGGCACTTTTTGAGTTGGACTAAATCTAACGTTTATCTAAGTGCTAATTTTATCAAGAGGTCATTAAGTTGAGCGATATGGCAAAAAATCTTATTTTATGGTTAGTAATAGCCGTGGTACTGATGTCAGTATTTCAGAGTTTCACTCCTAGCGGAGGTAATGAAGAACAAATAAATTACACTCGCTTTATCCAAGATGTTCGTCAGGGACAAATTCGTGAAGCTACGGTTGATCGTAATGGTGTTATCAAAGGCATTAAACGTAGCGGCGATACATTTGTTGCGGTGATTCCTGGTGGTTATGATCGTGACTTAATTAATGATTTAGTTAAGCAAGGCGTGAATGCTTCAGGTGAGTTACCAGAAGAAACTAGCTTTTTAACCACTATTTTTGTTTCTTGGTTCCCAATGATCTTATTAATTGGTGTCTGGATCTTCTTTATGCGTCAAATGCAAGGTGGTGGCGGTAAAGGTGCAATGTCATTTGGTAAGTCAAAAGCTCGTTTGTTGAGTGAAGACCAAATTAAAACCACATTTGCTGATGTTGCTGGTTGTGATGAAGCGAAAGAAGAAGTATCAGAACTTGTTGATTATTTAAAAGACCCTTCAAGATTCCAAAAACTAGGTGGACGTATTCCATCTGGCGTTTTAATGGTTGGACAACCAGGTACTGGTAAAACGTTATTAGCTAAAGCGATTGCTGGTGAAGCAAAAGTGCCATTTTTTACCATTTCAGGTTCAGATTTTGTTGAAATGTTTGTTGGTGTTGGTGCATCTCGTGTTCGTGACATGTTTGAACAAGCAAAAAAATCAGCTCCTTGTATCATCTTTATCGATGAAATTGATGCAGTAGGTCGCCAACGTGGTGCCGGTTTAGGTGGTGGGCACGACGAGCGTGAGCAAACCCTTAACCAAATGTTAGTTGAAATGGATGGTTTTGAAGGTAATGAAGGTGTCATCGTTATTGCCGCAACAAACCGTCCTGATGTATTAGATCCAGCATTATTACGCCCTGGTCGTTTTGATCGCCAAGTAACGGTTGGTTTACCAGACATTCGTGGTCGTGAACAAATTCTAAAAGTACATATGCGTAAAGTGCCGCTAGGTGATGATGTTAAAGCAGCCGTTATTGCTCGTGGTACACCTGGTTTTTCTGGAGCTGATTTAGCTAACTTAGTTAATGAAGCCGCCTTGTTTGCAGCACGTGGTACACGTCGTGTTGTTTCCATGGAAGAGTTTGAAAAAGCTAAAGATAAAATATTGATGGGCGCCGAGCGTAAATCAATGGTAATGAGTGAGTCAGAAAAAGAAATGACCGCTTACCATGAAGCCGGTCATGCTATAGTTGGGCGTTTAGTGCCTGATCACGACCCTGTTTATAAAGTATCTATTATCCCACGTGGCCGTGCATTAGGTGTGACCATGTATTTGCCTGAACAGGATAGATTCAGCCATAGCAAACAACATTTAGAAAGTAATATCTCATCTCTATACGGTGGTCGTATTGCTGAAGAAATGATTTATGGTTTCGAAAAAGTTTCTACTGGTGCTTCTAACGATATTGAGCGTGCGACAAATTTAGCGCGTAAAATGGTCACCCAGTGGGGCTTCTCTGAGAAAATGGGCCCAATGCTTTTTGCTGAAGAAGAAGGTGAAGTATTCTTAGGTCGTACATCAGCTAAGTCATTGCATATGTCTGATGAAACGGCAAATGCGATTGATGCTGAAATCAAAGAATTTGTTAATCGTAATTATCAACGAGCGGAACAAATATTAAAAGATAATATCGATATCCTTCATTCGATGAAAGATGCGTTGATGCATTACGAAACGATTGATGCCTTGCAAATTGATGATCTTATGGAGCGCAAAGAAGTACGCCCACCTGCAGATTTTCATGGTGATAATAAAGACTCAAATGAGCCACCTAAATCAGGTAATGCTAAATCTGAGTCAGCTGAAGCTGATGCAGAAAAGCAAGCAGATAAAGCAGAACCCGATTTAAATGCTCCTTCTGATTTACCTGCGAAATAGGTAAACTTATCAAGCCTCGATTTAGCATATTGCATCGAGGCTTTGTTTTATTAGCGCGAACAAATATATAAAGCATTATAAGAATTAGATCTTGAACATTTTAACAAACCCTTCAGCTATTTCTCTCAATCCTCATGATCTTCAAATTATGGGGATCCTAAATGTTACTCCCGATTCTTTTTCTGATGGTGGAAAATTTACCCAAATAGATAATGCCCTTGTTCAAGTTGAACAAATGGTTATTGATGGTGCTAGCATTATTGATATAGGTGGCGAATCAACCCGTCCAGGTGCAGTTGATGTTTCAGTAAATGATGAGTTAGTACGTACTATCCCTGTACTTAAAGCGATAAAGGAAAACTTTAAGGTTGCGGTCTCTATTGATACCAGTAAATCGGCAGTCATGGCGGAAGCCATTGAACAGGGTGTTGATTTAATCAATGATGTCTGTGCATTAAAAAATGACGGCTGCTTAGCAGTTGCCGCCCAATCAAATATTCCCATTTGTTTAATGCATATGCAGGGCAAGCCTCGAACGATGCAAACAAACCCTCAGTATGATGACCTACTTGATGATATCTCTGAGTTCTTCCGCCAACGCATTGATGCTTGCCAAACAGCGGGGATTAATAAGGAACGCTTAATACTCGATCCGGGTTTTGGCTTTGGTAAGAGCCTTGAACAAAATTATAAATTATTAGCAAACTTATCTACATTTAAACCACTAGGTTTACCTCTATTGTCAGGTACATCTCGTAAATCTATGATAGGGGATTTGTTAAATAGAGAAGTAAATGAACGATTGTCAGGGAGTTTAACCACAGCTGTTTTGGCTGTTCAAAATGGCGCATCAATCATCCGTGTTCATGATGTAAAAGAAACCATGGATGCACTGAAAATATTACAAATAACGCATCAGCTGCAACGCTGATATTATTTGACAATAAAAATTAGCACAGTAAGAAATTAAAGGAAAAGCAATGTCTGAAAGAAGATATTTTGGTACCGATGGTATACGTGGCTTAGTAGGACAATACCCAATAACCCCTAACTTTGTTATGAACCTTGGTTATGCTGCGGGTAAAGTCTTAGCAGCACAAGGCACTAAAAAAGTATTGATAGGTAAAGATACTCGCATTTCAGGCTATATGCTTGAATCAGCACTTGAGGCAGGGTTTTCTGCTGCAGGTGTCGATATTGGTTTGTTAGGGCCAATGCCGACCCCCGGCATAGCTTATTTAACCAAAACTTTCCGTGCTGAAGCTGGGATTGTGATCAGCGCGTCACATAACCCGTTTTATGACAATGGTATTAAATTCTTCTCTCAAGATGGACAGAAACTACCTGATGATGTTGAGTTAGCTATTGAAGCAGAGTTAGATAAAGAGATGGACTGTGTTGAATCTGCGGTGCTTGGCAAAGCAAATCGCATAGATGATGCTGCTGGTCGATATATTGAATTTTGTAAAAGCAACTTTCCAAGCCAATTTTCTTTAACAGGTAAAAAGATAGTTGTGGATTGTGCTCACGGTGCAACCTACCACATCGCACCGAATGTATTTCGAGAGCTAGGTGCAGAAGTTATTGAAATTGGAACATCACCCAATGGTACTAACATCAATGCTGATTGTGGAGCAACATCTATGAGTGCGATTAGCGCTGCTGTTGTTGAACATCAAGCTGACCTCGGTATTGCCTTAGATGGCGACGGTGACCGTTTAATGATGGTTGACCATACCGGTTACGTTGTTGATGGTGATGAATGTGTTTATGTTATCGCTTGTAACGATTTAAAGTCGGGCAGTATCCGAGGTGGTGTTGTTGGCACTTTAATGAGCAATATGGGGCTTGAAATTGCGCTAGCGGATATGGGAGTCCCTTTTGCACGAAGCAAAGTAGGCGACCGCTACGTGATGCAAATGCTAAAAGAAAATGGCTGGCAGCTTGGCGCTGAAAATTCAGGCCATGTAATAAATTTGAAACATACATCAACGGGCGATGGTATCATTGCTGCACTTAATGTACTGACTGCAATTTGTTCATCTGGAAAAACCTTGCTTGAGTTACGTTCTGGTATGACTAAATTGCCACAAATATTAGTCAACGTTCGTTTTAATGGCGAAAATGATCCATTAAAAGCAGACAACGTAGTGAATGCTGTTCATCAAGTGAATAAAAAGCTCACTGGCCGAGGACGTGTGCTTTTGAGAAAGTCAGGTACCGAGCCCTTAATCAGGGTAATGGTTGAAGGACCTGAGCTCAATGAAGTAACTTTATTAGCCAATCAAATTGCTGATGCAGTTAAAAAGGCCTGTTAGCCGGTTGAATAATGAGCAAATGAACAAGATATGATGTGAAACACTTGTATCTTGTGCATAGGTTAGTTAATATCTCGCCGCTTTGATTTAGGAAAGAAAAATGAAAAGACGTGCTATTATAGCAGCGAATTGGAAAATGAATGGTAATCTATCATTAGTCAAAGATATGATAGATGGGATGCAAGAGCTGCAACTTAATGATAATGTTCAAGTTGTAATATGCCCTAGCTTTCCTTATTTGGCTGCATTTGCTAATTTTGCTCAAACTGAAAACCTACAAAAAAGTATTCAGTTAGGTTGTCAAAACGTCAATGAAAATCAAAGTGGTGCATATACAGGTGAAGTATCACCAGATATGTTAAAAGAATGTACCGTTAAATATGTTATTATTGGTCATTCTGAAAGAAGAAGTTTATTTAATGAGAGTTCTGTATTAGTAGCTAAAAAAGTTGCTACTGCACTTGAAGCTGGTTTAACGCCTATTTTATGTATAGGTGAAAGCGAAGCAGAAAGAGATAACGCTCAAACTAATTCTGTTTTATCGGCGCAAATAAAACCGGTAATTGATGAAATTGGTATCGAAAAATTTGCAGATGTTGTTGTTGCGTATGAGCCTGTTTGGGCAATAGGTACGGGAAAAACGGCATCTCCTGAAATGGCACAAGAAACGCATCAGTTTATTCGACAGTTTTTAGCTGACAATAACGCTGAAATTGCTGATAAAGTGCCATTACTATACGGTGGCAGTATGAATGCCGCTAATTGTGAACAATTACTAGCACAAACTGATATTGACGGTGGGTTGATAGGTGGTGCTAGTTTAAAAGTCGATGAATTTAAAATAATTTGTTCGACAGCTAAAGGATATTAAAAATGTTGTATCAAGTTCTAATTGTAGTCTATCTAATTGTAGCCGCTTGCTTAATTGGTTTAGTCTTAATTCAGCAAGGTAAAGGGGCTGATATGGGCGCTTCTTTTGGTGCCGGTTCGTCAGCAACCATCTTTGGTTCAAGTGGTTCTGGTAACTTTTTAACAAAAGCGACCACGTGGTTAGCTATTTCATTTTTTGCCATTAGCTTAGTATTAGGTAACCTTACTGCTAATCGTGTTAAATCAAGTGATGAGTTTGACAACTTGGCTGTTCCTACTGAGCAATCTATTCCTGCTGATATGGCAGTTGCCCCAGACAGTGCTGAGCCAGTATCTTCAGCAAACGATGATGTACCCGCTACAAGTGACATCAGCAAAGAAAATAATAACGATATTCCTGATTAGGAATAAATAACCAAATTGCAGATGTGGCGGAATTGGTAGACGCGCCACCTTGAGGGGGTGGTGACTTAGGTCGTGAGAGTTCGAGTCTCTCCATCTGCACCAAATACAGGTTCAACAAGAACCTATAAAGACCGGAATAACCTTTATAATTAAGGTGTTCCGGTTTTTTTATGACTATTTATTACGTTAAAAACTATAATCTAGTTTGATACCGGCAGTTCTGCCTCTAGCCCGGTACGCTACATCTTTTGCAGCACCACCAAAGAGCTCTCGTTCATTAGGACTGTATTCTGAATCGTACACTATGTCGGTACAGTTTTTACACCATAGGCGTATCTCAAAGCCTTCGGTAAATTCTAATGCAATACTTGCTGCTAATAAACCGATGTTATCTTGAACATCTTCACCATCTAGCCACCATTGTCTATCACTAAAATAATTGTAATCTAGGCGTGTTATTAAGTAACTACGTTTTGGCAAAGGCAGTTCATGTTGAAGAGAAAAGCTCGCTGTTTGATGAGCAAAGCTAGGGAGTTTTTCCCCTTTAAACTTCTTGTCAAATGCGGCTTGAGTGCCTTTTGGTAGTTTTACGGTATTGGTGGTTCTGGCAAATAACTCTGATTGTAATCGACTATGAATACCATCATCAAATTTCTCTATGGCTGAGTCCATTAAGCCAAACGCAGCACTTAGGGTGAGGTTTTCAGTTGCCGCGAACTCAAAACTACCCTCTATACCGGAAATATTACTCTCTGGTATGTTATATAAACTTTGGACAAATATATTGCCGTCAAACTCAAACTGTTGAACGTTCTGGTAAGATTGATAAAAAGAGGCAAGGTTTGCTCTTAGTCGATTGTTCAAAAGAGTGGCTTTTAAACCTAGTTCGAAGCTATCAAGAGTCTCTTTGTCATAGGTGTCTGTTAATAAGGCTCCAGAAGCATTAAAACCACCACTTCTAAACCCTCTTGCGTAGGTGCCATAATAAGTCCAATTTCTATTGGGGATATAAGCTAATGAAAATTTTGGCTGCCAAGCTGAAAAAGTATTTTCAATGGTTGAACCTGATTTTGCACAATTATCAGGGTTCGCTAAAGAATCACAGTTACCTACGCCTCTTGGTAAGCCGTTACTACCTCTGGTATCAACGGTTGGCCCATCAATCCTCGTCACTTCTCGCTTATCTTTGTCGTAACGAATTGCACTGGTTAAAGTTAGTTGGTCAGTTAATTGATAATCACTACTAAAGTAAATGGCCCAAGCGGTATTTTCTTGTTGATTCTGTGTAGCGTTAATTAAACCATTACAAGTGAAATCGCTAACTGTTGGCCCACCTGCATATGAAGGCGGGCAATCAAAAGCCTCACCATAGGGGGTTTCCCAAGTATTTCTTATGATGTCGTTTCGGTCTGTTAATAAAAGGTAAGCGCCAACGACGTAATCAAACTCACTATCTTCATCAGAAACAAAGCGTAAATCTTGTGAATAATTTTCGACATCGTAGTACTGATCACTGCCGATAAAATTACCGACTGCCCAATCGTTCAATTGCTCAGCAAAGAAGTGTTGATCAATGTTATTACTCATACTATTAATCATTTCTACAACAAAAGGTTCGGTATAAAACAGCGCGTTACCTGTTCTATCACTCCCATACGTTTCACCAGCTACACCATAATGCTCATGTGTATCAGTATAATTAGAAATGGAAGTTAAAATACCCGAACCCAATGCGTGCTCAACTTTTAAAGTATGAGTATTAATCGTTCTAATTGCTGCAGGATTACCATTAGAGTTAATCGGAAATGAATACTCTTTATTTGGGTCACTTTCTAAACGGTAAATATTTCGATACCACATGGCACCTGTTTCTAAATCGTTTTGTCCATAGCGATAGCTCAATGAGCTTTTATCACTAATTTCCCACAATAATTGTGCCCGGAAATCGTTGTTTTCTTCAAAGTCCATATTAGCGTTAGCTAATGAATTGTCTGTTGTATTTGGGAAGCTGTCAGTAACTACGCCACTTAAATATTCATTTTCGATGGTACCGTCAAAGCTTTTGTGATGCCCCGATGCTCGGAAAAATAAATTATCAGTCATAGGGATACTTATTGAGCTTGAAAATTCAAATAAACCGTCAGTACCAGTACCTATTGTCAGCTTACCTTCAAGTACATCACTTGGTTTTTTAGAGTTAATAATTAAAGCGCCACCAATAGCATTCCTGCCAAAAAGTGCGCCTTGCGGCCCTTTAAGTAATTCAATTTGTCCGACGTCAAAAAATGATTGTGACATTTCTGTGGCACTACCTATTTGTACACCGTCAACTATCATGGCAACAGCAGGCTCTGAATTACGAGTAGAAGCAATCCCCCGTACATTAATAAAAGTTGATGTAGGACTTAGTGATTCAACAATTGATACATTTGATATGCGCGCTGTGACATCTCGTGCTGAAGTTATATTCGCTCTATTTATTAACGTTTCACCCATAGAAACAACCGAGTCAGGAACTTCTTGTAAGTTTTCATTACGACGGCGTGCTGTAATAACAATTTTTTCTAATTCTGCATTATCGTCTAATGCTGGGGGGGGATGAGAAGGTGTAGGTGGTTTTGTTGGCTTATTTTTCAAGCCACTATTGTTTGGTATTTCCTTAGGCAATGGTTTTATCAAAAAAGAATTTCTATTTGATAGTTCACCTTCAAGGCCGGTATCTTTTAACAATAGTGTAAGTGCTTGCTGAAGAGTATATCTGCCTTTAATTGAATTTCCCGTTTTATTTTTAACAAGTCCGTAAGGGAATAGAAAAGATATGTCACTTAAATTCAATAAGGTATTAAAAGATTCAACTAGAGGTTGTTTGGGGATATTAAAGCGATATAGCTTGGTCAAATTATTGCTTTCTGTTGCCGCAGCAAAAAATATCGAACAGCAAAAACTGAATAAAGTAATCACGATGAGTGACTTATTAATTAGCCTTTTTACAAAACGTATAAACAACATGTCACTACTTAATAATTGCATAGGTCTTGAGTACAATCACAGTTGTAAATCTTATTCATTGAGTTTACATGCACTGCGGGTTTCACCGTTATCTGAGAAAGTTTGTTTTAGGATTGTAAAACATTTCTGAAAAATTAAATATCATTGCTTTCAACTCATTAGCTTTGGATTATTGTGAAAGAGTAGCGGATAACAAAATTAACACGGTACTCATCTTATGTAACCGTCTAAATATTATATTGGTAATTATTGATAGCTCAACAGGGTAAAGCCATAGCGGTGAAATAAGCCTAGTGTCTATTGAGAATGCAACACCTCCTACTGGTATGGTAGAAAAAACCGACCTGCCTTAATTGCTCAATAGTTTACTGCTTTTGGTATTTTTTATTTTCATTTCCCTTAACTGTTTGAATAATATTCTTTTATTGTTTGTTTTTCGAGATACCTAACTTATGCCTTATTGGGGGGGGCACTAAAATCATCATTAACTGACTGGCGGAAAAATAATCTTCAATCGTCTATATAAATGCAAACAAGAAAACAGAGTAGAAAATTAAATATAAAAACAAGAGAAGTGCTAAGGGGTGAGTGTCTACGATTTAAATGCTGTTTCGTTTTTGACTTTCCCATAAATAAAATAATATAACAGGACAAAAATATGATTCACAATTCTCATAAAACGTTTAATAAGTCCATACTTGCTAAAAGCATAAGTTTGATGCTTGGTACAGCAGTTATGGCTCCAGTGCTTGCTGAAGAAACCAAGAAAGACAAAGAAATCGAAGTTATTGAAGTCACCGGCGTACGTGGCAGTTTATCTCAGTCAATGAACGTAAAACGTCAATCAAACGGTGTTGTTGATGCAATTTCTGCCGTAGATATGGGTAAATTCCCAGATACTAACCTTGCTGAATCTCTACAGCGTATAACGGGTGTCTCGATTAACCGTGTAAATGGTGAGGGCTCAGAAGTCACCGTGCGTGGTTTTGGCGGTAATTTTAACCTAGTTACTTTGAATGGTCGTCAAATGCCTGCTGCAAATGTCGGCAGTATCACGGGTAATCCACAAGATAAAGGCGCAGCGGGTACTAGTCGTTCATTCGATTTTTCAAATATTGCTTCGGAAGGTGTCAGTGGTATTGAGGTTTATAAAACAGGCCGAGCTGCAATTCCTACCGGTGGTATCGGTGCCACAATCAACATTAAAACACTTAAACCGTTAGATACTAGCGAAAATAGTGCTTCTATTGGTGCTAAAGCGGTTAAAGATGAAAGTGGCGATGGCATTACACCTGAATTAAGTGGTTTAGCTAATTGGGTAAATGAGGATTCAACTTTCGGTATTTCAGTATTTGGTTCGTTTCAAGAACGTGACTCAGGTAGCCGTCATATGAGTACTGAAGTGTATGAACTTCGTACCTATAATGGTGCAGATGATTTAAATTCTCTGACCACCGCAGGTGCAACCGTTATAAATGAGCCTAATATTGGTCAAATCCTATCCATACCTAGTAATATTGGTGTCGGTACTAACGAAGATAATCGTCAACGTACCAATGCGATGTTAACGGTACAATTTGAACCAGTTGATGATCTTAGATTCACTTTTGATGCAACTTATGCAAAAAATGAGAAAGAATCAACATCACTTATTGATGGTGTATGGTTTGCACGTCAATTTAGTTCTGTTGAGTTTGATGGCAACCCGGTTGTGTCTACACCGGTTAAGTTTTCTGAAACAGGTGGCGGAAATAACGCAGTCGTCGGTAAAGATTTCTTTTTCCAAAACTTAGCATTAGCGACAGAAGATGAATTAAAATCTTTTGGTTTTAACGTTGATTACTGGGTAAATGACTCATTAAACCTACGTTTTGATGCTGCAACTTCTGAAGCAACTAGTGGTGGAGCTGGCCCAGACGGACTTAACGTTGTTCGCTTTAATTTGGCGGGTGCTACGGCTGGTTGGCAAACGGTTGACTTTACTACACGCATTCCTTCTGCAAGCATCTTAGTTGAAGATTCGCTAAAAGGTGGTAACGGTAACGGAATTTTTGATAAAGCGGATGTTGGCTCTCAAGTTTGGCAATCCGATATGTCTAATCAAAAAACGTCCACAGACCAAGTACGCTTTGAAGGTCAGTGGAGTGGCGATGATATTGTTGTCGACTTTGGTGTTGGCTATGTTTCAACAGAAATGAGACAAACTCGTCAAGCTTCAAGTGATGCTTTAGGTGATTGGGGTGTAACCGCACCTGGTGATATTCCAGAAGGTTTATTTGAACAAAGTTGTACCGGTTGTGCATTTGAAGATCATGATATGTCAGGTGTTGAAGGTGCTGATTCTATGTCTCCTGGAGGAGCAACAGTAGCGTTAGGTAGTGTTTCATTTGGTGGTGACCCTATTGCGCTTCTAAATGCTGTCGGTCCAACTTACGGCTTAACGTTAGATAATCGCTCAATTAATACCGATGATGATAATACCATTGAAGAAGATATTCTTTCTGCCTATGTTCAAGCGAGTATGGATTTTGAACTTGCAAGTATGCCTTTAAATGTTGTTGCTGGTTTACGTTATGAACAAACGGATGTTACCTCATCGTCGAATCAATTTTTGCCTACCGCAATCATTTGGGAAGCTGATAACGACTTCTTACCTGTACTAGGTGCATCAATAGAAACTATCAAGGATGAAAATGACTACTCTAACTTTTTACCTAGTCTTGATTTAACCCTTGATGTCAATGAAGAAATAAAGGCGCGTGCTTCTTTTAGTATGACTCTTGCGAGACCTTCATATGATCAACTGTTCCAATCTACTTCAATATCACCTCAACCACGTATTACCGCATTTGGTGGTGTAGCAACCGGTAATTCAGGTAATGCACAGCTAGATCCACTGGAATCAACAAACGTTGATTTATCTCTTGAATGGTATTACAGCGACTCAAGTGTTATTTCGTTGGGTTACTATAGAAAAGATGTTAAAAACTTTGTCGGTATCGCGCAAAGTCAAAAAACATTGTTTGGTTTGTTAGATCAAACGTCAGGTGCAGCAGGTACAACCTCAGGTGATGCTATAGCGGCATTGAATGCGGGCGGTTATGAAGTTAACGAAGTTAATTTATTTACCATGTCAGCAGTTTTGCAGAACCCACAAGACTTTCCTAATGGCGCAGCAGATTTCCAAGACCCTGCTGTAAATCCAAACTTTGAAGGCGAAGTGTTTGCTACATATGATGTTTTTGCAATGGCAGGCGATCCAGAATTGCAATTTCAGGTAACAGCTCCTATTAACGATAAAAGTGCTGTAATTGATGGTTTTGAGTTTGCATGGCAACATTTCTTTGGTGATACCGGTTTTGGTTACCAATTAAACTACACTACCGTTGACGGTGATATTGGTTTTGATAATGGTGGTGCGATCACTGTTGACCAATTTGCCTTAGAAGGTTTAAGTGATTCGGCTAACGCAGTCTTAATTTATGAGAATGAAGGATTTTCTGCACGTATCGCGTATAACTGGCGAGATGAATTTTTAAGTTCAACTAACCGTGGTAAAGGTCCGCGTAACCCGGTATATATTGCTGAAACTGAGCAAATCGATGTCAATGTTAGTTATCAGGTATTGGAAGATTTATCTCTTAGTTTAGATGTTATTAACTTAACTGATGAAGGTCTACGTAAGTTTGGTCGTAGTAAAAATAATGTTTTCTTTGTTCAAGAAGCTGATAGACGTATGGTCTTGAGTGCTAATTACAAATTCTAAACAGTATTGAATTTTCCTCGGTTGAAAATTTTTCACCGAGGAAGATTTTCTGAAGTTGACCAATTTGGTATTTCACTATCTATGTATGAAACATGGTGATAATGTTTCATACATATTCATAGCGTCGTTTTTCCAATAATAGCTATCTGGATAAATACGTAATTTAACAAAACCAATAATGCGAAGTATGCTTATGAGTAAGGCAACTGTCTTAAATAATGTTGATCACAAAGATCTAAAAGTTAATACCCAGCCTCAAACGAATCAAAATGTGAACCGTTCTTTAGTCTACGCGACTGAAATAAGCGAGTTACACAAAGAGTTTCCCTTGGTGTTTTTTAAACAACCTGATACTGGCCAAACACAGTTACACGCAATTTTGGGTTTGGAAAAAGATGAGAATTTGTTTATTGGCGAGCATGGATGGACAACAAGGTTTGTGCCCGCTCTGCTTGCAAGAGGACCTTTTAGTCTAGGTTATAAAAATACTGAGAACACCGATGGCAAAAAAGCTGATCCTGTTATCTGTATTGATATGGAAGACTCAAGGGTAAATGTGGAACAAGGAGAGGATGTTTTTCTTCAATTTGGTGGCGAAGCACCCTACCTAAATTACGTCAAAAAAGCCCTGCAAACTATCGATAGCGGCATCAATTTTGATAAAACGCTATTTACTTTAGTTGAGAGCATGGATTTATTAGAGCCGGTGTCTATTCAAATTAAGCTCAGCAATGTTGAAGAAGTAAACTTCAGTGATTATTACACCATTAACCAAGAAAAATTATCACAACTGGCACCAGAACACCTAGCCACGCTAAATCAATATGGTGTGCTGAGTTTATTGTATTTTATCTTATCTTCAATGGGAAATTTTCAACAGTTGATGGAACTTAAAAATGCCAAATCTGCAATGTTTTAACGCTCATTATTTTACGAAGGAGCGTACATGGCAAAGCTAGAAAATGAAGTCACTATACTCGAGGGGGTTACTCCTGAGTCGATTCCCTATGATGAACTTTTTGCCCAAGGAAAACCTGTCATTCTCAAAGGACTTGTCAACGACTGGCCTTTAGTGAAAGCGGGGCGGCAATCTCCTGATTTGGTTATGGATGAACTTCAACTTCATGATAGCAAACGGCCATTGCTTGTTTATCAAGCTCCTCCAGAAATTCAAGCCCGTTTTGGTTATAACAAATCTTGTACCGGCTTTAACTTTAGCAGTAACCGCTCGTCCATTGCCGAAGTATTTGAGACAATACGGAGTCAATTACCAAAGGATGAACATGACTATTTGTATATCAATTCACTCAGACTTGATGAAGGTTTTCCCAAACTTAGCGAAAGTCATCAGTTAGCTTTTGAACATCCCGAATTTTTTGATAATCAGCCAGTTGCTAAAATCTGGTTGGGCACTGAGTCTGTTGCCGCAGCGCATTTTGACCAGCCCAAAAATATTGCCTGTTGCGTCGTTGGTAAGCGACGTTTTACCTTATTTCCTCCTGAACAAATTGACAATTTATATCCCGGGCCATTGAGTCCAACCCCTGGTGGGCAAGTGGTCACTGTGGCTGATCTCAGTAACCCTGACTTTACTCGATTTCCTCGTTTAGAAACGGCGCTTGAAAATGCTTATATCGCAGATCTTGAACCGGGAGATGGCTTATATTACCCAAGCATGTGGTGGCATGAAGTAGAAGCTTTTGATCGTTTTAATGCCATGGTCAATTTTTGGTGGATGGCCGCTGAACCCTATTTAGGTAGTCCGATGGATGTATTAATACATGCCATGAAGAGCCTTAGAGATCGCCCTGAAAAAGAAAAAGCCGCGTGGCGCGCATTATTCGATTATTACATTTTTGATGATCCTGAAAAGGTACGTGCTCACTTACCGACAGAATGCCATGGAGCATTGGCTCCTATGGACGAAAACCAAGCGAGACGCTTGGGTGCCATGTTACGAAACAACCTAAATCGCTGAAGAAAAGGGAGTCAATATGCATTCAAAAACCAAAGTAGTGATAGCGGGTGGTGGAACATCGGGTTGGCTTACTGCTTATAGTTTGATAACACGCCTTGGTAATTTACTCGACATTACCCTCGTTGAGTCTGATCAAATTGGTACCGTTGGTGTCGGTGAAGCAACCATCCCTACTATGCGATCTTTTCACCAGTTAATTGGCATTGATGAACAAGAGTTTATGGCAGCCACTCAAGCAACGTTTAAATTAGGCATCCAATTTGATAACTGGGGACAACAAGATAATAGCTATTTTCATGCTTTTGGAGAAATTGGTCAGCGTTCTTGGATGGCTGAATTTCATGAATTTTGGCTGGCAGCGAAAGCACAAGGCTTTGGCGGTAGTCTAGATGATTATTGTCTCGAACTAAAAGCCGCTCAAGCCAATAAATTTGCCACTAAAGCCGGTAAGAAACCGGTGAATTATGCCTTCCATTTAAATGCCACCGCTTATGCAGAATACCTACGTAAAAAAAGCGAAACGGCTGGCGTAATACGTAAAGAAGGGCTGATAGAGCATGTTAAAAAGCACGATGATGGTCAAATCTCTGCTTTGATATTAAACAGTGGCGAACAAGTTGATGGTGACTTTTTTGTTGATTGCACGGGGTTTCGTGGACTGTTAATAGGTGAACATTTAGGTATTGGTTTTGATGATTGGAGTCATTGGCTAGCATCTGATAGCGCTATTGCGGTTCAAACAGAAGCTGTGGAAGCACCAAAACCATATACTCAAGCAATTGCGCATTCCGCGGGTTGGCAATGGCGTATTCCCTTACAAAACCGTGTGGGTAATGGCATTGTTTATAGCAGTCAATTTTTGTCTGATGATGAAGCTAAAAGCACCTTAATGAAAAACTTGAAAGGCCAACCACTCACCGAACCTCGAAAACTCAGCTTTACCACGGGTCGGCGTCAGAAGTCATGGCATAAGAACTGTGTTGCCATCGGTCTTTCCAGTGGGTTTTTAGAGCCACTCGAGTCGACAAGTATCCATCTTGTTACAACCGCGATACTTAGGTTAATGAAATTGTTTCCTTTTGCTGGAAATACTGAGTTGCTCGCTAAGCAATACAATAATGAAGCCGAGTTAGAACTTGAGACTATTCGAGATTTTATTATTTTGCATTACCATTTGACGGAACGTAATGACAGTCCGTTTTGGCAACATTATAAAAATATGGATATACCGGAATCACTGGCCCATCGTATGGCTATCTTTCGGGACAATGGTTATGTTTGGCCAGACGATGTTGGCTTATTTCGCGTAGATTCTTGGGTGCAAGTCATGATGGGGCAAGGTTTGATGCCTAAACAGCATCATCAGGCTGGTCGTATTTTACCCACTGAAGGCCTAAAAGAACAAATGGCAGCATTGCGGCAAATGATAGCGAATTCTGTTGCTCAATTACCTGAACATACAGATTTTATTAAACAGTATTGCCCTAGTCAGGGGATGTAAGTTATCCATGCATATTATTAAATTTTCCGTAGGTTCTTATAAATGAAAACTCGTGTAGTCATTGTTGGAGGGGGCACCGCTGGCTGGTTAACGGCAGGGATTATTGCTGCGAAGCATTGTTCTCAAAGTACAGAACCGCAACAAACCGAAATTACTTTAGTCGAGTCACCCGATGTTAAAAATTTAGGGGTGGGCGAGGGGACTTGGCCAACGATGCGTGACACACTGCGTCAGATTGGCATTTCAGAACGGGAATTTCTCAACTGTTGTGATGCAAGTTTTAAACAGGCCTCTAAATTTGTCGGTTGGTCAAACGGCAATAATGAACATTATTACCATCCGTTTACTGCCCCGTCAGGTTATGGTTCGGTCAGTTTGGCTGAGCATTGGTCAGCAACAGCTAAAGACATTGATTTTGAGCGTTGGGCTTGTGCACAAGGCACCATTTGCGAGCAGTATTTAGCGCCTAAAATGCCACAAATGCCCGAATACGCCTTTAGTTTGAATTATGGTTATCACCTTAATGCGGGGAAGTTTGTTAAAATGCTTCACCAGCATTGTGTTGAAAAGCTTGGCGTCAAATACATTCAAGGACATGTTGAGCAGGTAGTTTCTGCTGAAAATGATGATATCGCTGCGATTGTGTTAACCAATGGTGAACAAATATCAGGCGATTTATTTATTGATTGTAGTGGTTTTGCCGCCATTTTAATGGGTAAACATTATCAAATTCCTTTCAAATCAAAACAGCATATATTGTTTAATGACACCGCACTCGCTGCTCAGGTTGAATATGCAGACAATGATACGCCAATCGCTTCATGCACGGTAGCAACTGCACAAGATAGTGGTTGGATTTGGGATATTGCACTGCAAAATCGACGAGGTATTGGCCATGTATTTTCGAGTGACTTTACCAGTACGGAAAAAGCGGAAGAAGCGCTGCAAAACTACTTGAAAAAAGATCCCTTTCTTAATGCACAGAATGTGACTACTCGCACCATTAAATTTACCCCAGGTCACCGAGAAACCTTTTGGCACAAGAACTGTGTTGCCATTGGTGTTTCTGCAGGTTTTGTTGAACCTTTAGAAGCAACGGCTTTGGTCTTGATTGAAAAGTCAGCCGAATGGCTCAGCCAACAACTTCCTCGTGAACGAACTGCTATGGCAGTATTGGCAAAACGTTTTAATGCGCTTACTTTAGAGCGATGGCAAGAAATTATTGATTTTCTTAAGTTGCATTATATTTTGTCAAATCGTAGGGACAGTGATTATTGGCTAGAGCATCAACAAGCAAACTCTATTCCTGAAAGTTTACAAGAAGCAATGGCGTTATGGCGAACTCAAGCACCAGGGGTTTATGAGAGCAATCAACGCTTTGAGCTGTTTTCGTCGGCCAGTAAACAATATGTCTTATATGGTATGGGCTTTAATACCGAGCAAAAATATCAAACTCAAACCGCTTTAAAAGAAGCCGCTTTAATAAAGCGATTACGCAATGATATCCATCATTCGACAGAGAAAATGCTTAGTGCATTACCAACCAATCGACTGTTTTTAACTAAATTAATGGAAAGTAGCAACAGAGCCAATTAGCGAATTGAGATAAAACTACTGATCGTTAAACGACCTTGCGTGGGCTCACTCAATAATCCCATTTTTGGTCGGATATCCCCTGAATGCAAAACATTGCTTGGGTAGATGACAGCTCGATTCATCCTCGCCTCAACAGAGTGAATTTGTTTAAATAGCCCGGTATCGCCCTCAATATATTTTGGCTTTTTATGCAGGTTTTCCGCGATGGCTTGTTGTTTTATTTGCTGTCGATATGCAGCATGTCGTGCTGTTGATATGCGTTCAAAACCGCTAGATTTATGTCGGTACAAGGACGTACCACCATGCTCTTTGTCACATAAGTAATGTACCATGGCCAATTGATTATCAGCTGGCGTATCAACATGTGGCAACATTTGAATCGGCCTTAATTGTGCTACTGGCGTAGTTGTTAAAGAAAAAGCAGACATGATGATATCTGCTTTAGTCGCGTTTACTAGGCCAAAGGTCGTTTTAAACAAAGGAAATAGCTGACTTATTTGCCGGTGATAGTTGATCGGCGTTATCTTTCTTATTCCGGGGTAATAATCACTGCTTTGTTGATGATAATTTTGCTCACTATCACCACAAGCCAAATTAATCAGCTGCTGTGGATTAATAAACAAATTATCAATAACCAATAATGGGATTCGCTCATCACCAACGATAAACAATGATGATTTCATCTGGGCATTGAGTTGAAGGTCTTTATTGTCCACTCAACCGCTCATTTTTTCTTTCAATCAATGGATATATTTGGCCAAGTGAAGTGATCATTGTATAAATAGCGGGTAACAATTGTTGTTGATGTAGCTCAACAATGTCTTCATTTTTTAATGCCGCGAGCTTGTCTTGATTAATGGTGTAAAGGCCATTTAAGCGAGTATGTTGTTCATTAATAAAAGTGATTTCTACCGACAAGGTTTGTATTAAGTCGAATTTTTTAACTGCGTTGATTAGTTTATTATTGTCTATTTTTCCTTGCATAAGTTGGGCTAAGCATTGTTTAGCCTCTTGAAAATAATCGCTTTCTTCTCCTGTCTCGGTAAATAATGAGTAAACGTCATTTGATGTGTTTATTGAGGTATTCGCTGATGCATTGGTAGATGTGTAGTCAACAATCGTTGGGCTGTTTAGATCAATGCAAACAACATAATCACCAGACTTTGTTGATTCCTCATCAACAGCATCACCAATAAAAAAGGGTTGTCGTTGAATTTGTAATGGTAAATAAACCCCTTGCCACTGGTCATCTAGCCAAAAAAGATTCTCATCTTTTTCAAAGCCGAAAAGGGCAGTACAAACAAACTCGCCTGTTTCACCATGCTTGGTGAGCACTATAGGGTGCTGCACGGCTAAGTGAGTAAACTCGGCTATAACCGCCGGTATAAGATTCAGCTTTGCGCCATGGTGCTCTGCCTTCGCAGGATTTATGCTTAAATTTTTATGTGCTTTATTATCAATAGCAACTAAGTTTTCCATGGTAACTATCTCGGTTAAATGGCACTTAGGCCATACTGACGGATTTTATTAAGCAATTCCCTATTGGTGGGTAGTGATTTACTTGCCTGCTGGATCATGTTTTTATTTTTAGTGAATTGCTGCTCTGCATAACTCCAGTCATTTAATAACTGTGGTGAAAGGCTATAGTCACTTTTAAAACCCATGCCGTAAAGCACATATTGATAACTCGCCGCAGGGAAGACTTCATTATTACTGGCAAAGTCATAATCTGCGGGTGATCGATATTTCCATAACTGCATCAACTCCAGCAAACTGTCAGGGATAGTTTGAGGATCACGGTTATCGGTCCAAAAGGCGGTGTCTGAACGTTTACTCAAGATGTAATGTAATTTAAGAAAATCTATGATTTTGTCCCAGCGATATAAAAAGGTTTCGTTGAAACGTTTTGCCGTGATGTCCATGACATCACGAGTGGCGGGTAATTGTTCACTGA
>MAAC01015882.1_pt1 | contig 23588 bp, 24 predicted proteins | sample 1115981 | NCBI WGS metagenome assembly MAAC01 (sample SAMN04961126, study PRJNA320927) | seawater metagenome | isolation source: sample BD02T64 sea water enriched with oil for 64 days | place: USA:Gulf of Mexico | collected 2013-07-27
TTTATGAAAGAAGTAAAAGTTGCCCTTGAAGCAGGTGAAAATGTTTACCTAAGAGGATTTGGTAGCTTTATCATCAAGAAAAGAGCGGAAAAAACAGGGAGAAACATCTCTAAGAATACTACAATCATCATTCCAGCTCACAACATACCAGCGTTTAAACCAGCTAAGGTATTTTTGGACGGAGTGAAGAAGAAAGCTGGAGTAAACTAATTTTACACTAGTATCTGATGAAAAAAGGTCCCGTTATAGCCATTATAGTTTCTGTTTGCCTGTTGGTAGCAATGCTTTTATTGCCAATTACCCACACGCCAACAAAAGAGGTTATAACTGAATCTGTTGATCAAAAAATTGAAAGAGCAATTAATATGGTGACATCTTCACCGAGCCCAATGCCAGGTATAATGTTACTTCGCGAGGTTTTAGAAGAAGATCCAGAAAACATAAAAGCTCTTTCTGCTTTAGGATTATTTTCCATCCAATCGAATCAACTTGTGAAGGCAATTGCACGTTTTGAGCAAATTGTTGATATTGATTCACAAAATTACTTAGCTTTGGAAAAATTAGTTGACTTGTATAAGGTGACTAAGGATACCATTAACTGGACTCAAAGCTTGCAGAACCTGTATCAAGTAGAGACGGATGAAGAACGACTTAAACGTATTAAAAGTACGTTGAAGGAATTAGAACACGAATTTGTTAAATCATAAAACATTAAGCTATGCCAAGTGGTAAGAAAAGAAAGAGACATAAAATGGCTACGCACAAGCGTAAAAAACGTCTTAGAAAGAACCGTCACAAGAAGAAGAAATAAATAATTTTCTTGTAATGAATTTAAGCACCTTTCGAAAGAAAGGTGCTTTCGCATTGAATTTAGGGAGCCTTTTGGCTTTAGTATAAACCTTTAATCCTTATGTGTTGAGTAACGAATTGGTAATCAAATCGACTCCACATGAGATAGATATTGCACTTCTACGTGAAGGTCGTTTGATCGAACTTCACAAAGAAAAACAAGACAACAGCTATGCTGTTGGTGATATTTATCTTGGGAAGGTTAAAAAGCTAGTTCCCGGTCTAAATGCTGCCTTTGTAGATGTCGGATATGAGAAGGATGCCTTTCTTCACTATCACGATTTAGGACCTCAAGTTCGTTCTTTGAACAAGTATGTGAAAAGAACAATGGCTGGAAAGCAAGCACGTTGGATGTTGTCTGAATTTAATCTGGAATCAGATATAAATAAGGATGGAACCATCGAAGATGTATTGCAAGTTGGACAAAATTTAATTGTCCAAGTGTCCAAAGAACCTATTTCTACTAAAGGACCACGTATTAGTACAGAAATTTCAATTGCAGGTAGGTACTTAGTTTTAGTACCGTTTTCGGACCGAATTTCGGTTTCACAAAGAGTTAAACTTCCCGAGGAGAAAAGTCGTCTTCGTAGGTTGTTGAAAAGTATCAAACCAAAAGGTTTTGGTGTAATCATCCGTACAGTAGCTGAAGGAAAAAAAGTTGCCGATTTAGATTCAGATCTAACTCAACTTTTAGAAAAATGGCACAAACTGTTTGGAATCCTAAAAAAAGCTAAACCACCACAAAAGGTGTTAGGTGAATTAGGAAGGGCATCCGCTATTTTAAGGGATGTTTTAAATGATTCTTTTCAGCAAGTTCATGTTGAAGACAAAGCATTGTATGATGAGGTGAAAGCCTATTTAACATCCATTGCTCCCGAGAAGAATAAACTGATAAAACATTATTCTGAGGCAAGTCCTATATTTGAAAAGTTTAACGTTGAAAAACAGATTAAATCTTCATTTGGACGTACCGTTTCTATGAAAAGAGGCGCCTATTTGGTTATAGAGCATACCGAGGCACTTCACGTAATAGATGTAAACAGTGGTTATAGAACCAATAATACGGAATCTCAGGAGGCAAATGCTCTAAAAATTAACCTGCTCGCTGCTGAAGAGGTAGCACGACAATTGCGATTACGTGATATGGGAGGAATTATCGTTGTAGATTTCATCGATTTAAACCTTGCCGAAAATAGAAAAGCATTATATGAAGCCCTTGTTGGTTTCATGAAAGATGATCGGGCCAAGCATAAAATCTTGCCGCCGAGTCGTTTCGGTCTTATTGAGATCACGCGTCAAAGAGTTAGACCCGAAGTCAATATTAAAACAGCTGAAACCTGCCCTACATGTAATGGGTCTGGTGAAGTAGAAGCTTCAGTATTGATTGTAGATCAAATAGAGGACCGTCTTGAAGTTGTATTTAAAGATCTTCAAGTAAACAAACCTACTTTATGTGTACATCCTATTTTGTATGCATTTATCACAAAAGGGCCTATTTCTGTTCGTATGAAATGGTTCTTGAAGTATAAAAAATGGTTGAATGTTAGACCTAACAATTCATATCATTTACTTCAGTACACATTCTTTACTAAGAATGATGACGAAATAACATTTTAAAAAACATCCCTCTATTTATGGAGGGATGTTTTTTTTTACAATTCAGGATTGAAATTTGTAATCCCAAATGCTGTTTCATCAGCAACTCGGTTGATGGCCCCTAATTTTAATTCTGGAATAGACATTAGTTTTTTCCTCCCTTCAAACAATAGCCTCAATTCTTTGATGTCCTCTTCATTGTCTAGAATATAGTCTGAGTCATCTTCCTTTTTTATCTTTTTCCAATTCCCAGGCACCAATGTTAATGGGTCCCCGTCATAACTAGCATAATGAATATGATCTCTTTCTCCTAACTCAATGACATCTGCAAGTAGGGTTTCCCCGGTTTCCGTAGAAATTAACCTATAGGAAAAATGAACTTCGACTTTCGATGAACCTTGGTGTTCGTTATATATAACTTTCTTGAAAATTTTCTTACGAGTTGATTTGTCCTCTTTGATTGTGCTGTCGGTCCAGCTGTAACTATAGCCTTTTACTTCTTCAGCCTTAACTCTATCACTAGACTTGTGGTAATGGATGATCTCTCCAATAAGGACTGCTTTAGCTTTAAGGCTTTTCCTTTTGTTTTTGTAGTTTGGGTATTTCCCTGTTTTATTGGCATGATAAGTATCTCTATCTAGTGGTGAAATATTATCTCTATTCTCAATTATTTTAATAAAGGGATTTTGCTGACCTATGATTGACGAGACCACCTTATCTTCAATATCAAATTGTACGTTATATTCATTGCTGTAATTGTAAAATGGCAATACTAAAATGGTTAGGCTCGCCTCTTTTTGTGCTTTATCTTTTTGATTTTCACTGTCTCTGTAATTTCCCAGTGATGTATATTGTTGATAGGCGAGGCGATACTTTCCAGTTCTATAGGCCTCCTTTGCTTCTCTGTATAGGGGTTCAAATTGAGCATATAGTTTTAAGTCTTGAATGTCTTTATAGTTTGCGTCAAATTTTTCAACTTCTTCGAGTTGAATTGCGGCTTTTGTAAATTGATCCTTATCTAGAAGGTATGTGATTTCATCGTAAACCTTTCCTAGATATATTCTTTTATCCTTTTTAAAATGAAAGGTTGAAGCAGCTGGGATCTTAAATAGGATTCCATATTGTTTTGCACTAGAAAGGTAATTACTGAGGGTTAAAAAGGAGTACACAGATTCCTTATAGTTCTTTTGATGATGTTGTGATTCAAATTCATCTATAAGGTCTTTAAATGCTAATTCGCCATTTTTTCGTAAACCGATGAGCGCCTTAACATTCTTATGATTTTTATCTAAGGCTTTGAAATAGTAATTGGCAGCTTCAGTATAAAGTCCTTGTTCCTCGAATTGGCTTGCCTTTTTTACCATTCTTTTTGCTCCACATCCCTGAAATACAAGCGCTAAGCATAGAATGGTGAATACCATTTTTATAGAATTCTTCATGGCGTTTTTTTTTTACTAATATAGTCTTAATTCGTACATTGTTGCATCCTTAGGGAGCCCCCTTAAGTTACACTATAATCAAAATAATTTCCATAATGATTTGCATCGTTTCACCAGCGAAATCTTTGAGTTTTGACAAGTATGAACCTAGTGATTCAAATACTAAGCCTGATTTTTTAAAAGAATCTCAAAGGCTTATAAATCAGTTGAAAAAAAAATCACCTAAGTCTATTTCTAAGTTGATGTCTGTAAGTGATAATTTAGCTGAATTGAATTATCAACGTTTTCAAGATTGGGAAATGAGTCATGATTCTGGAGCGGTAAACCAGGCAATATATGCTTTTCAAGGAGATGTATATCAAGGTTTGGAAGCTGAGAATTTTTCTTCAGAAACATTGAAATATGCAATGGATCATTTTAGGATGTTATCGGGGTTATATGGCCTATTGAGACCTTATGATATCATTCATCCATATCGTTTGGAGATGGGCACCAAGATTACTATTAGTACGCATAAGAACTTATATGGATTTTGGGGAAGTAAAATTGCCAAAAAAATCAATGAGTTGGGAGTCGAACTTGGGGAGAATACTTTGCTTAACTTGGCGTCTAATGAGTATTTTAAATCCATTGATAAAAAGGCCTTAAAGCTAACTATTTGGACACCTGTCTTTAAGGATCAAAAGAATGGTAATTATAAGGTTATTAGTTTTTTTGCGAAACGGGCAAGGGGAATGATGGCTAAATTTGTTCTGGAAAATAGAATAGATCAATTGGAAGATTTGAAAGCTTTCAATTCAGATGGCTATTATTTCAGTGGTGTGGATGAAAAGAAACAAGAAATTATTTTTTTAAGAGACTAGTTATGAAATTTGGAAATATCAATCAAGCTGAAATAAAAGTAATAGAAGGCAATACCCTAACCTTAGGTTTTTCTGAGGGTGAGGATCTATTGGTAGATATGCCAGCTGACGAAGTTACACCAGAATTAGGATCAAGTGCTGAGTTCTTTATTTGGAAAGATCTAGAAGGAAAGGCTTGGGCAACTAGAAAAACGCCGTTGGCTAAGTCAGGTGAGTTTGCCATTTTACAAGTCTTAAATAGTTTTGGTGACTTGGTAGAGCTAGACTGGGGATTGTCTGTTCCTTTGATTGTACCTTCTGAGGAACAACATGATAAATTACATCAGGACGCAGAGTATTTATTCTTTATTTCAAATGATGATAGAGGACGTTTGTATGCTAGTAGTCGTGTAGAGGAATATGTTCAAGCGCAATGTCAGGAATTAGAAGAGGAAGACGAAGTCGATATTTTTCTTGTAAAAGAAACAGACCTTGGAATAAAAGTTATTGTAAACGACACCTATTGGGGATTGATTTATAATAATGACATCTTTACTCCAGACCTATACCAAGGTTTAAAAAGAAAGGCTTTTGTGAAGAAAGTACGTGAAGATGGCAGGTTGGATATTACTTTGCAAAAGAATAAATGGCAAAGTATTCCTGATAATGTTGAGCGAATTTTGGCCTATTTGGAGGAAAATGATGGAAAGATGGAGTTGACTGATAAGTCGAATCCTGATGATATTTATGCGGTTCTTCAAATTAGTAAAAAAGCTTTCAAACGAGCTTTGGGAACGCTGTATAAAGATCGGAAAATTGAATTGAGTAAAGAGTGTACTCGATTATTGAAATAGTTGTCAAAATGATACTTAGCTAATTAGACTTTGGTTAATTTTGAAAAACAAAACATTAGACATGAAGAATGCTATTGATCAGGGCTCGGTAGAGTTCCAAATAGAAAATAATATTGCAACGATTACTTTTCAACATCCTTTAAGCAATTCACTTCCAGGAAAGGTATTGCGTAAATTGGCTAGTACAATTACGGAATTAGGAGAAAGAGAGGCGGTGCGTGTTATCATTTTGAAGAGTGCTGGTGAAAGAGCCTTTTGTGCTGGCGCATCTTTTGATGAGTTAATTTCTATTGAAGATCTTGAAACTGGGACTGTTTTCTTTTCTGGATTTGCTGGAGTAATCAATGCAGCAAGGAAGTGTCCAAAATTTATTATTGGTAGAGTACAAGGTAAAGCAGTAGGTGGTGGAGTTGGAATGGCTTCAGCTGTTGATTATTGCTTAGCTACAAAGTTTGCAGCGGTAAAATTGAGTGAATTGGCAATTGGTATTGGACCATTTGTTGTTGGACCAGCTGTAGCACGTAAAATTGGAACCTCTGGAATGAGTCATTTGGCTATAAATGCTACAGAATGGCAAACGGCAGAGTGGGCAAGAGAGAAAGGATTATATACTCAGATTTTTGACAATGTTGAGGAGATGGATGCAGAAGTAGTAGCATTGGCTACTAGGTTGGCGTCGTCAAACCCAGAGGCAATGGCTTTGTTGAAAAAAGCCATTTGGGAAGGTACAGAACATTGGGATGAGTTATTGGCAGAGAGAGCCGCGATGAGTGGAAAATTGGTGTTGTCTGATTTTACTATTCAGGCAATTAACAAATTCAAACAAAAGTAATGTCTACAAAAACAAAAGATATCGCAGAAGTGAACGTGAAGCCTACTAAAGAAACTTTAGGAGAAGCTTTTAGGTTAATGTGTACAGCAAGGGCTATGTCAGATCTTTTTGAAGATAACGCAAAGCTTACTGCTAAATACGTTCATGCTACTTCAAGAGGACATGAGGCTATTCAATTGGCTCTAGGGATGCAATTGAAAAATCAGGATTATGTTTCTCCATATTATAGAGATGATTCCATTTTGTTAGGAATTGGATTGCGTCCGTATGAGATCATGTTACAGCTTTTTGCAAAAAAGGATGATCCATTTTCTGGCGGAAGAACTTATTATTGTCACCCAAGTCTTGATAGACCTGATTTTCCAAAAATTCCACATCAATCATCAGCAACAGGAATGCAAGTTATTCCTACTACTGGAGTTGCAATGGGGGTACAGTATTTAGAGAATCAAGGTCTCGCAGAAGACTTTGGCGATGAGAAGCCTGTAGTAGTTTGTTCTATTGGAGATGCAGCAATGACAGAAGGAGAAGTTTCTGAGGCATTGCATATGGCATCTTTAAAGAATTTCCCAATTCTTTATTTAGTCCAAGATAATGAATGGGATATTTCTGCAAATGCAAAAGAAATAAGATCCAATGATGCTGCATATTTTGCACGTGGGTTTAAAAATATTGAAGTAAGAAGCATAGATGGAAATGATTTTGAAGAATCCTACGCAACCATTAAGGAAGTGCTTGAGATTATTCGAAAGGAAAGAAGGCCGTTTATGGTTCATGCTAAGGTTCCATTATTGGGTCACCATACTTCTGGTGTACGTAAAGAATGGTACCGTGATGATTTGGAAGAACATCAAGAGCGTGATCCAATGCCAATTTTGGAAAGACAAATGGCTGCTGCTGGTTATTCTGAAAAGGAAATTAACACCATCCGGGAGGATGCAGCAGAGTATGCTAAGTCAGAATTTTTTGAGGCTCAAGCCGCTGAAGATCCTACACCAGAAGATTTGACGGATCATTTTTTTGCTCCAACACCTATCACTGAAGAAAAAGGGAATAGAGAAGGCGCAGGAAAGGAAGAAACGTTAATGGTTGATTGTGCATTATTTGGTGTACAAGAGGTGATGGCAAAACATCCAGAATCCTTGTTATATGGTCAGGATGTAGGAGGTAGACTTGGTGGTGTTTTCCGTGAAGCTGCAACCCTTGCACAGAAATTTGGTAGCGACCGTGTATTTAATACGCCAATCCAGGAAGCATTTATTATTGGTTCCACTGTAGGTATGGCTGTTGCTGGTTGTAAACCGATTGTTGAGGTCCAATTTGCTGATTATATCTGGCCTGGCTTGAACCAATTGTTTACAGAGCTTAGTCGTTCGTATTACCTATCTAATGGGAAATGGGCTGCTAGTGCCGTAATAAGAGTGCCAATCGGTGCGTATGGTAGTGGAGGTCCTTATCACTCTTCAAGTGTTGAATCTGTTCTGACGAGTATTAAAGGAATCAAAATTGCTTATCCCTCTAATGGAGCGGATATGAAAGGATTGATGAAAGCTGCCTATTATGATCCAAACCCAGTAATTATGTTGGAACATAAAGGATTGTACTGGTCTAAAATTAAAGGAACAGAAGAAGCGAAATGTATAGAGCCAGATGAAGATTATGTAATTCCTTTTGGAAAAGCTCGTATTGTTCAAGAAGCTTCTGAAGCTAAAAGAACGGAAGGAAATAGCCTTTGTATTATTAGCTACGGTATGGGGATTTATTGGGCGAAAACAGCTGCTAAATCATTCCCAGGTCAAGTAGAAATATTAGATCTTAGAACTTTAGCTCCGGTAGATGAGCAAGCTATGTTTGATGCTGTAGCTCGTCATGGGAAATGTATGATACTTACTGAGGAAGCTATAGAATGTAGTTTTGCACAAAGTTTGGCTGGACGAATTCAGGAAAATTGCTTCCAGAATTTGGATGCTCCAATAAAATTGATTGGTTCTGTAGAAACACCCGCTATTCCATTGAATTCAGTTTTGGAAGCGACCTTGATGCCAAATGCTGATAAGGTTCAAGTTGCTATTCAAGATTTATTGGATTACTAAGCCTTAAAGGTTTTTAAAATAAAAAAGCCCCGCTTCAATTGAAGCGGGGCTTTTTGTTGTTTATGGTTTTTATTGAAATATAGTGATCGTTCCGTTCTTTTCAAATGCAGGAGAGTAAAGGAAAGTATATTTTAGATAATAAACATACATCGTTTGGTGCGGATCAGCATCTGTAGGTCCCGCCCATTTTTCTGTAGGATCTACCGACCTGAATACTTCTTTTCCCCATCGGTCATAAATCATTAAGTCATATACTTGGAATGGACATTCTGGTTCTAATAGGAAGTAGTCATTCAATCCATCACCGTTTGGTGATATGGCATTTGGGAAATCTATCGGGCAACCACAGAATATTGGATCTACAGAAATTACATCTCTATGTGTTCCACATTCTGTTTCAACTTCCAGTTCGTATTCCCCGAATTCAGTAACCATTAGTATTTCATCTGTACTACCTGTATTCCAAGTGTAGCTAGCTCCAGAAATACCTGGGTCTAAATATACTGTATCATCAATACACTTATCTATGTCTGGTCCAAATTCGAAGTTAGGTAATTGATACAATGTAAGCTGAATTTCATCGTAAATAGAACAGGGACCTAGTGTTATTTCAACTGAATGAAGGCCTTGTTCAGTAACACTAAAGGTAGGCTCTGTACTTCCATCATGCCACAAGTATGTTGCGTCGGTATTGCTATAAGTAGCGTCTAATATAATTGGCTGCCCTTCACAAAGACTCGTATCTGCTCCTAAATCAACCGTAGGTTGTTCATAGGCCGTGATTTCAAAAGATTCAATAACATAACATCCAAAATTGTTGAAAATTCGAACATAAATTGAATCTGGATTTGTTTCATTTATATATCCTACCTGAATTAACTCATTGGTATTTGCTTCTGCATCGGCTAACGTTTTAAAATAACGTACGATATCAGTTGGAATTGTACGAATATCATCTGTCATCAAATGCAGGTCAAAGGAGGCAGAATCTACGCTACCTATATTACTACATAGGTGCCAATCTACAGGCGGATTTACTATTGGTACTGGGAAAGTAACTAAGATAATAGGTTCGGTCTCGAATCTACAATTTACATCATTTATATTCCCAGATTCCGCAATTAAGCATCTTATCCAAGTACTGTTTTCATAATTCACCAAATCAACAAAAGTGGTCGTTGCACCTGGGATATCTATCCAAGCACCATCACCATTTAAGTTTGATTGCCATTGGTACACTGGGTTGTTATAGCTAATTCCAGTAGTTGGAATCTCTAGGTGGATAGGTGCATCCATACATACACCACCTGTAATAGCAGCTATTGGGTCTACAACAATTTCTGCCTCTGGAGTACAAGCTTCAAGAATAATATCATCTATACTAAGGTCGTTTCCACCACCACCAGCAGAATTGGTGCTAATAATGAAATGAAGAGGAGCTACGGACGTTGTGAAAGGTCCAAGCGTGTATTGGCTCCATTGGTTGTTTGTTATGATATTCGTAGAGGTAATTACTGTACCATTATCATCTTCTACACTAACCGTTATATTGTTGGTGCTGCTCCAACAGTCTTTTGCCCAAAAGGAAAATTTATAGGATACACTTGCACAGGCATCAATGCTCCAATCGTACGCTACTCCAGTATATCCATTCACAAAATTTAGATAGAGTGCCTTGGAGCCAGAATGTGGGCAAAATGACTGAGGTGTAGTATGATAGACAGTACCTGAAACCCATCCAGGGACCGTGTCACTGTTTTCGAATCCTTCGTTTAGTACTTCCTCATAATTAGTGCATTGCCCAAAAGAATTTGTGGAAAAGAAACAAATGAAACCCGTTAGAAATATCGATAAAATTTTACTCATAATTTGTAAGTAGCTACTGGTTTTAAACAGATTTATTTTAAAGTTATGAGAGGGTAAGAGAGTTTTGATGTCACAATATATAAAAAGATAAGAAATATAAGGTATAATATAAGGCTAAAAGGGCTATTGGTTATGGGAGAAACAACTTATATAATTTTTGTTAAATTTTAACAAAGAGGATTTATGTTGTAAGCCGATAAAAGTAAAAAGCCTCCCAATTGGGAGGCTTTTTTACCGATTATTATTCCTTAGACTTAATATTTGAATAATATCATTAAGTTGGAAACCTTTGGCGTTGAGTAAAATTAGATAATGGAATAGAAGGTCTGCAGCCTCATTCTTAAAATTATCGTCATTATTGTCCATTGCTTCAATAACCAATTCGACAGCTTCTTCGCCTAGCTTTTGAGCAATTTTGTTGATGCCCTCTTGAAATAAAGAATGTACATAGGATGCTTTTGAGCGGTCTAGTCTACGCTCAGTAATTATTCTTTCTAATTCATTTAGAAAATTGGGGTTGTTGTTGTTGTTGTTGTTGTTGTCTGTATCCCAACAATTGTTTTTTCCAGTGTGGCAGACAGGCCCTGTAGGCAATGCGAAAATAAGAAGGCTATCTCTATCACAATCAATTTTGTAAGATTGAAAAAGCAAAAAGTTCCCAGAAGTTTCCCCTTTGGTCCAAAGCCTTTTTTTCGACCTAGAATAAAAGCAAACCTTTCCATCATCTATGGTCTTTCTTAAGGCTTCTTCATTCATATAACCCAACATTAAATTCTCTTTAGTTATTGGGTTTTGAATTATTGCAGGAACCAGTCCCTGACCTTTGTTGAAATCTATGTTTTCCATGTTTAGTTTATAGTCTTATGGGAATCCCATTATTATACAATTGTTCTTTTAGTTTTTGTATTGAAACCTCTTTAAAGTGAAAAATGGAGGCGGCTAAAGCGGCATCAACATTACTTTCTTTGAAAACTTGTTCAAAGTGATTTATGTTTCCAGCGCCACCAGATGCAATGATTGGTATGCTTAAACTAGCTTTGAGTTCAATTAATGCAGGAATTGAAAAACCATTTTTCTCACCATCATTATTCATGGAAGTAAACATAATTTCTCCAGCACCTCTTTGTTGCACTTCAATCGCCCAATCCATTAATTCCCAATCAGTCTTTTTCTTACCTCCGTATTTATATACTTGCCATATACCATCCTCCAATTTGGCATCAATGGCAATAACTATACATTGATTTCCAAATTTTTCTGATAACTCGTTAATTAAATCAGGTCTATCTAGAGCAGCCGAATTTATGGTTACTTTATCTGCACCAGCATTCAAGAGGTTTCGGACATCGTTGACTGAGCTAATTCCTCCACCAACCGTAAATGGTATATTTATCCTTTTGGCAATATTTCTAATGAGTTCATAGCGCAGTTCTCTATGCTCACAACTTGCTGTAATATCTAGAAAAATCAATTCATCGATACCCAATTTGGAATAGTTATCAGCTAATTCTACAGGGTCTCCAGCATCAATAATATTTGAAAATTGTATGCCTTTTACTGTTCTTCCATTTTGAATATCTAGACAAGCAATTATTCTTTTTCCTAACATAGCTCAATTTGTTTGAATGATAAATTTCTCCAATTCCTTGAGGGATATACGTCCTTCATATATTGCCTTTCCTACTATGGCTCCTTCTAGATCCATTTTTGCTAACTGTTCTAAATCACCCATTGAAGAAACTCCTCCACTAGCAATTAGTTTTATCTGTGGGAATTTGTTTTGAATTTTTTGGTATAATTCAAAAGAGGGCCCCATTAACATACCGTCTTTACTGATGTCTGTACAAATGAGGTACTTTAAGTCTTGGGTGGTATAGCTTTCTAAAAAGGGCAATAAGTCAATTTTTGAATTATCCATCCATCCATTAATGGCAATTTTTTCTCCTCTGACATCTGCACCAAGTATGATTTTATCTACTCCATAGCTGTTCATCCAGTTAGACATTTTTTCTGGTTGGCTAACTGCAACGCTGCCGCCTGTCACTTGATTCGCTCCGGAATCGAAGGCTTGTTGAATGTCAGAATCCTTTTTTATACCACCTCCAAAATCTATTTTTAAATTGGTGAATCTGGCAATCTTTTCTAGTACTCGATGGTTTTTAATACCCTTTGATTTAGCACCATCTAGATCTACCAAGTGCAAAAATTCGATTCCGTGATCTTCAAATGATTTAGCAATGTCTACAGGAGAATTACTGTAAATTTTTTTGGTGGAATAGTCTCCTTTAGTTAGTCGGATACATTTCCCATCAATGATGTCTATGGCTGGGATTATTTTCATAATTACATGTTTAAAAAGTTTTGTAGGATTTTTTGTCCAGGTTCACCGCTTTTTTCAGGGTGGAATTGGCAGCCAAAAAAATTGTCTTTTTGTAAAGCTGCCGAAAATGGTTCATGGTAATGGGTGGTGGCAATAGTGCAACTTGATAGGTTTGCATAATAGCTATGAACGAAATACATGAATTCATTTTCTTTTATTCCTTCGAAAAGAGGATTTTTAGTACCGCTGATTTGGTTCCAACCGGTATGCGGTACTATATTCCCTTCAGGGATGATAGAAATGTTGTTTTCAAATACACCTAAGCCTTTTATATTCCCTTCCTCAGTATTCTCGCACAAAAGTTGCATGCCTAGGCAAATCCCTAAAACACCTTGTTGGAGTTGTGGAATTAATATATCTAAGTCATATTTTTTTAAAGAATCCATGGCAGCCTTTGCTTGACCTACTCCTGGGAAAATAACTTTGTCTGCGCAGAGAATGTCTTCTTTGTCACTTGTGATTATCGCAGATTTCCCCATCCGTTCAAGTGCAAATTGAACAGACTGGGTGTTTCCTGCATCGTAATCTATGATTACTATTTTCATTTTTTGCGTTATAAAATCCCTTTGGTACTAGGGATTTGGTTATTTAATGGGTCTATTTTTATGGCCATTTTTATGGCTTTGGCAAAGGCTTTGAAAATACCCTCAATCTTGTGGTGTTCATTCTGGCCTGTAGCTTGAATGTTTAGATTGCATTTGGCTCCATCACTGAAAGATTTGAAAAAGTGTAAGAACATTTCAGTTGGCATTTTACCAATCATTTCACGATTAAAACGGGCTTCCCAAACTAGCCAACTTCTACCTCCAAAATCTAGGGCTACCTGTGCTAGGCAGTCATCCATAGGAAGGCAAAATCCATATCTTTCAATTCCTTTTTTATCACCTAATGCAAGATAGAAGGCCTCACCCAACGCAATTGCTGTGTCTTCAATGGTGTGGTGTTCGTCCACTTCTAAATCACCTTTGCATTTTAGGTCAAGGTCTATTAAGCCGTGCTTGGAGATTTGTTCCAGCATATGGTCAAAGAATGAAATTCCCGTATCAATTTTTGAAATACCAGAACCATCTAGTTTTAGGTTTATTTCAATATTAGTTTCGGTAGTACTTCTTTTAATAGTAGCTGTTCTAAGTTCCGTACGAAGAAAGTGATAGATCTCTTTCCAGCTTTTTGTTTGTAGAACCTGAACGTCAACAGAGGAAGAAGGATCTTTTTTATCCGCAATATATATTCCCTTTGCGCCTAGATTTTTGGCTAATTCAATATCTGTCCTTCTATCACCAATTACAAAGGATGCCGAAAGGTCATATTCGTCTGAAAAATACTTATTCAGTAAGCCTGTTTTTGGTTTTCTTGTTGATAAATTGTCTTCTGGAAAACTTCGGTCGATCAAAATTTCAGAGAATTCAATGCCCTCATTCTTGAATGCCTGAATTATTTTATTCTGACAAGGCCAAAATGTATTTTCCGGAAATGAGCTTGTACCTAATCCATCTTGATTGGTAACCATGACCAATTCATACTCCAATTCTTTAGCAATCTTTCCGAGGTATGTAAATATGTTCGGGTAGAATTCCAATTTACTCAAACTGTCTAGTTGAAAGTCAACAGGGGGCTCTATGACCAGGGTCCCGTCTCTATCTATAAATAATACCTTTTTCATATTATGGTTTTTAGTGCCTTAAGTAGTTGTTCATTTTCATTTTTAGTACCAATGGATATTCGTAAACAATTGTCACAGTTGAATTCCTTAGCCCTATTTCTGACAACTATTCCTTGAGCTATTAAGTTTTGGTACACAAAATAGGCATCTGTAAATCTTACCAAGAGAAAATTGGCATCAGATGGAAATACCGTGATTACTATAGCTAGTTTATTAAGAGCTGATGCTAGTTTTTCGCGCTCCTTAATGATTGTGGAAATTTCCCTTTCTAACTTGTTTGGATCATTGAGAACATTGATGGCTTTGTTGATTGTTAGTTGATTGATATTATAAGGAGGTTTAACCTTATTGAGAATTGCCACTATTTGTTTACTCGCGAAAGCCATTCCCAACCGAATACCTGCCATTCCATAAGCTTTGGACATAGTTTGACAAATTATTAGGTTGGGAAGGTTATTTAGTTCCTTCATTAAACTGCCTTCTTTAGTGAATTCTATATATGCTTCATCCAGGATGATTAGCCCATTGAAACTGTTGGCCAGTGCTATTATTTTATCAGAATCGATCCTATTTCCACTAGGATTATTCGGAGAACAAACAAAAATTAGTTTGGTATTTTCATCTGTCTTTTTGAGTACCCCTGAGGGGTCAAAATCAAACTTTTCATCCAATGCATAACTTCTTATATCAATTTCATTAATAGCAGCTAGCACTTCATACATCCCATAGGTTGGTGTAAATAATAAGATATTGTCTTTTTTGGGCTCGCAAAAGCACCTGAATATTAAATCCAATACTTCATCACTCCCATTTCCTAGTAGGATATTTTCGTTCGTACTATTTTTCCTTTTTGCTAGCAGTTGTTTCAGTTCATTTTGAAAAGGATCTGGATATCTGTTAACCCCATTCTGGAATGGGCTTTCGTTGGCATCTAAATAAATTTTGCCCTGCTGGTTAAATTCACTCCTTGCGGAACTGTATCCTGTTAGCGACTTTATATTGTCACGTACTAATTTATTGAGGTTCATGGATTATTTTTTAAGTCCTTAAGACGTATGCTTACAGCGTTTTTGTGTCCCATTAATCCCTCGGCTTCGGCCATTATTTCAATGACAGGGCCAAGGTTTTTGAGCCCTTCAGCTGAGATCTTTTGATAGCTGATATATTTGCAAAAGGCATCTACATTCAGTCCACTGTAGGATTTAGCAAAACCTGATGTTGGTAATGTGTGATTGGTTCCAGAAGCATAATCACCAGCACTTTCAGGGCTATATTGTCCTATGAATACCGAGCCTGCGTTATAGATTTTTTTTAGGTAATTACTTTCATCTTGTACCATTAGAATAAGGTGCTCTGGGGCATATTCATTCACCATTTCAATAATGTCCTCCTCCTCTTCTAAATAGATTAGATTGGAATTCTCAATTGCTAATCCTGCTATATCAGCTCTTGGCAATTGAATAAGCTGGCTATTTAATTCCGCTTCAACGAGTTTTATTAATTCTCTTGATTTTGAAATCAAGATTACCTGACTATCTGGGCCGTGTTCGGCTTGCGATAAAAGATCAGAAGCTATATAACTTGGTTTAGCAGACTGATCTGCTACAATTAATAATTCTGAAGGTCCTGCCGGCATGTCGATAGCGGTTCCCAATTTTTGAGCATATTGTTTGGCTGCAGTTACAAATTGATTCCCAGGCCCAAAAATTTTGTCTGCTTTGGCTATAGTTTCTGTTCCAATGCTCATAGCGGCAATAGCTTGGATTCCACCAATTTTATATACGTTTTTAAGACCAATTAGTTTAGCTGTATATAAAATCGCTGGGTGAATAGTTCCATCCTTATTTGGAGGACTACATAGAAAAATGTTTTTGCATCCAGCCAAAATTGCAGGTATTCCCAACATAAGTACAGTTGAAAACAAGGGGGCAGATCCCCCAGGAATGTAAAGCCCTACATTTTCAATCCCAAACCTTTCCTGCCAGCAAATAACCCCTTCAGAAGTTTCTATTCTCTCTGATATGAAATTCTGTTTTTCGTGAAAGATTCGAATGTTATTACTTGCAAATTGAATGGCTTCCTTTAAAGCATCGGACACTTGTGTAGAAGCATTTTCAAATTCACTTTTTGATACCTGAAAGTTGTTTAAGTTAAGTTTGTCAAACTGTTTTCCATATTTGGTTACTGCTCGGTCTCCTTCTTGTGCAATGGTCTCAAAAATGGGTTGAACTATTGATTCTAAGTCTGTAATTGATTGAGAAGGTCTTTGCAATACCTTGCTCCATGTGTTTTTTGTTGGTTGATATGTACTCTTCATCAGATTACCAGTTTCTCTATATTCATAACTAAAATTCCTTCTGCTCCAGCCTCCTTGAGTTCATCAATTTTTTCCCAGAATGCACCTTCTTGAATAACTGAGTGAAGGGAGCTCCAACCTTCTTTTTCTAAGGGCATGATGGTTGGACTTTTTAAGACAGGTAAAATCTTACTGATGGTTGAGATTTTGTCATTCGGAGTGTTTAGAAGTATATATCTAGATTGTTTACCTCTTAAAACTGTTTGTACACGGAAGATTAGTTTGTCTAGAATTTGCTTTTTCTTCCCATTGATATTTGGGTTGGCGACCAAACAGGCTTCAGATTGTAAAATGGTGATTACTTCCTTCAATCCGTTTTTGAATAATGTATTCCCACTGCTTACTACATCGCAAATTGCATCGGCCAAATCTATATTTGGAGCAATTTCAACAGAGCCTGAAATCTCATGGATCTCGGCTTTTATATTGTTTTTATTGAGAAATTTTCGGAGGGTATTAGGGTAGGAACTGGCGATACGTTTTCCTTGTAAGAAATTGATGGAAGTAAAATCCTCCCCTTTTGGAATGGCTATGGAAAGTTGGCATTTAGAGAAATTTAAACGTTCTAATAAGTCTATATTTTTCTCCTTTTCTACTAGAATATTTTCACCGATGATAGCAATATCAGCTACACCATCCTCAATATATTTTGGGATATCAGAATTCCTAAGAAATAGAATTTCTAACGGGAAGTTATTGGCCTTGGCCTTAAGTTGGTCTTTTCCATTTGATATAGAAATTCCAGCTTCTTTTAATAGTTCAAGGGAGCCTTTGTTTAGTCTACCTGATTTTTGAATTGCAATTTTGAGATTACTCATTGTACTGTTTTGGATACAGTCTGAGTAAATTGGGAAAAGAGATATTGAATATGCATCTGCCGCCTGATTTACTCAGACGGTAGATTGATAATTAGATGTATAGCAAAGCCACAACTAGATCGTCTGAAGTAGGAGTATCATGATGCAAATGATGTAGCGTATTAAAATTCATCTCTTTGATTTTACTTCTGCAAAGGTGACTATTTTTTTTTGAATAAAACAAGGAGAAAATAATAAATCGAAATATATTAATATTTATTATTGGGGTATTGGTTTGTTTTTGAGTAGAATAGAGTGTGTTTTTAATGTGTAGGGTAAAGGAAAGAAACGCAGATTATTTGAGTATAATCTGCGTTATTGAGATTCTAAAATTGTCTAATAAGGGATAATGAAAAATTCAAAGTTTGGTAATCGACTTCAATTTCTACTGGTTCCATAAGCGCTGCTGGTATGTCCAAAGGTAAATCTGAAGAAAGCAGTTGAAGTGCTATATTTTCCATTTTAACCATTGATTTGGAATAATCCATGGCAACTCTAAAGCTTGTTTTATTTATAAACTCATACTGTGCAGAAAGACCTAATGAATATACAAATCCCAGTTCCTCCTCTTGCGGTAAGCTAAGTATGTCTAAGGCTACTGGGAAACCGAATAACTCTTCAATACTGGCAGTGAATGTTGGAGACTCGAGTAACAAAACGCCAATTCCAGCCTTAGTTTGGATAGTGAATTTCCCATAGGACTGCCTTGCTGTAGGTCCTGCAAGAAAGGAGTTGGATTTCCATTGAGTTACATTGAATCCGATGGTAGGGATTATCCCTCCTTGACTTTCCAAAACTTGATTGAAAAGTACTTCCATACTACTAATTTGCCCTTGGTGAAGGCTGAATTCAGCATTGTTCCATTCTAGAAATGCTCCAAAGTGATCATCCCTTTGATATTCTGCAAATATGCTGAACTGGTTACCTTGTTTTGCAAAACTATTATCTAAAAAATCTGCAAGATTCAAAGCTCCTAAATCACCTTCAGTTAGAACGTCAATATTGGAAGGGTTCATTGCACTGAAATGATGATTTCCAAATTTGCCCATTGGCTTTACAATTCCATATGAAGCTCCAAAGGATATTTTATCCAAAATAGCACTAGATTCTTGTGCTTGACTTGTTAAAATAGTGGCAGTTAAGGCCAATATTGATAATAGTGTTTTTTTCATATTGAGTATTCTAAAGTTTAACTAATCTACATTGCGCAAGAATATACCCTAAATGAACCCCTTCATGAACATTGTTGAAATTTATGGAGTCCTCTACTTTTTCTAAGGCAATGTTATAGCTGGTAGTGTATGGTGTAAACTCTTTAAATATGCCTTGGTTGTAATCTTGTTCAGTTTTTTCAATGATGGATATAAAAAGGTCTTTTATCTGAGTAATTTCTTGACTACTTACTAATCCTTCTGGTTTGGTTCCTATACGAAATTTTGAAATCCACTCCTTTGGGATATCTGGATTTAGTCCACTTAGTTTATAAACTAGTAATTGTTGAGTTACCAAGATATGAGCGAAATTCCATACAATATTATTGTTGAATCCTTCAGGGATTTTATTGAGTGCTTCTGTATCTAGGTTTTCAATAGATTTCAATACTAAATTTCGAACGGCCTTTTGATCCGTAAATAACTTTTTCATGCTGCGTAGATTTGATGAAGGCTAATTTAGTATATATTTTGAAGAATTAAACATGCATTAGACCAGCTTTTTTAAAGTAATAATGTGGCCTATATGGTTGCCCTCATGATAATTATTGAAAGCCAAAGCTTCGTTAATATTGGTAATATGAGCTCCATACCCTGTATGAAATGGTTTGAAATTTTGAAAAGTATTATCGTAGAAATCTATTTTGGTTTGTTCAATGAGTGGTACCATCGATTCAAACAAACTGTTGATATCAACTTGGCTGACTAGGGGAGTACCACTCGACCCTATTTTGAATAATTTTAGCCAGTGCATTGGTGTATGTAGTGGTAGTCCACTTAGTCCGTAGGTTAACATTTGCTGACTCAAGAGTAGGTGTCCAACATTCCAAATTATGGAATTGGTCATTTTTGGCGGTACAAGGTGTAATTTATCAATGTCTAGATCTGAGACAAGGTCTAAAGTATATTTTCTGAAAACTATATTTTGTTCAAAAATGATATTTTGCATACTTGGTATGTATTAATTGGCTTATTCAATTGTGGCTTCTTTTTGCCTCACTAATGCCTGAGTGAACCAGAGTAGCTCTTCTATGAATTTCTCTGAGGATTTAATAAATCGTTCATCTAGGACATTTCCCATATCATCTACAGCTTTGTAAACTTCTCCTATCATTAAGGTTGAAGGTAGTGGGAATGCTTTTAATTTTAGTATTAGCTTCTGTAAATCATGGGACATATTGACGCCTGAAAATTTTCCAGCGGACACTGTAACTATTGCTATTGGTTTTCTGTTGTACTCCTTATAGAAATAATCTAAGGTGTTTTTTAACGATCCTGGAATTCCGCCATTGTATTCAGGACTTACAATTATTATGCTGTCTGCTTGATTTAGGTAATCACTAAATTCAACCATTCCTTCTGGAGGGGTTTCTAAATATTGCAGTCGCTCCTTCATAACAGGGAAGTTGTATTTGGCTATATCCAATAAGTTCACCTCACTTATACGTTTATTTTCTCGTAAAGAATTTGATATGAAGTGAGCAATTTTAGGTGTCATCCTTCCAGTCCTAGTTGATCCACTAATAACAGCGATTTTCATGATTTGTGGTGTTAAATTATATGAAGATAAGGTAGTTATGTTCACTAAGGTAAGGAATTTGTTTTATTGAACTAAAATAATTGACTATTCAATAGTTGGATTATTGGAGTTGGTCAATTGAATAGTCAATTATAATTAGTATTTTTGAATTAGGCTGAAAAAAAATCAAATGATTGATATGAAATCGTTTCAAGATGTTCAATCAATTTTCAATTTTGACTAAAACACTGAGTAATGGATATAGGTAAAGAAATCACTCAAAAGTCTTTCAAATCACCACAAGAAAAGGCATTGATAAACATTTTATTTACTGCTCATTGGTATGAAAGAATGACTATGCACACCTTAAAACCTCATGGTTTGTCTGGTGAGCAATACAATGTTCTTCGCATTCTTCGCGGAAATAAAGAAGAAGCGTATCGACTAAAGGATATCCAGCATAGGATGATAAATAGAACTTCAAATACTACTAGACTTGTAGAAAAGTTGAGGTTGAAGGATTTAGTCCAAAGAGAAGTATCCCAACAAAGTAGAAGAGAGGTATTAATTTCTATAACTGAAAATGGATTAAATCTGCTATTGGAAATAGACAGGGCCATGGAAGAAATTCAAAAGAAATTGGATTTGGCTTTACCATCTGAAAAGGCAGAAAACCTATCAGATGTTTTGGATGAATTTAGAACGGCTTACTCATCGAGGTCGACTAAGAATTAAAGCATATTGTTAATGAAGTTTAATGTAGGTCTATAGGGGTTAAGGTTCGTATAGACCCTTTTTTTTCTTGGGCTATTAATACCATTTTTTGAGCTAGTGCGTTAACATTTAATGGTGTTTGATTTATCATTAATTTTGGAAATATTTGACTTAGAAAATGTAGTATTGGTAAGGTCCAAGTTTCAGCTAGCCGGACTTCAACTCTATTTGGTGCAAATAATAATGGGGGTCTAAATATATTTAATTGCTCAAAGTTAATTTTTTTAAGCTGCTCCTCCATTTTCCCTTTTGTTTTTAGGTATAAAAATGAAGAATTTTTATTTGCCCCTGTACTGCTAATGACATTAAATTGAACTACTTCCTTCCTTTTCGACCAATGGGCGAGTTCAATTACATAATCCAAATCGACTCGTATAAACTCCTTTGCTGATCCAGCCTTTTTTCTAGTGGTACCAATAGTGCAGAATACCTCATGAATTTCACTATCTATAGATAGTTGATCCTGTAATCGATCCATATTTAGAATGTGCTCAATTATTTTTGGGTGAGCGGCTATTCCTGTATTCTTATAATGTACAATATGAATCTCTTTATAAAGAGGTGATTGTAATAACAAGAGAATTAACGAGCGTCCAGTTTCACCTGTAGCTCCCATTATTAGAGCATTTTTCATATTTTTATTACTATTCTTTTTTGTTTTTTTTTGTTTTAGCTGGTAATATTTCTTCTGGGAACGGGAATACTATGGTTGAATTTTTTTCTGAGGCAATATCAGCTAAAGTTTGGTATAATCTTAACTTTATCGCCGAAGGGGATTTATCTATCATTAACCCTGCTTCCAATAAAGCTGCTGCTGCTTGCTTTTCAGCTTCTGCAAGGATGATTCTTGCCCGTCTACTTCTTTCGGCTTCGGCTTGATTGGCCATAGATCGTTTCATGTTTTCTGGGAGTTCAATATCTTTTATCTTAACATCTTCTATTGAAATTCCCCATTGATCTGTTTGGTCATCTACAATTTTCCGAATATTATCTCCAATAGATTCTCTTTTTGATAAGATTACGTCTAATTCAACCTTACCACAGACATCTCTCAATGAGGCTTGGGCCATTTGAGAAATTGCAAAATGGTATTCCTCTACTTCTAATACTGATTTTTCAGGGTCAATAATTTTAAAGAATAATACCCCATTAATTTTACATGGCACATTGTCATTTGTCATTATTTCTTGGGAAGGAATATTAATAGTTATTACCCTTATGTCCACAAATTGAGTGGATTCTACTAAAGGAATTATCCATCTGAACCCAGGATTTAGAATAGAAACAAATTTTCCAAATCTAAATTTTAGCGCTCTTTTATACTCAAAGACAATTCGGATTCCTAATAAAAAGAATACAACAAATATTGATAAGAGAAATGTAGGGAATATTAACATAGTATTTGTTTTAAGATTGTATGTTTCAATAAGTTACAAAAAACTTTATGAAATAACAATTTAAATGTATAGTCCTTGATTGGTACAAATATATGTGGTCTTTATTGCAGATTAATTATGGTTCTTTGGGAGCCAAATTCACCCGTAAATAATTGTAGAGTCATGTGTGTTAGAATATTGGCATGCTTATTGCTTAAGGCAGTCGAGTTGGGCCTATAACCAATATGGGCCTTTTGAGGGATTTTTTATTTTCGGTATTTCAAATAGAAATACATTTTTAATTTTATAAACAGATTTTATGTTAGAGAGTTTTAACTATTTTCGTGAGAGGGAGTTTTGGAAAGTAATTGCCATGTTAGATTGGAATCACGTTGGAGATGACGGAAAAGTATTAGAGCGTGCTAAATATTATTTATCTAAACGATCAGTACTCTCCATTGAAGCATTTAGAAAAACTTTGAATGAAAGACTAAAGGGCTTAGAGGATACAAGGTTTCTTGAGATGATGTTAAGTAATTCAATCAATGGAAAAAAGAAAAATATAACCTCACGACTCTTTTTAAATACTAGATGCTTGGTAATTGCTTCTGGTCAAAAATACTATAAATCCGTCCTTAGTAATCCTGCAAAAATGAAGGAGAATATGGAGTTTGGTGGATTGCTTGAGTTAGCAGATGCTGCTTTGCAATTGAAGATTGGAAACCCCAAGGTTTCTAAGAAAAACAAGCAGGTTGTGAGTTAAGGAAACGCTTAGAAATAGCATGCAATTATTATTTTGAGGTCGAATCTAGATTTAGGTTCGACTTTTTGGTTTAATTAATTTCTGTATTTATATCCTTGTATATATTGCGTGTTTGTGAAAAAGCTATCGTTATATTATCTTTATTTTTACATTTAACCCTTTATATCTTCCACTCATCGAGGCAAAGTCCCATACTTTTCAAAACTGCCGTATTCTTGTAGTGTAGAACAACGATAAACACACAACACAATATATACCTGTTATGAAAAAAATTACTCTATTAAGCGCCTTTGTTACTGTATTAGGATTCGGAAATGC
>MAAC01010644.1_pt1 | contig 23570 bp, 22 predicted proteins | sample 1115981 | NCBI WGS metagenome assembly MAAC01 (sample SAMN04961126, study PRJNA320927) | seawater metagenome | isolation source: sample BD02T64 sea water enriched with oil for 64 days | place: USA:Gulf of Mexico | collected 2013-07-27
AACAAACGTCCAAGACTTAAGAAAATGGCGATCAAGAAATTTGATCCTGTTGTTCGTCAGTGCGTTTCTATAAAGAAGCTAAAATCAAGTAATTGATTCCAGCTCAAGAAAAGCCTCAGTTAACACTGGGGCTTTTTTTTACCTGTTATTTATACCAAATACCCGCTAGTCGGCCATCTATCCACTCTAGGCTGTCAACTTCCAACTTCCAACTTCCAACTTCCAACTTCCAACTTCCAACTTCCAACTTCCAACTTCCAACTTCCAACTTAGTTTTCATATACACTGCCGCTGTTTTTATATACAGTGCTTTTGCTTGTGAATTGTAATCAACTTAGAGGAGTTAACTATGTCGATAAACATTGAAAAAATTGATCCTAAAGAAGCTGAACACTTAATACATGAGTTGGATGAGTATCAAAAAACACTTTACCCCCCAGAGAGTAATCACCTGGATTCTATCGAAACACTCAGTGCTGCAAACGTGCGTTTTTATGGTGCCCGAGAAAACGGAGAAATCATTGCCATTGGCTCTGTGAAACTCTTTGACGATTACGGGGAAATTAAAAGAATTTATGTGCCTGTAGCTCATAGAGGCAAGCGCTTAGCGCAAAATATAATGGGCGTATTAGAGCGGGAGTTAATGGCTAATGGCATCTTTATATCGCGGCTAGAAACTGGCCCTCAATCAAAAGACGCTATAGGCTTATATATGAAACTGGGCTATGCAGAGCGCGGAAAATTTGGCAGTTATCCGCTTGATCCTCTGAGTACCTTCATGGAGAAAAAGCTTGTTGTTACTCGTGCCGATGGATAAGTCGCAATGTGCATTCTAGAAACGGAACGTCTAACACTCAGGCAGTGGAAAAACACAGACTTTGCACAGTTTGCTGAATATTATGCCGATCAAAATAATGCAAAATATGTGGGCGGTCAAAAAAGTATTGACGATGCCTGGCGCCATTTTGCTCTGCAAATAGGTCACTGGCATTTGCAGGGGTTTGGCTATTGGGCACTGGAAGAACAAAGCACAGGAAACTTTGTGGGTTGTGTGGGCCTTTGGAAATCGCCCGGTTGGCCTGAGTTAGAGTTGGGCTATTGGCTGCTAAACGCGCATCAGGGAAAGGGCTATGCGCGAGAAGCTGCACTAGCAAGTAAGGAGTACGCGCTGCATGTGCTTAAAGCAGCATCTCTGGTTAGCTATATAGACCCAAACAACACGCTTTCTATTAAACTGGCCGAGTCCCTGGATGCAAAGTACGAAAAAACCATAGAGCTACTGCAACATGGACCTCACTGCGTCTATCGCCATTTCTAAAGTTGGTAATTAATTTATACGTTCGCTACTTCCAACTTCCAACTCATTCCTCCCTACTACTCTCCTCCAACCTCCTGCACTACAAAATCAATAAACTCATTCACTAGTGCAGACTCTTTACGTCTCTGGGTATAGAGCGCATAAAATTTAGAGCTTTTAACCGGGTAATCACTCAGCACTTCCTGTAAAAGTCCATTAGTTAGCTCTTTTTGCACTAAGTATCTGGGCAGTACCGCAATGCCAAAGCCCTCTTGTACTGCGCTGTAAATAGCATCTTTGCTGCTAAAGGATAAGCCGCCAACCAAGTGTTCGACAATCTCGCTACCTTCGTGACAGAAGATGACTTTTTCAAATTGACTGCTTTTATGTGCCAGAGTGATCATCTGCGCCCCCGCCAAATCTGCAGGAGTGTTAAAAGGTTGTGCTTCTACTAAATACTGATAACTGGCACAAAGTACGTAATCATCCGCGGTAATAAATTTTGCCAGATACGGCTCATCCTTTAATTGGGTACTGCGAAAGGCGATGTGAATGTTGTCGCGGATTAAATCACAGGGCTCATTCGAGTAACTGGCGACAAAGTTAACCCCGCTGTAGCGCTGTTTGAACTTGAAGATTAATGGGGTTAACACTACTTTGCCCCAAAGGCTCGGCGCGCTTATACGCAGCTCACCACTGAGGGTGTCCTTCATGCTGTGGATGCTATCGAGCATCTGTTGATGCAGTTCAATAATATCCAGCGATTTTTTATAAAACTCAGCACCCGAATCGGTTAGATAGATGGACCGGGTAGTACGGTTTAATAACAGCACTTGCATAGAGCTTTCTAAAAAGCGGATATCTTTGGAGGCTTTAGTGGCGGCAATGCCCAGCTGTTCGGCCGCCGCCGAGAAAGAGCCCCGTTGTACTATCGCTACAAACAGGCGCATTAGATGCATCTGGTCTAACTTATGACTCATTATGTCCTCCTGGGACATTGTTTTTGAATAATTATCGCTATTATCATCATAAATTAATAAGAGTAAAGTAATCATATCTTCAAAACAACAACCAGCGAGGAAAGAACATGCCAATAATTGATCTGCTTAGTGCTCATCAAACTCAGCTGCTGAGCATTAGTGCCATTGCGATGTTGATGGCTGTCAGCCCCGGAGCAGACTTTGCCTTAGTTACTCGAAACAGTATTGCCGGCTCTAAACGCGCAGGTTTGTTTACCACTTTGGGCATAGCCACTGGGTTGTGGTTACACATTGGTTACAGCATCGCCGGAATTGCAATTGTGATTAAAAACTCCCCTTGGTTATTCGATACGATGAAGTACCTGGGGGCTGGCTATCTGATCGTGCTCGGAGGGCTGTCTATTTATAACAGTAAAAAGACAGCTACGCTGAACAACAGTGGAAGCAGTAACATATCGGCAAAAAGCGCTTTTGGCAGCGGCTTCATCAGCAATGCACTGAACCCTAAAACCAGCTTGTTTTTCCTGAGTATATTTACCCAGTTAGTCACAGTAAATACGCCGTTAGTTATGCAGATTTTCTACGGAATGATTATCTGTGTGGCCCATATTATCTGGTTCTCAAGTTTGAGTACGATACTCACTCAACCGAAATTATTAGCGCAGCTAAGCCGTCGGAAAATACTCATAGATAACATTCTCGGGGCTATGTTAATTGCCTTTGGATTACGCATCATCACTTTATAAAAACACATAATTACTACTAATTACATAGGAAGAGCTCACATGAAAACTTATCAAATTCACAATGCAAAAGTCGCCTTAACAGAACAGCCAATGCCTGAGTGTGCAGCGGATCAAGTGTTGGTAAAAATGCACGCACTGGCCCTTAACCACAGAGACTATTTAGTGGTTAATGGTATCACCCGTTGGAAACTGGCTGAAGATGGTCGAGTGCCAGTGGCCGATGGGGCCGGTGAAGTAATTGCGGTAGGGTTACAGGTAACTGATTTGCAGGTAGGTGATAGAGTCAGCAGCCTAATTGTTCCCAACTGGCAGGACGGTGAAATGACAGCAGATAAATTGCAGGGATCACCAGGCGGCCCGGGTGCAGATGGGGTGGCCGCGCAGTATCGAGTGTTTAAGCACAGTGCAGTGATTAAGATACCCGACTATCTAAGTTATCAGGAAGCCGCAGCATTACCTTGCGCCGGAGTAACCGCCTGGAATGCCATGGTTGAAAGCAGTCATCTAAAGCCCGGCAACACAGTATTGATTTTAGGTACTGGTGGCGTGTCACTGTTTGCTATGCAATTTGCATTAATGATGGGCTGTGAAGTGATTGTCAGCTCATCTAGCGATGCAAAGCTGGCGAAGGCTAAAGAGTTAGGGGCACACCACTTAATAAACTATGCAACTAACAGTGAGTGGGTCGAGAGCGTACTGGAAATCACCGGCGGTGAAGGTGTGCATCATATAGCTGAAGTGGTCGGTGGCAGTCACTTGAATTTATCTTTGCGCTGTATTCGCAGTGGCGGAACTATCGCGCAAATCGGTGCCATTCAGGGGATTTGTGAGGGTACAGTAGACACTGCTGAGATCATGTACAAAGCCGTCAACATTAAGGGGATTGAAGTAGGGTCAAAAGCGATGCATGGCAGAATGCTAAAAGCGATGCAGACCCATCAGATGAAGCCGGTAATGCACAAAGTATTTCCCTTTGAGCAGTTGGGTGAGGCGATTGATTATCAGGGAAGCGGCAGTCACTTTGGCAAGATAGGGGTTAGTTTATAGTTGGAAGTTGGAAGTTGAAAGTTGAAAGTTGGAAGTCGTAAGTAGCGAGTTGTAAGTAAATCCCCGGGCTGGAGCCCGGGGTTTTTCAGTTTTATATACTGGTCAGTAAAATGCTGGTTTCGCTGTTTAAAACCCCAGGGATCATTCTTACAGTGCTCAGTATTCGGTCAAATTCACTTAAGTTTTCAGCTTTAATCTCCGCCAGTAAATCCCAGTTACCATTGGTTGTATGTAATTTTACCAATTCAGGTATGCCGCGCAGTATTTGAATCACTTGTGCGGTTGAGCGTCCGGTCACTTCAATCATCATCACTGCGTTGACTGATTCTTTATCTATTGCCTCGTGAGCGCGGATGGTGAACCCTAAAATGGCACCGCAGCTGAGCAGGCGGTCGAGACGATTTTGTATTGTTCCTCGAGATACACTGAGCTTTTTTGCCAGAACTGAAATAGAGGCTCTACCATCAATTTTTAAGGCAGCCACTAACTTACGGTCTAAGTCATCATATAGATAAGGAGAAAGTTTACGGCTGTTTACGGCTAAGTTTGGCATTTTGCATTCTCGTTCTGACTATATGCTAGATAATAGTACAAATATTACAATAATATGGCATATTTTATAAGCTCTCAGGCTATTAGCATAGATTTATTATTAATTGACCTTTGAGTCGTACTTGCACAGGTATAAATTTATGCAGCCAGTTAAGCAAACTCCACCCTCTGCCGTCGCCATGATCAGACCGCATCAGTTTCGTATTAATCCGCAGACATTTGCCGATAACAGCTTTCAACTTGATCCGTTAACTATCGCCAATACATTGCAGCAACAGGCGTTTTTGCAGGTGACTAATGTGGTTGAGCGCTTGCGCGAGATGGGAGTAAAAGTGCACTTGTTTGAAGATAGTAGTAATGAGACGCCCGATTCAGTTTTCCCCAATAATTGGTTCTCTACCCATGCATCAGGTGTCGTCTGTACTTATCCTATGCACGCAAAAAATAGGCGCAAAGAGCGCAGATTGGATATTATTGAACAGCTAAAACAGCAATATACGGTTAATCAGTTGTTTGATTATTCGACTATGGAAGCACAGCAGCAAGCGCTGGAAGGCACAGGGGCTATGGTGTTGGATCACGTCAATAAGCTGGCGTACACAGTGCGTTCTAACAGAGCAAGTACACAAGTGCTGGCACGTTTTTGTGCCGATCACAACTATAGAGCACAAGTGTTTGATGCAAGTGATGATCGCGGCATCGCGATTTACCATACCAATGTGTTGATGTGTATAGCCACAGACTTTGTGTTGATTGGGGCTAGCATGATTCGCTGTTCACAGCAGCGTGCGCAGATTATTAGTCAGTTGCAGTTATCTGGGCGTACAGTGATTGAACTGACGGAGGGGCAAATATCCAATTTTTGCGCCAATGCGCTTGAATTACAGGGGGGGAATTCTGCCTTTCTGGCTCTGTCACAGAATGCCTATGATGCATTGAGCGTACAGCAACGTGGCATAATAGAGAGTTTTGTCAGTTTGTTACCCTTGCAGATATCAGCAATTGAGGCGGCAGGTGGGTCTTTAAGGTGTATGTTGGCAGATATACACTTGGCTGCTAAGTAAAATAGGAGGAAGCAAAGATACGCTATCTATGAGATAGCGTATCTTAAAAATTACTTCTGGTACCAGTTACCGGCAGCATTTCTGATGAAAGCACCTGATACGGCGCGCTCAACCTGGCGCTGGGCAACTCTTTTTGCCACTACATCAACACCGACACCGGCGTTGGCTGCAGATTTTGCATAGGCAGCTTTTCGAGCCTGATTGATCGAGTTGATCAAGGCGCTAATTTCGGCGCTGGGGCTACCTTTGACGCTGGCCAGATATCCCTGGCTGGTTTCGCCGATCAGGCCTTGGGCTTTGGCCTGGTCTTTGTTGATTGCATAACTTGCAGTGCTGAAAGAAACTAACAGCAGGGCGATTGAGAAAAATGAAAGTAGTTTGTTCACGCTGTGTTCCTCCTAGAAAAGATCGCTTTGTTGGTTAAACAGGTCATCGATTTCTTTATCGACTTTGATCAGAATTTGATGCTCGATTTTAACGTTTAAATTAATAGTGATAGGTTCTTTAGGCGCTTCTATGGCAATTCTTGGTGAGCAGGCAGCCAGTAGTATTGCGACGGCAACCATAGAACAGCCAAAAATGCCGCGCTGCAGCTTGGCTGAAAAAGCTTGAAACATGGAACTCTCCTTGTCTAACCAATGACTTGATGTCAAAGATAGAAAATATAGCTAGATCCTAGCGATATCCTGATACTAGGTCAATAATAGCATTAAGATTTAGTTGCGTTGACTAAGTTCCATCTACTGAGTGGATTTTTGTATTTGTTGCTGTAACTTTTTTTCCAGGTCACTACTAAATTGCAAGGTTTTTAGCAGTGCCAACAAATTTTCTTCGACGTTGATGCTAAATTTGATCGGGTGGCCCTGCTGCCAATTGGGGTTGTTACCCGCCAATTGGTTTTCTAATAAAAGTCTGCCATCCGGGTAATAATTTAGTTTGATTGACAGTACTTCATAATAAAAATCTTCCAGTATGCTCAAGGCGATTTTCAGGCCGCTATTAGTGTCGGCCATGGCTCTGATTTTATCGTTGGCGCTGTAGCGAATATAGCCTTTGTCCATGGCTTTGACCTGGCCGTCGACAATGTAAAGCTGATCGTTAGAAAGTCGAAACGGCAATTTTCCCTCCAGTGAGCCACTGCCTGTTAAGCTGGGGTTTTGTTCCAGTGCCAGTATATTATTAAGCGGTAAATTACTGAAGTTTATCTGCGAGTTGCCCTGTAGTGGATCTAAAGTAGTTGAAAACCGCTGCAGAGTGAAATCACCCTGCAACATTTTGCCTTGGGTATTATCTAATTGCATTGAGCGATTTGTATCTAAGAGGTTGCTCAGGTTGAAGTTAGTGCTGATATCTGTGATAGCTATACCGCTATTAACCTCGGCAATATCTAGTCTGCCACTTTCACTTAAGCGCTTGTTTTTGTACTGGCTCTCACTGCTTATATTAATGCCACGGGCGACAGTATCGGCTATTTTAAGCGCTAACTCAGTTATTTTATGTTGTACTTTAGCCTCTAGCTTATCTCTGTTCAGTTCAAACTGACCGCTGTGCAGGTAATTACCCTGAGTGATCTGCAATTGGGCAGGCCAGGGCAAGTTTAATAAATCAGCCACTTCTTTTGCGGTACTCTCCAGAGCGAACTTGCTCAACTGCCAGTCACCCACGATGCGGCGAAACTTAACATCACTGTGGATCTTTCCTTTGAGGAGCAGTGGTAAATGGCTGTGGTTAACCTGGTAGCTGGCGCGGTAGTGTCTGTTCGATATTCTGGCAGTGCTGCTAATAGTAATGTTTTTAAATAGATTGTTATTGCGCAAGCTCAAGCCACGCACTTTAGTCTGCAGTTGTAGTCGCAGGGGTGCCAGTTGCAGGTTCTTCAGAGTTAAGCTAATTGAACGATAGCTGAGTTTCTGCTTAGCTGCAGTCACAGCGGAGCCTGAAAGATGCAAGTGCACGGGGGAGAGTTGCAACTTAGCTAAATTAGCACCAGCTGTTAGTAAAGGTATGGTCAATTGTATCGCTTTACTGCTGCTAATGTTTAATGCATTACTGCTAATTTGCGCCGTGGAGAACTTTTTAAGCTGCAGCTTGAACTTTTTTTTCAGGCTTACATCGATACGCTCGGGGGAGAGTTGCAGCGAACCTGCGGTCGTTAAGAGGGCTTGTTTAAACGGTAGGCCAGTTGCCTGCAGCTGTAAGTGGTTAGCATCAAAGTTCAGTCGAGCACTTTTTCTGGCAAGGTCTATCTTGCTAAGTTGGATACCTATCGCTTTATGGGTAATGACCCCGACAGGGCTGTGCCACTGTCCGGGTTGCAAGGTCAAAGCTGTATCTGCAATTTTAAGGGCGTTGTCAGTTAAGTTCAAAGAGATATTGAGTTCGGAATCGGTAATGATTTTCAGTTGTTCAGTAAAATAAAGATCCTTCCCCCCGCTGGGGCTAGCGGGGCTTTTAACAGTTAAGGCTGCGCTGCTCAACTGGTTTATCTCCAGGCTCAGACCTTTATTAAGTCGCAGTTGGGCACTGTTTTGCAGCAGCGAGAAGTGGCCGCTTAAGTCGGTTTTTAGTCTCTGCAAAGGTAGTGCTAGCTGGGCATCAGAGTTGTCCAGGTTCAGGTTAGCCAGCTGAAATTCGACAGCTAAGTGACGTTTTTGTAAATCTGCATGTTGTACCTGAATGAGCAAAGGCTGGTGGGTGAGCTCTCCTACTGGGGTGCTCCAGGGCGCGGCATCAATAGTGGCGGCGAAAGCGGCAACCTTATTAATTTGGTATCGATTGTCGAAAGCTAATCTCAATGCTGATTGCAATTTCACCCTGAGCTGAGCAGAGTGTGCATCGGGGCTAGTAAAATCACTGAGCAGAATGTTACTTGATGGTTGCAACGCAATCGCTAACTGCTGCTTATCCCAACTGAGTGTACCGCTAGTGTTTAACGCTAATGCGCTGGCACTCAGTGTCTGTTGTGCAAGGGGAAAGCTGGGTTGGCTCTGTGTTATTTGTATGTCGAATTGGCTATTGAGCTGCAGTTGCGACAGCCAGTTATCGATATCAGCGGCGCTGTGCGGCATGTCCAGTTGGTGTTCGAGCTGCAGTTGCGCATCGAGGGTGCCAATTTGTTGCATTTGACTCAGGTTTAACTGTTTTGACAACCAAAGTGAACGCAGTTTGAACTGCTTGAAATCTATTTTTTGACTGGCCTTGATCTGCAGTTTGTCTGCATTGGTCTGAATCTCGCCTTGGAGTTGAACATTAAAATACGACTCTGAGTTGCCTTGCTGCAGCGCGCCTGGCGGGGCTGTTAGGTTAGCGCTAATAGTAAATTGGTTCTGGGTATTGAGTGACATTTGTAGTTTCGCCAGCGGTACCCCATTTTCAAAATAATCTCCTTGCAAGTCGATTTGTTCTGGGGTCAGTAGTAATTCGCCGTTAACAGAAATTTGCTGCTGCGGTTGTTTATCCCAGGTCAGCTGTAGTTTTGCTACTTTTAACTCATCGATGGCTACTTTGCTCAGCAATGCTGCTGGTAGCATGTTGAAAAGCTGCATCTGTGTCGACTCTTTGAGTGCTGGTGGCTCAGCAGTGCTGATAAGCTGCGCATTTAACTTGTCTATATAGATAGCCGTGACTTTTTGCCGAAGCAGTAAATCTAATAAATTGTATTCAACCCGTAGGTCTGTAACCCTGATTTGTGCGTCTAGTTGGCCAGTATCTATTTTGAAAAACGCAGTGCTAAGTTGCAGCCTGTTATTGCTGGGGTATTCGATCTGGCTGCTACTGGAAATTCCGTAATTGCTCAGTTGGCGCTCCAGCAGCATACCGATCAGATGCGGACTGATGGCATACACTAGCCCTGAAAATAGTAGTATCAGGCTACAGCTAAGGGCGAATTTACTTTTTTTAGTGTACAAAAGTGCAGTAGTTTTAGTCATATAGCTATCATAGTAACTAAGGGTCAGACGAACAAGTATACAATAGGTTGTTAACCACAGAAGCAGCGAAATTCCTCAACCTTTTGAGAATGATCTGTATGAGTGTATTAGAGAGGATTCATCTGGTGCTTTTACAGATAAATAGTTAGAAGTAATGAACCAGCTTGCGTAGCTAATATTTATCATACTGTTAAAATGGCTCCCTTTTAGAACCTGGTAGCCGGGCATCGCTCATAAGCGCTGATGGCTCTGTACTTATTTACTTTTTGAGGCTTTTTTCTGGTGAATCCAATCATACTTTTCATAATTTCTGGTTTTGTGTCTATGGCGACAGCTCTCAGTGCTGGGGCATTAAACAAATTACCTAAAGATCAAAGAGAGGGCTTCTTATCTAGCAACAACGGTGCTTTATTAGTAGTCATGGCTGGTAATCTGGCCGCCTTGACCTTAGTCGGCGCTATGGCATACGGCTTTGCTAACTTGCATTGGGCTATTCCTCTTTCCTGTATTTTTATCAGCTTTCCAGGGGCACACGTATTGGTCACGCAGAAGCTATTAGGTGATAAATGGAGTTTGCTATTAATGTTGCCTGCTACTTTAGTGAGTGCAGTTTTGTTGTACTTGTATTGGTAGTGAGCAGAGCGTCAGGCAGGCTGTTGTCCCAATAGTGGCAATGGCAAGATCCACTGCTCTCATAGAGCGACGAAAAAAACTAATCTATTTGTACATAGATTAGTTATGATCAAAGTTGACGGCTGTGATCCATATAACTGCCTGCTCATATTCCTAATTGTTACTGTTGGAAATAATCTATGTTCTTCGATGAGTTGAATCTACAAAGTGCTGTGATAGGTGCGGTATTGGCTTTTGCGATTAGTCTGGTGCTGCTGCTGTGGTCTTTGTATCACACAGCCAGACAGCGCCAGCAATTAAATTTTCAATTGCAGTTACAAATGGATCGTGAAAAAAATATCAACAGCCAGCTGGATATTCAACGTCAACAAAATCAAAAGCTACAACAGCGCAATATCTCAGTAGAGCAGTTGCTGCATGCTGAGCAAGTGATGAATGCACAGTTCCAGGAGAAAGTGTCTGTTTTTGAATTGTCAGAGCTGGAAAAGAAAAAAATCCAGGCTGAGCTGGAGGAGTATCGACAGTTATTGGTTAGAGCCAACAGCCAGATTACCGAGCTGCAAGTGCGCTTAAGTAGTGAACGGAAGGTGAGTGAGGAGAAATCTCAGCTATTTAATCAGGCCCGAGATCAGTTAAAACAAGATTTTCAGCATTTAGCGAATCAGATTTTTGAAGATAAGAGCAGCAAATTTAGCATCAACAGCAAAGAGTCTATTGGCCAGATATTAAACCCGTTGCGCGAGCAGTTGGGTGATTTTAAGCGCAAAGTGGAAGATGTATACGACAAAGAAACCCGTGATCGCCAAGCTCTGTACCAGCAGATAGAACATTTAAAGCAGCTTAATCAACAGATGAGTCAGGATGCCATCAATCTGACTCAGGCACTTAAAGGTGACAGTAAAATCCAGGGTAACTGGGGCGAAGTCATCCTCGAGAGGGTGCTTGAAGAGTCTGGGTTGCGCAAAGGTTATGAATACGAGACCCAGGTATCTTTGACTCAACAGGGCAAAAGGTACCAGCCTGATGTGATCGTCAGACTCCCTGAAGAGAAAGACATGATCATTGATGCCAAAGTTTCACTGACCGGTTATGAGCGCTATTGCAGTGGCAGTGGACAAGATAACCGCGAACAATATTTAATTGAACATGTGCAATCGATTCGCAATCATATTCGCGGTCTCAGCCAAAAAGCCTACGAAAAATTAGACAATATCCGCACCTTAGATTTTGTGCTGTTGTTTATTCCCGTTGAAGGTGCCTTTTTATTAGCCTTAGAACATGATCAAAGTTTGTTTCGCTATGCTTTTCAGCGCAACATCATTCTAGTTAGCCCTACTACCTTGCTGGTGACTTTGCGCACAGTGCAAAACATTTGGCGTTTCGAACAGCAAAATCAAAATGCCAAGGCTATCGCCGGACGCGGGGCAGAGCTGTACGACAAGTTTGTCAATTTTGTTGAATCTATGGACGATCTGGGCAAACACTTAGACAGGGCACAAAATGCTTACGACGATAGTTACAAACGACTCTCGACCGGAAAAGGCAACTTAGTCAACCAGGCGATGGCTCTGACCAAGCTGGGAGTTAACGGAAAAAAGAAGCTGTCGACTGAATTAACCGCTGCTAGCGATTCTGATTCTGCCAGTGACACAGCGCTGCAGGATAAAGGACAAGAATTTACCACGGTATAGCTTTTTATAATCCGTTGCATCTAATTACACTGCTCTGCTGATCCTCAGCAACGCTCTTGGCTCGTTTATCAATCAGTGACCAAGGTGTTGAGCAATTTTATGGCCAGATCCTCTGTGCATAAAAAACAATCATAAGCGTTCGTGGATCAATATGTAGTGCTATATTGAATATATACCACTATATGTTGCGATCATGGCTTCGCTTATAGTTTTACTTATAGCTGCTTGCTATTTAAACAGTGATAGTTTTTTTATAAATTTAATAGAAATGTGTCAAAGTTTGAGCAGTTATTATAATCAATATCTAATATTGATTATATAAAAAACATCAATATTGAATTTTGATGTTTTAGTATAAATCAAAATCTAATTTTGATTTTATATGGTAAATCAATATCGAATTTTGATTTTATAGTGTTAATTATAAATATGTTTTATTTCATAAAGATATTAATAAAAAAAGCACAAATAAAAGTGCCATCATTGTAAGACCTTTGTTCATGAGGGTTTGCGATATTTTACTTAAAGAAATTACTTAGAAAAAAGCTGGTATGTTCTGGTGGATTTTTGTACATTAGCTATATTATTATTTTTAATGTTTTACTGATTTATATTAAAGTCTGGCGTATAATTCTGAAAATATATATTTATTAGTTTAGTTTTTTTTATTTCAAACGGTTTAGAACATGGATATTGAGCACAATATGATCGTAGCTTTAGATATCGGGACCTCAAAAGTAGTTTGTCTGGTGGGTGAAATATCCGCTGATGGACAAATTGAGGTGATTGGTATCGGCTCACATCCTTCAAAGGGTTTGAAAAAAGGGGTAGTTGTTAACATTGAATCGACGGTAAGTTCGATTCAACGCGCCGTCGAAGAAGCTGAATTGATGGCTGGCTGTAAGATACACTCAGTTACTGTAGGCATCGCCGGCAGCCATATAAGCAGCCAGAATTCTCACGGTATTGTGGCAGTGCGCGAAGGTGAAGTGACAGAGTATGACCTGGAGCGGGTAATAGATGCGGCGAGTGCTGTGGCTATTCCTGCAGACAGGCGCATTATTCATATACTGCCTCAGGAATATCTTATCGACCACCAGGAGGGCATTAAAGAGCCATTGGGAATGTCCGGTGTTCGACTAGAAGCGAAAGTGCATTTAGTCACAGGTGCGGCCAATGCGATCCAGAACATTGAAAAATGTGTAAGACGCTGCGGTTTAGAAGTAGATGGTGTCGTACTAGAGCAATTGGCATCTGCTTATGCAGTGTTGACAGGCGATGAAAAAGATTTGGGTGTTTGCATGGTAGATATAGGTGGTGGCACTACCGATATCGCTATCTTTACTCAGGGCTCTATTCGGCACACGGGCGTTATTCCGGTCGCTGGTGATCAAGTCACTAATGACATTGCGATGGCCTTGCGCACACCTAGCTTTCACGCTGATCAACTGAAAGTAAAGTACGCTTGTTGTCTGGCACAGTTGGCCAGCGCAGATGAAACGATTAAAGTACCTAGTGTCGGCGACAGGCCACCGAGAGATCTAAATCGTCAGGCCCTGGCTGAAGTTGTAGAGCCTAGATATGACGAGTTGTTTACGTTAGTACAAGATGAATTGCGTCGCAGTGGCTATGATAATTTAGTAGCAGCTGGGGTGGTACTTACCGGCGGCACTTCGAAAATGGAAGGTGCAGTTGAGTTAGCGGAAGAGATTTTCCATATGCCAGTGCGTCTGGCGATGCCCAAAGGGGTAAATGGAATGGGAGATATATTGGAAAACCCGATATTCTCCACCAGTATAGGTTTGTTGCACTATGCGCGCGAAGATCAACCGCAAAGTAGTAGTGCTTCACCCACCAGGCCAACGGTAGAAATAAATAAACCTATTTCACCTGAAGTTATTAAAGCACCAGTGATGGCGCGACAGCACAAAGATCAGCCAAGTGTCATCAATCGTTTTAAAACTTGGTTGAGTGGAAATTTTTAGTCTATTGCAGTTGTGTTAATGCAGGTGCAATAGAGCATATTAGATAAATACAGATTGGCAAAAAGTCGCTAATCATCAGATTGAGAAAATACTGGGCAACTGTGGTATAAGCGGTATGTTGCCAGAGGTTTTGTTAGCTGATAATTGCGATTTGCTAGCTTGATAAAAATAAGGGCTGAGCCCGAAGGAGAAAAATCATGTTTGAACTGGCAGATAGTCTTCCAGAAAACGCTATCATTAAAGTTATCGGTGTAGGTGGCGGTGGCGGGAATGCTGTTCAGCACATGCTTACAACAGATATTGAAGGGGTGGAGTTTATCTGCGCCAATACAGACGCTCAGGCATTACACAATATGTCTACTGGCTCTGTGATTCAAATCGGTGGTGAGCTGACAAAAGGTTTAGGCGCAGGCGCCAACCCTGAAGTAGGGCGTCAGGCGGCGCTTGAAGATCGCCAGCAAATTGCTGAGATGATCGAAGGTGCAGATATGATCTTCATCACTGCAGGCATGGGTGGAGGTACCGGAACAGGTGCGGCGCCAATAGTTGCTGAAGTGGCTAAAGAGTTAGGCATTTTGACCGTAGCAGTGGTCACTAAGCCGTTCCCATTCGAAGGTCGCAAGAGATTGCGTATCGCCGATGAGGGGATCAACGAGCTAAAAGATAATGTCGATTCACTGATCATTATTCCAAACGAAAAACTATTGCAGGTTATGGGCAAAAATTGTTCATTGATCAATGCTTTCAATGCGGCAAACGATGTATTGAGTAACGCGGTACGCGGTATCGCCGATCTTATTACCCGCCCGGGTATGATCAATGTCGATTTCGCAGATGTACGCGCGGTGATGTCTTCAATGGGCATGGCGATGATGGGCAGTGGTAGTGCCAGTGGCGATGATCGCGCTATTGAAGCGACCGAATCAGCAATTAAGAGTCCGCTACTTGAAGATGTTGATTTAAAAGGTGCCAGCGGAATCTTGGTTAACATTACTGCAGGTTTAGATCTTAGCTTAGGTGAGTTCACCGAAGTGGGTCAAATCATCGAAGAGTACGCCTCGGAGAATGCAACTGTAGTAGTAGGTACAGTAATAGATCCAGACATGACCGATGAGTTGAGAGTGACTGTTGTCGCAACAGGCCTGGTGGCAGTTGCAGCTGAGGAAATTACAGTTGAAACAGCACAGGTAAAGGTCGCCGCCAGTGGCGGGTCATCAGTACGTGCCGGTGCTTCAACCAATTACTCACAACATCAGATGGATTTACCGGTAAAAACCAAAACACGTAATCACAGTGGTCGTACTCACTTACAAGAGCACGTAGAAGTACCGCCAGAGCCGGTGCAGCAACCGTTGCAGAAAACGGGTACAGGTGATTTAGACTTTTTAGATATTCCCGCTTTTTTACGCCGCCAAGCTGACTAACAGTTTGGTCTCTCTTTGTTAGGCCGCTGCAAAGCGGCTTTTTTTTGTCTGCAATTTAGTCGCTGTAACCGGGCGTTCTTTTGTGCCTCCAATGCTTGAGTGCACTGTCAGTGACTTGCTTAATTGCGCTATACGTTGGGTTTGCCTATTAGCTTTGGTGGAGTTGCTGTCTGAGTATTAGCATCAAGCTATCGGCCCACTTAGCCACACTTATGCTTATCTGAGTATTCATACTGGAAACTACTGCCCGATGAAATTTTATTGTCGCTGCATTGGTCAAAAATACCTCATAGTCGATGAGCTGCTGCTCACTCAGGTCTTTATAAGAGTAGACAAATGACAATATAATCACTTGCTCAATGGCTGCTCTGAGCTGTTTTCGAGAGGCGTTTAAATAGGTGTTGTACTGGGTAATGCTAGCGCGGTTGGAGGGGTGCAGCGCGGTCATCACGACCATGTATATACCGGCACCACTTATGTTCTGCATATCCATGGTAGAGTCGGTGACAGCGTATAAGGTATCGATACGTTTGGCAAAGTTAACCAGTTTGGTATTGAGCAATAAGTTTTTACTCTCTTTGAGGATTTGCCTAAAAGCAGATTTGGATGAAGCATTTAACTCTGCCAGTGTAATCTTAGTGCCAAGCTCAGACTCGTACCACTGTTGTACCTGTCGGGCCTGGTCTTGAGTCAGTGAGTCTTTAATGGACAGTTTAATGGCCTCAAGTATTTCGCTGGCCAAAATAGAGTCGTCGACAGTGCTGGTCATAAAGTTGATCACCGACTCGGGAATTTGATGATTAGGTCTGGTAGCCGTGTTCAGGCCCTGTTTGATCAAATCCGGAAACTGGTTCACCTGGGTGGTGATGCCTGAGGAAATAAGAATCTGGTTCAGTGTTTGCTGATTGATTTCTGCCCAGCTCAGGTTGCTGAGGCTCAATGTCATGCATAATATGAAGAGTTTAATTGGCTTTAGCATAGTGACTCCGTTCTCTGGGGTAAGTGCTGATAGGCAAAGTTACCTTGGTTAGAATGGGAGGTGGCGTATACGACAATTGTGCCGTGCTTAACGAGACCCAATATTTTGAGTGTCATCGTCGCATAACATTTTTCTTTACAGGCAGGGCTTTATCGTTTTACACGAGCCGCGCGTATCTATTAATGTTAGCAAGCAGAAAAATAATTGTGAACTTAATCGGGGTAATTACGATTTATGCCTAAGCCTTGTTTCTAGAGGGCTGGGAGCGGGTCGGTAGATGTTTCAAGGGGCTGTGCTCAGTGCTGGTTTGGGCTGAAGGTTATTGGCTCGCAGACAATAAAAAAGCCTCTTAAAAGAGGCTTTGTTTATAATGATACCGTTTTAATAGGTATTTTTAGCTGTGGGTAAACTTGGCCGCTGTATAAATAGCAAAAGCTTTTTCCCAAACCGGACCTATTTTTCCGTCGGCGACATCGATGCCATCAATCTTAACGATCGGGGCTATTTCTTTAGACGAACTGCTGATCCATACTTCATCGGCGTCGCGAACTTCTTGCATCGTCACAGTGCGCTCTTCAATGGCAATAGAGCCATCGGCTAGAATGCTGTCAATAATGATACGACGGGTAATGCCCGGCAGGATTTGGTTATCCTGGATCGGCGTAATCACTACCCCGTCTTTGACGATATAGGCGTTAACCGAGCTGCCTTCAGTCAGTTCATCGTTATCATTGTAAAGTAGGCATTCACTGTTGCCGCTGGCGTGTCCCTGTTGAAAGTGCATCACGTTGCCCAGTAGCGCGGTAGATTTAATGTGGCAGCGCTTCCAGCGTAAATCCGCACTGGTGGTGACGGTGTAGCTGGCGGCAGTGTCACGATCTACAGGCTCTGGCTCTTTAATGGCAAAGGTGAAGCAAAAGATTGTCGGTGCCACGTTTTCAGGGTAGGCGTGGTATCTTTTAGTATCAGTGCCGCGAGAGACATGAACGTAGACGCCTAAATTGCTGTTGGCGCCATCATTTTTGGCAATCAAATCATCCAGTAATAGGATCCAGTCATCTAAGCTCTTATCGCACTGGATCTCAATAGATGCCAGGCCGTTAATCATTCGCTGGATGTGTGGAATCAGGCCTACGGATTTACCTTGGTAGTAGGGGATTACTTCGTAGATGCCATCGCCAAATAAAAAGCCGCGATCTAGTGGAGAAATTCTAGCCTGGTCTAAAGGTAAATATTCGCCGTTCAGGTATGCTGTATCCATTGTTTGCCTCTCTGATTGATGAACTAGTCGTAGGACAAACAGTTATACTCTTTTCTACGACAGTAATAGTTGGGCGAACATATTTGACCAAAAGTGATATATTTGCAAGCATCGGATTAACAAAATAAAAAACACCTAGTTATTTTTATAATGAAGTATAAAATCTTGTGTTTTGTTGCATTGGCGGTAAATATTACTAGCAACATGGTTGCTGTACCAACTATTTGTAGGGGGCCGTCAGATTAATCCTGTAACAGCACTTATTTTTGCCATAAGAGAGCCGAGATTTATCTATGCGCATACGTAATTTATCTTCCTTTGTGAAAGTTGCCAGACTCGGCAGTTTTCGCGCTGCTTCGGCGCAGCTGCACATTAGTCAACCGGCTCTTTCTGCGCGCATTAATACCCTGGAAGATGAGCTTGGGGTCAGTTTGTTCAGGCGCGGTAAAAGTGGCACAGATCTCACAGAGAAGGGTAGCGAGTTGTTGCCTTATGCAGAGAAGTTGTTGGCCATAGCCCAGGAAATGCAGCTGCAAGCGGGGCAGAGGCAACAGCAAAAAGGTGTGCTTAAAATAGGCATCGCCGATACCCTAGCGCATTTGTGGTTAACACCTCTGCTGCAACTGTGGCAGCAGCAGCACCCGCAAATCTCCTTTGAATTGACCAGCGATGTCAGCCCGGTGCTGATTAAGCAATTACAACAGCACCAGATAGATTTAACCTTGATGGTTGCAGAGCCGACCAACACTCATACAGTGGTCTCTCAGTCCCTTTGCAGCTATCAGCAGGTGTGGGTGATTAAAGCAGCTAAGGGCTTAAAAACAGATTGTTGGAGTATCAGTGAGATGGCCAAGAGGCCGATTTTGAGCTTTCCCAGAGACACATCCCCCTGGCATTACCTGCAACAACTGTTTAAAAGTGAGGCCAGTGCAGCGGTGATCCATACCTGCAGCTCGGTGGCCAGTTTGATTAGTTTAGCCGAACAGGGACTGGGGATAGCACTGTTGCCGTTACCGTTGGTAGAAAAGCAATTGGCCAGTGGCTCGCTGGTGCGCATTAATACTGAAATAGAGCCATTAATGTTGGAGTTTTGCTGCTGTTGGCGCGCTGATGAAGAGAGTGCTCTGCCTAAATTATTGGCGGATTCTGCCACTGAAATCATGGCTAGTAGTGATTAAACGGATAGAGGCTTGGGCTGCTTGACTTGCGGCCCAAGGTATCAGGGTTAGGCCCTGCCTATAAGTTTACGCAATCCTAGAATAACTGCTTCGCCTTCAGAAAAATCTAAGCCATCTTCCGTCAGTTCGTTGATCCTGGTGACACCGTCGACACTGCCCTGCTCCGAGAGGAAAGTGAGAATCTCTTCTAAGTTAACCGCCGCTAACAGGTCAATGTCGTTCCACAAGCTGAGTATCGCCATTATGCCGTAGGCTCCCCAGTTGGAAACATCAGCTATCAGTAACTCATCGACTTTAGTGCTGGAAGTGATGATGTTTAAATCTTGCAGCGCCGCAGTGATGTTACCCATGCCTATCTCATTACCACCATCGCCTATGCCGATAGTGGGGCACTTGGCATTGTTGATAAAGGTATCAAAGCAAGCCGTGCGTGCACTGATGCTCTCACCGCGCATATTATAGTAACCACCGTCGGCTGCCTGGCCGGGTCGCTCAATTGAGAGTACTGCATCCGGCTGGTAGTGATACAGTGCCTGAAAAGCTTCCAGAGTTCGCTCCTGGTGCTCACCAACGCGGATCTCATGGACCCGAAAGTCTTTCATCAGAGCCTGGGATACGGGTGGGCCGCAGACAATAATCGGTGTGGCGCCTAAGGTTTCCAGTGCATTGTACAGCGCGATAGCGCCCACCGGCCCGTCAGTTTCGAAAGTGTCGACGACCGGAAAGCCGGTGCCTATTAACACGTGTCCTTTGCATTTATTTAAAATGCGCGCAGCTCTTAAGTAGTAGCCTGTTTGCAGTGCGCTCTGCACATCCTGCATACCGCGCAAGTTGCGCTGTACTAATAGGTCTTCAATTTGCTTGCTCAGCGCAGCTTCATCTATAACTGTATTTGTCATTTTCTCTCCGCACTGAATCTCAGGCAATGTTGACCATTGCAACATTTTGGTAACGTTGTCTGGCTAAATGATTAATGTTGTGGGCGCGCTCCATGCTTATTTGTTCAAATGCCACTTTATTACCGGGCATTAGCTGTGACAGTTTCGCGGTATCCTGGGCGATCACTGAGCCGATTTTGGGGTAACCACCAATGGTTTGTCTGTCATTCATTAACACTATTGGCTGACCATCGGCGGGTATTTGAATGGCTCCGTGGCAGATGCCCTCGGACAAAATTCCGTTCAGCGAGGATTTAATCTGTTGCCCTTGGAGCCTGAAGCCCATACGATCTACTTTGTCGCTCAACTGATAGTCACTGCTAAAAAATAGTCGCTGTTGCACCGCATCAAAGGATTGTTGCTGATACCCAAGAATGACCTGTACCACTATTTCGCTGGGGTAGTTGGGAATTTCTGCTTCAGGTACAGCCAGTGCACTGGCCTGGGTGATTCTGTTACAAGCTAATAAATCACCGACGACTAATTTGCCGCCATTGATACCGCCAATGTTCTCTCTGACGACTGTGGAAGAGCTAGTGAATGATGCTGCGAAATTAAAGCCGTCTTTAACCGCTAAATAGGCGCGGGCGCCTGAGCTGGCAAAGCCAAATTCTATTTTGTCGCCTTCACTGATTTTGTGCGTTTGCCAAAAACGGCAGTCTCTGCCATTGATTTTCATCGGTATGCTGGCGCCAGTGGCAGCGATATAAGTGTCTGTCTGTGCGGCCAATACCAAGCCGCCAATGCTGATTTCCAGAGTGCTGGAATTAACCGGGTTCTCACACAGACGGTTAGCCCAGTTAAAGGCGAGGGCGTCCAGCGGTCCCCCATTGGTCAGGCCTATACGGTGTTGGCCGTAGCGACCGGCATCTTGTATCAGGGTTAGCAGGCCAGGCTGTATCACTTTAAAAGCGCTCATCTGCACACTCCAAAAACGGCTTGTTGGAGCTGGTTTATAAATGTCACAGCTCACCTCCCAGTGCCAGATACTGATCGCGATCTATGGCTTTGAATTTGATACTGTCACCGACCTGCACTGGCATACATGGCGTAGCAGTAGCATCGAACATACGGGTCGGGCAGCGGCCAATTAAGTTCCAGCCACCAGGAGACTGCGCCGGGTAGACTGCTGTTTGGCGGTCGGCGATGGCCACGGCTCCACGGGGTACTTTTAGTCTTGGGGTGGTTAGGCGTGGCGCGGCAATACGTGGGTCTACTTCGCCTAAAAAGGCGAACCCTGGGGCAAAACCAATGGCGTAGACTCGATATTCCATAGCGCTGTGAATAGCAATGACTTCTTCGACGCTGAGCTTGGCATTGTCGGCTAACATCTGCAAATCAGGACCGGATTCAGTGCTGTAGTAGGAAGGTAGCTCTACCACTTTGCCCTGCTGTTGCTGGGCACTGCTAAGGTTTTGCAGTGCTTGTGTGATGCAGGCGCTTACAAAATAGTGATCGGTACTGAATTGATTATAGATCACCAACAGTGAGGCGTAGGAGGGCACCATGTCAATCAAATGTCCAGCCAGTGAGCTCTCAAGCTGCAACATGGCGTGCTGTACCTGAGCCGAAACCATTGGGTCGGTAACCTCGGCAAAATAAATTATCAGCGAGTTCTCGCCCGCAATTTCGACATGCATGACTATCAGCTTTCCTGAATCAGTTGACGAATTTCAGCGATGGCATTAACACCTTCCATATTATCGCCATGCACACACAAAGTATTAGCGTGCAGTTGAATCTCTTTACCGCTAGCACTGATCACAGTGCCAGTGTCGCAAAGCATTTGCACTTGCGCTAACATCTTATCTCTAGAGTGCACAGCACCTGCTTTGGTACGAGACATCAGGCGGCCATCGTCTTCATAGCAGCGATCGGCAAAAGCCTCAAACCAGATCTGCAGTCCATACTGATCGGCCTCTTCGCGATGCTGCTGCGCATCGGGAGTGCCCTGTAACATTAATACGACAGGGCGATGATAGTTGGCCACCGCCTGCATAATACTGGCACGCACGTTATCTTTAGACATCATATCGTTGTACAAGGCGCCATGGGGTTTTACGTATTCCATGATCAATCCCTGATTGGCAGCCATGCCGTCCAGTGCCGCCATCTGGTATTGCACCATGCTTTGAATCTCAGCATCACTGGCGTTAATTGAGCGACGGCCAAAACCGACCAGATCTGGGTAGCCAGGGTGAGCACCGACACAGACGTCATATTTTTTCGCCAGTGTCAGAGTTTTTTGCATGACCAGTGGATCACCGGCATGAAAACCACAGGCGATATTAGCCTGGTCTACGTGCGGCATTACCGCCTCATCCATACCCACTTTCCAGGAGCCGAAGCTTTCGCCCAGATCACAATTTAATTTTAACTTGTTCGTTTGAGTCATGCTTAATCTCCGTGTTACATGATCGCCAGTGAGCTGTTGCGAATATCTGTGACTAACATATAGCCTGGGCTATGGGTAATGCACAAAGGGGGCCTGGCGTTTTCGATAGCCACTTGTGGAGTCACACCACAGGCCCAAAATACCGGTACTTCACCCTCTTTAATAGTCACAGCGTCACCAAAATCAGGCTGGCTGATGTCGCTGATGCCAATATCTTGCGGGTTGCCAAAGTGCAATGGAGCACCGTGTACTGAAGGGAACCGGGTGCAAATTTGAATAGCGCGAATGGCATCTTTGGGTTTCATCGGACGCATACTGACCACAGTAGTGCCGCTAAAGCGACCAGCGGGTTTACAGTCGATGTTAGTACGGTACATAGGCACATTGACTTGTTCAGTGATGTTGCGCACTTCCAGGCCATCTGCCAGCAGGGATTCTTCGAAAGAGAAAGAGCAGCCGAGCACAAATGTCACTAAATCATCGCGCCATACTTGTTTAACATCGGACACTTCTTTTACCAGCTCGCCATGCTCATATATACGATAGAGAGGAATATCTGTGCGTATGTCTAAATCAGCTCCCAGATCAGGCAGTAAAAAATCACCGGGGTTAGAGGACATACCTATAATAGGGCAGGGCTTGGGGTTTAACTGGCAAAACTGCAAAAACTCATTGGCCCACTCTTTTGGCATAATGGCCAGATTGCCTTGCACATAGCCCTGGGAAAACCCGGAAGTATTACGGGTAAACTCGCCTTTGCGGATCAATTGGCGAAGATCGTAAGGGGAAATATTAGTATCCATTAAACTGCCTCTGCGCTGCACTAGTTACAGGCTTAATTATTATCTGCGAAAAATCTATACTTAGAAACAACAACTGTTATACCCGGACGAAAAGAGCATTGCTAAAAACAGTAATCAACAGCTGGCTGATAGAGTGAATGTCTATGATAGAAACTGCTATCAGCCATCAGTTCAACAGTAAAACTCTAGCCCTACGATTGTCGCTAAATCGGAGCATAAGTCTAATTAAAAATAATTTCTACAGCTGATAGCTTTTATTTATCACAGCTAGGCTGTTGGTATTAAAATATCGTTAATTCAGCAGCTTATTCAAAGATAAGAAGTTTTGCGCTGCAAATAATAATCTAATCCGCTGCGGCTGTTAAGACAGATAATGACGCTTACAGACATTTGCTAAATAAATCGCTAAAGCAGCCATTAACCCTTGCCGTTTCGAATATTTCTGGTAGGATACGCAGCTCTTGATTCAGGCACTTGCTGCCCGTATTTAAGCCGTCCCAACTTACAGTTAAATGTAACAGCGACGTTAAACATTGTCAGAGCATAGAACTGACATAAAACAAAGCTCTATGAGAGTGGTGAGGTGTCCGAGTGGCCGAAGGAGCACGCCTGGAAAGTGTGTATAGGGCAACCTATCGAGGGTTCGAATCCCTCCCTCACCGCCATTA
>MAAC01009483.1_pt1 | contig 23555 bp, 22 predicted proteins | sample 1115981 | NCBI WGS metagenome assembly MAAC01 (sample SAMN04961126, study PRJNA320927) | seawater metagenome | isolation source: sample BD02T64 sea water enriched with oil for 64 days | place: USA:Gulf of Mexico | collected 2013-07-27
TAAATATATAAAAATTAAGAATAAAGTAATGGTAAAAATTGTATTTTTGCCACACTTTATAACAAAACAGGCTATTTGAGCCAAATTATGGATAAATATTCATTTCTTAATGCGGTACATCCAAGCTTTATCGCAGAATTATACAATACTTATTTAAAATCGCCAGACGAAATTGAGCCCAGTTGGAGAGCATTTTTTCAGGGCTTTGATTTTGGAATTGAGAATGGATCTCTTGAAGCTTTAGGAATTGAAGCAAACGAAGATTTGGTTTGCGAGAATGTCTATAAGGAATTTCAGGTAATTAAATTGATTGATGCGTATAGAACGCGGGGTCATTTATTTACAAAAACAAATCCGGTAAGAAACAGAAGACAATATACGCCAAGTTTAGCTCTTGAAAATTTTGGCTTAACTGCACATGATTTAAAACTAACCTTTAGAGCAGGGGAGGTTTTAGGGATTGGTGAAGCTATTTTAGAAGATATAGTAAAACATCTTCAGGCTATTTACTGTGATTCCATTGGAGTTGAATATATGTACATTCGAAATCCGGAAGAAAGACAATGGATTCAAGATAAGTTGAATGTAAATGATAATCACCCTAAATTTACCATCGACGAAAAGAAAATAATTCTTAAAAAGTTGAATGAAGCCATATCTTTCGAAACTTTTTTACATACCAAATATGTAGGTCAAAAAAGGTTTTCTTTAGAAGGGGGAGAGAGTCTAATTCCTGCTTTAGATATTTTAATTAGAGCGGCATCGACTAAGGGAGTTGAAGAATTTGTCATGGGAATGGCTCATAGAGGACGATTAAATACATTGACTAATATTTTCGGGAAGAGTGCTAAAGATATTTTTAGTGAGTTTGATGGTAAGGATTATGAACAGGATATTTTTGATGGAGATGTAAAATACCATTTGGGTTGGACCTCTAAAAAGAAACTAGATAACGGAAAAGAAATCAACTTAAATATTGCTCCTAATCCATCCCATTTAGAAACCGTAGGAGGAATAGTGGAAGGAATAGTTAGGGCAAAACAGGATAGAAAATATAAAGATAACATAGAAAAAGTGTTACCGATTATCGTACACGGAGATGCTGCTATTGCAGGACAAGGCGTGGTTTATGAGGTAGTACAAATGGCAAGCTTAGAAGGGTACAAAACAGGAGGGACGATACATATTGTTGTAAACAACCAAATTGGGTTTACTACGGATTACTTAGACGCACGCTCCTCAACGTATTGTACAGATGTTGGAAAGGTTACTCTTTCTCCAGTATTACATGTAAATGCTGATGATGCAGAAGCTGTAGTACATGCGATGTTATTTGCTTTAGATTATAGAATGGAATATGGGAGAGATGTTTTTATTGACCTTTTAGGTTATAGAAAATACGGACATAATGAAGGAGATGAACCTAGATTTACTCAACCTAAATTATATAAGGCGATTGCCAAGCATAAAAACCCTAGAGATATTTATGCAGAAAAATTGATCAAAGAAGGGGTGATTGATGTTGGGCATGTAAAAAAATTAGAACTAGAATATAAAGATAAATTAGAAGAGAATCTTGAGGACTCTCGAAAAGGAAATAAAGCCATTATCACGGCTATCATGAAAGATGAATGGGAAGGATTTCATCATGCCCAAGAAGATAAAATGATGCTACCAGTGGATACTGGGATTGATATTAATTTACTTTCAGAGATTGCTGAATCTATTACAGATCTACCTAATGATAAAAATTTTATAAGAAAAACAACAAGGCTGATAGACGCTCGTAAAAAAATGTTTTTCGAAAAGAATGCATTAGACTGGGCAATGGCAGAATTGTTGGCTTATGGGAGTTTGCTGAAAGAAGGATATGATGTAAGAATGAGTGGTCAAGATGTTGAACGAGGTACTTTTTCACATCGACATGCAGTGTTGAAAGTTGAAGAAAGCGAAGAAGAGATTGTACTACTTAACAACTTAAAAGGGGAACAAGGAAACTTTTATATTTATAACTCATTACTATCTGAATATGGAGTAGTAGGGTTTGATTATGGTTATGCCATGGCAAGTCCTAAAACATTAACCATATGGGAAGCACAATTCGGGGATTTTAGTAACGGCGCTCAGATTATGATTGATCAATACCTGTCTGCAGCAGAAGATAAATGGGACCTTCAAAATGGGTTGGTAATGTTACTTCCGCATGGTTACGAAGGGCAAGGAGCAGAGCATTCTTCTGCAAGAATGGAACGGTATCTTCAGCTTTGTGCCAGAGATAATATGTTCATTGCAGACTGTACAACTCCTGCAAATCTATTTCATTTATTAAGAAGACAAATGAAAGTAGATTACCGTAAACCCCTTATTGTTTTTACACCAAAAAGTTTATTACGTCACCCAAAAGTGGTTTCAACAAAAGAAGAGTTTGCTAACGGAAGCTTTCAAATGTTGATAGATGATGGGGAAGCAATTTCAGAAAATATAAAAACACTGGTCTTTGTAACAGGAAAGTTTTATTACGATCTTTTAGAAAAGAAAGAAGAGTTGAATAGAAGCGATGTAGCGCTGGTTCGATTGGAACAGTTATTTCCGTTGCCAACAGAACAAATACAGGGTATAATTAAAAAGTATAAGAACGCTAACGATATTGTTTGGGCACAAGAAGAACCTAAAAATATGGGAGCGTATTCCCATATGATTATGCATTGTGATGCGGCAAAACATTTTAGAGTTTGTAGTAGAAAAATTTATGCTACACCTGCTTCAGGAAGTTCAACAAGATTTAAGTTAAGACACAATAAAGTAATCAATAGTGTTTTTGAAAATCCAAATAAATAAAATTAAAAAACCTTTTTTAAAGGAAAATAATAAGATTATGGCATTAGAAATGAAAGTTCCATCACCAGGAGAGTCCATCACTGAAGTTGAAATAGCGGAATGGTTGGTTGAAGATGGAGATTGGGTAGAAAAAGATCAAGCAATTGCTGAAGTTGATAGCGATAAAGCTACGTTAGAATTACCTGCAGAAGCTAGTGGAATCATTACTCTTAAAGCAGAGGAAGGTGATGCTGTAGCAGTGGGAGCAGTGGTATGTTTGATTGATACAGAAGCAGAAAGACCTGAAGGAAGTACTCAGTCTTCAGATAGTAATACAGTAATCGAGAAAAAAGTTGAAACTGAAACTGTTGCTGTTAAGTCTACGACAGAAACCTATGCAACAGGAACAGCTTCACCTGCAGCTAAAAAAATATTAGCAGAAAAAAAGATAGAAACTAGTACTGTTAGTGGTACTGGAAAAGACGGAAGAATAACTAAAGGTGATGCCATAAAAGCAGTTCCATCTATGGGGACTTCAGGTGATGGGGAAAGAGGTTCTAGTCGTAAAAAACTATCGATGCTTCGTAGAAAAGTTGCAGAACGATTAGTTTCAGTTAAAAATGAAACCGCCATGTTAACTACTTTTAATGAAGTAGATATGTCTCCAATTTTTGAATTAAGAAAACAATACAAAGAAACATTCAAGGAGAAACACGGAGTTGGATTAGGGTTTATGTCGTTTTTTACTTTAGCGGTGGTAAGAGCTTTAGAGCTTTTCCCAGGTGTAAATTCAATGATTGATGGAGATTTCCAGATTAAGCACGATTTTAAGGATATTTCGATTGCAGTTTCAGGGCCAAAAGGATTGATGGTGCCTGTGATAAGAAATGCAGAAAATTTAAGTTTTAGAGGAGTGGAAGCCGAAGTAAAGCGTTTGGCTATTTTAGCAAGAGAAGGTAAAATTACGGTAGATGAAATGACAGGAGGAACCTTCACTATAACTAATGGGGGAGTTTTTGGTTCAATGCTTTCTACTCCAATTATTAACCCACCACAAAGTGGGATATTAGGAATGCATAATATAGTAGAAAGGCCAGTTGCGATAAACGGTAAAGTTGAGATTAGACCAATTATGTTCGTTGCATTATCATATGATCACAGAATAATTGATGGTAAAGAATCTGTTGGTTTTTTAGTTGCTGTAAAAGAGGCGTTAGAGAAACCCAAAGAGCATCTTATGGATAACGATATTAAAAAGGCTTTAGAACTTTAAAAAAAATATAAAAAAACCAGCTTATTAAGCTGGTTTTTTTTTGGTTAGTTAACTGATAAAAAAATAATATTTTATCTTTAGGTAATTAAAAAAGATATAAGATTAAGAATCACAATACTTAATACAATAAAAATTCCAGAAAAAAACAATAATTTTTTAGTTCTAGTTTTTTTAATTTCTCTTTCTTTCACATTAATAATTATTTCGCTTTTCATGTTGTAAAGCTCTGAAAATTAAACGGAATAAGAAATAAGAGTAAACACGTAATTTTATATAGGAGCTAAATACGTATTAAAGAAGCTTATCGGTATTATCTTTTGCCCAAATAAGTAAACTGTTGGTTTTGTGTTCGATATTTAATTTTGAAATAATATTACTACGATGTTTTTCAACAGTACGATAAGATATAAATAATAGAGTAGCTATTTCTTTATTGGTTTTGTCTTTAGCGATAAGCTTTAAAATCTTTTTTTCAGATGGAGTTAGTTTGTTTAAATAAGTGTCATTATAGGGGTTAATACCCAATAAGTCTTTAATCTTAGGGCTAAAGAAAGGAACCCCTTCTGTTACCGACTTTATACAAGTTTCTATTTCTTCAATAGCAAATTCTTTAAGGATATAGCCAAAAATATTAAGCTCATTTGCTTTTTGAAAAAGCACTTTTTCTTTGTGAAAAGTAATTAATATTATCTTCGTATTTAAGTTATTAATTTTACACATTTTTGCAATTTCTAACCCAGTCATATAAGGCATTTGGATGTCAAGTATTGCTATATCGGGTTTTTCATTAATAATTAAATTATATGCTTCTTCCCCGTTGTTTCCACTTCCAATAACGTTATATTTTTTTTCTAATAAAAAATCATTTAAACCCTTTAATAATAGAGGGTGATCGTCTGCTGTGATGATGGTTTTAGTTTTCATAGTATAGGGAAAATATATTCAATTAATGTCCCATTTTCTTTATTAGATTGAACTTTCATTTGGCCCTTTAAAAATTTGGTTCTTTCCAATAATGTTTTAAGTCCTAAAGAATTTGAGTCCGTGTATTTTTCGGAAAAATTATAGCCAATTCCATTATCTTTTATCGAAATTACAATTGAATTGGCGAATTTATTAATGGATACCTTGCTCGCTTCAGCTTTAGCATGTTTTATAATATTACTTAAACTTTCTTGAACGATACGAAAAATATTAACTTCTTGTTCTTTAGCGAAAAGATTGTCTATGTTTTCGATATCTGAAGAAATAAATAAAGTAGTATTTTCATCAATCTGATTAATTGTGAATTCTATTGCCTTTGTAATTCCTAATTCTTGAAGTTGAAAAGGGTGTAGATCTTGAGAGATTGACCTTACTTCTTCTATTGTTTCTTCAACTAAAATTTTGGTAGAAGTATTTGCAGAATTAATGAGTTTATTTTTAATAATCAATAATTTTTGCCCAAGACTATCATGAAGATCTTTTGAAATCCGTTTGCGCTCGTTTTCTTGAGATTGCAATAAACCTTGACTAAATTTTTCTTGAAGATTTTTTTTGTTTTTCAAATTTCGCTGGTTTCGATAAAACAAAATCAATCCAAAAAACAAGGTGATAGTTAGGCCTATTATAAAGGATAATTTTTTAAAGATATCATTATCTTTTTCTAAAAGCTGAATACTTGCAGTTTTTTCAACTAACTCTTTTTCTTTTTTTTCAGTTTCATAAAGAGTTTGATAATAGGCTAAAGAATTGGCGGAATTTTGATTGAAAACAGAGTCTTTGATAAGGTAATATTGATTTTTATTTTCTAAACTATTTTTGAAATCTTCTATATTGTAATAAAGTTTAGATAAAAGTAAGTGAGAGTCCATTAAATCTTCTTTGTGATTTAATTTTTGAGAAATTTCAATTTTTTTAATGGCATAATCTAAAGCTTGCTTGTAGTTCCCAATTTTATCATTATAATTTGCTTTTGCTCCATAATAATAAGTTTCAGCTAACAAATCTCCTATTATTAAATCTTTATTTGAATCTAATAACTTTATTTGTGTATTTGCTTTTCCAGTTTCATTATCATCACAATAATAATCTGCCAAAGAACTATGTACAATAATAAACTCTACACTTTTAATATTTCCTTCACTGTTTATCAAGCTATCTGCCTTTTTTAAATAACTTAAATGACCTTTTTTATTTCCTTGCTTTTTATAATCTAATGCTTGATTAAAATATGGCATAGCAAGTTGTTTATGAAGGTTTAGTTCAATAAGTTTTTTGAAAAACATTTCTCGTTCTTTTTTAGCTTTATCATAAAAACCATTCATGCTATACATTGTAATATTTCCCTGATGGGCATATTGCATGTATTCATAATCTTTTAAGTTTTCAAAATAGATGTATGCCATTTTAAAATCCTCTCCAGCTGGCACAAATTTTCCTAAATTTGAATTTGCCTGACCTCTAAATAAGTAAGTATCTGCAATATAAATAGAATCTTTTTTGCCGAAATTATTTATTGCTTTGCTATAATCTTTTATGGCTTCTTTATAATCTATCCTAAAATTAGCCCCACCTCTTTTTAAATACAAACCCCCAATTAAAAAACTATCTTTAATTTTGTGTTTATGAACTAAAACTTCATCAATAATTGAAATCGCTTTACTGGGGTTGTTTTTATAAGAAGTAATGGGATGTTGTAAGTTCATCGCCTTTCTAGCAGCAAATTCAAAGCTATCAATCTCATTGGCAAGGTTAATATATTGAATGCTATAAACTATAAAAGTGTCGTTGTCCTTTCTAAAAGATTTTGATAAAATAGAATCTAGTGCTTCTAATTTTAATAATGAGTCCTGGGTAGTATCTACAATAGACTTATAATGATGTATGTCTTGTGAAAATCCTATAAAAGGGTACCCTAATACAAAAGTAAATATAACTAAAATATTTTTCAAGATAGATAGGTTTGTAGGGAGAATTTAAAGGTAATAAAAATAAATAGATGTAGGGTGCTAATTTTTAGTTTTCTACTTTACATACAAACAATTCCTTCCATAGTCTATTACAGCTCTGGTTCTTTTTAAAAAATCCGCACCAATAATGCCATGAACGGGCTCTTCATCAACTTGCAGTAGTGCTTCATTAACATGCGAGAGGTCGAATAGAATAAAATCAATTTTAGTAAGACTCCAGTGCCCAATAGCGATTTTATTATTTCTTGCCAATTTAGTTTTCATATTTATGGCACCAGCACCAGCTGCTTTTATAGAGCTTGCCTCGCTTATTAGAAAAAAATATGAAATACTTTTAAAACCAATACAACTTGTTGATGCTCCAGTATCTAATATAAAATTACCAGAAATAGAATTTATTTTTGCTGAAAATTTATAATGTCCCGATTTTAATTTCTTAAGAGGAATTCTATGAAATCCCTTGTCTTCAAGTAGGGTTCTTACGTTTGGCATTAATTTTATTGTAAATATAATGAACATTTTAATTAAGAATAAATACAATCTATTAGCTTTGCAATTATGTTAACAGATACACACACACACTTATATAGTGAGGCATTTGCCGAAGATAGAGACCTAATGATGCAAAGAGCTTTAGATGAAGGAATTCAACGGTTTTTTATACCAGCTATAGATTCTGGGTTTACTGAAGCTATGTATGAGCTTGAAAGAAAATATCCAGAGCATATATTTTTAATGATGGGTCTGCATCCTACTTCTGTAAAAGAAAATTACAAAGAAGAGCTTGTGCATGTAGAGGAGCAGTTTACAGCAAGAAAGTTTTATGCTGTTGGAGAAATTGGGATAGATTTGTATTGGGATACCAGTACTTTAGAAATTCAGAAAAAAGCATTTAAGGAGCAAATTCAATTAGCAAAAAAATACCAATTACCTATAATTATTCATTGTAGAGATGCTTTTGATGAAGTCTTTGAAGTATTAGAAACCGAAAAAGGAGATGATTTATATGGAATATTTCATTGTTTTACTGGAACTCTTCAACAAGCACAACAGGCAATTTTATTTAATATGAAGCTTGGTATTGGCGGAGTAGTAACTTTTAAAAATGGGAAAATAGATCAATTTTTAAATAAGATAGACATTGAACATATTGTATTAGAAACAGATGCGCCGTATCTTGCGCCTGCACCTTATAGAGGTAAACGGAATGAAAGTAGTTATGTTTCCTTAGTATGTAAAAAGGTTGCAGAAGTATACGAGATTACTGAAAGTGAAGTTGCAAAAATCACTACCAAAAACTCCATGGATGTTTTTGGTATTTAAAACAAGCAAAAATGAAAAACGAGCCTAACATACTCCTAATTTATACCGGAGGTACTATTGGAATGATTAAAGATTTTGAAACAGGAATGTTACAAAATTTAGATTTCGATAATTTGTTAGAGTATATCCCCGAATTAAATCTTTTAGAGTGTAATATCGCAACAAAAAGCTTTAAAGAACCTATAGATAGCTCGAATATGAATCCAGAATATTGGGTTAATCTTGTTGCTATTATAGAAGAAAATTATTATGATTTTGATGGTTTTGTAATTCTTCATGGTAGTGATACGATGTCTTACACAGCTTCAGCGGTAAGTTTTATGTTAGAAAACCTTAGCAAACCAGTAATATTTACAGGCTCACAATTACCTATAGGAGATTTACGAACAGATGCAAAAGAAAATTTAATAACATCCATACAAATTGCATCACTAAGTGAAAATGGAAAATCTCGAATAACAGAGGTATGTTTGTATTTTGAATATAAATTATATAGGGCAAATCGTACTACAAAATTAAATGCCGAACATTTTGAAGCTTTTGCCTCATTAAATTACCCACCTCTAATAATAAGTGGTGTGAATTTATCCATTAACGAGCAAGCGCTTTTAAAAATCGAGAAGCAAAAAAAATTAAAAGTTCATAAAAAATTAGAATCTGATATACTTTTGGTTAAAATGTTTCCTGGGATTACCAAAGACGCAATTAACCATATATTTGCTTATCCTAATATAAAAGGGTTGGTGATAGAAAGTTATGGTAGTGGAAACCTTACTGATAAGGGTTGGTTTATAGAAGCAGTAAAAGAACTAATAGATAAAGGTATACCAGTAATAAATGTTACGCAATGTTCAGGTGGAAGTGTAAATATGGGCATTTATAGCATTAATAAAAAGCTAAATAAAATTGGGGTTATTTCAGGAAAAGATAGTACAACTGAAGCGGCTTTAGCTAAATTAATGTTTTTGTTAGGAAAAAAAATACCCGCTAACAACTTCAAAACCATATTCGAAACGTCTTTACGTGGAGAAATGAAATAAATTAAGTTGTTAAATATTTTATCATACTAAATATTTTTTGTTATTTGGCAGCCCGTTTGGCTGGGACGTCAAAAAAGTATAAATGACAATTTAGAGAGGTGGCCGAGTGGTCGAAGGCGCACGCCTGGAAAGTGTGTATACGCCAAAAGCGTATCGAGGGTTCGAATCCCTTCCTCTCTGCAATAAATTAGAACAATGTGAGTTGTTTATTATTAATAGAGATGTAAGGGTAATAATGTTGATCCTTTCCTCTCAAAAAAATATTTATTCTTGGAGATTAAGTATTTTTTTATATCTTTAAAACCTTTAAACTAAAAACAAATTTTAAGTCGATAGCAATGAAAAAATTATTTTCTATTATGGCAATTGCCGCATTGGTTTTTGTAGGAACTCTTAACGCAAATGCAACAACAGTTCAACCAATGTCCAGTAATGTACAACCAGTAATGACAGCAGCAACTGTCACATTAATTCAAGATGGTAGTGATACTGATGATTCAGTAGGGTTTCATCAAGAATTAAAAAACCGTTTTGTAGAAGGGGGTCCTGGATTTATGGGGATTGTTCTTTTATGTTTAATTCTAGGTCTAGCTTTTGCTATCGAAAGAATTATTTACTTAAACCTTTCAACTACGAATACTCAAAAATTAGCTGATAGTGTAGAAGATGCATTAAAAAGCGGAGGTTTAGACGCTGCAAAAGAAGTTTGTAGAAATACAAAAGGTCCTGTTGCATCTATTTATTACCAAGGACTTGAACGTGCAGATGAAAGTATTGAAGCTGCAGAAAAAGCGGTTATCGCTTATGGCGGTGTTCAAATGGGACAATTAGAGAAAAACGTATCTTGGATTTCTTTATTTATAGCAATTGCTCCTATGCTTGGATTTATGGGTACAGTAATTGGTATGATTGATGCTTTCGATAAAATACAGGCAGCTGGTGATATGAACCCGTCTCTTGTAGCTGGAGGTATTAAAATTGCACTTTTAACAACAGTATTTGGTCTTATCGTAGCAATTATTCTTCAGATTTTCTATAATTATATTATTGCAAAGATTGATAGTATTGTAAATAGTATGGAAGATGCATCTATCACATTGATAGACTTGCTGGTAGAAAATAAAAAATAATAATAATTTAATATACCAAATATAATGGGATTACATAAAATATTAAAAATTGTAGGATTGGTATTAAGCCTTATTGGTGTTTACTTTCTAGCAATGATCATTATGAAAGGTGATGATGCTATAATAGAAAGTGGAACTGGTATAGATGGATTTATTTATACAGCCTATGCAATATTTGCATTGGTTATTATTGCTGTTGTTATTTTTGGACTAAAAGGACTTTTTTCTGGAAACATTAAAAACACTTTAATAACTTTAGGAGCCTTTGTTGTAGTTATAGCAATTTCATATGCAATGGCAGATGACACACCTATGATGCTTAAAGATGGCGATATGCTATCTGAATCAGGTTCTAAGTGGGTAGGAGCTGGACTCTACACCTTTTATTTATTAGGAATAATTGCGATAGGTTCAATGATAATGAGTGGATTTAAAAGAGCAAAATAATGGCAAGAAGATCAGCACCAGAAGTTAATGCAGGATCTATGGCTGATATAGCCTTCCTGCTTCTTATATTTTTCTTAGTTACGACAACAATGGAAAAAGATAAAGGGATTTCTAGACAGTTGCCTCCAATACAAGAACTTGAAGAGGAGGTTATTATTAAAGATAAAAACCTTTTTATCGTTTTAGTTAATAAGAATGATGATTTACTTGTTGAGGATGAACCAATAGAATTAAAAGATTTGCGACAGGCAGCTATTGATTTTCTAGATAATGGAGGAGCGCCATCTAATAGCCCAGAGTATTGCAATTATTGTAAAGGGGAAAAAGATCCAAGCTCATCAGATAGTCCAGATAAGGCAATTATATCTGTTCAGAACGATAGATTAACCTCCTATAATATGTATATCGCTGTACAAAATGAATTGGTTGGGGCTTATAATTTCCTTAGAAATAGAGAGTCACAACGATTATTTGGATGGAAATTTACAGAAGTTAAAGCTCTTGTTGACTCAGGGACTTACGTAGGAGATAAAAGTAAAGCTGAAGAAAATTTAAAAGAAATACAAAAATTATATCCTTTAAAACTATCAGAAGCAACACCTAAAAAAACAGGGAACCCATAAATTAAGGAGAATATGTCTAAATTCACAAAGAAAAAAAGTAATGAGTTACCTCCTGTAAATACAGCGGCACTACCTGATATTGTATTTATGTTATTGTTCTTTTTTATGGTTGCAACGGTAATGAGAGAAACTAATTTATTAGTAGAGCAAAATTTGCCTAAAGCAGACCAAGTTGAAAAACTAAAGAAGGATCGCTCTGTTTTTATATTTGCAGGAAAGCCTAGTGAGCAATATAAAGATAAATATGGGAATGAAGGTAGGGTGCAAATAGGAGATAAGTATACTGATATTTCTAAAATAGGAATGGCTTTAAGCGAAGCTAGAGGAAAATTAATTCCTGAATTGCAAAATAAAGTAGTAGTTGCTCTTAAGGTTGATGATGATACAAATACTGGTCTTGTAACAGATATAAAAGAAGAATTACGAGAATTGAATATGGTGAGAATTATTTATATTACAACACCAGGGAATCAGTTAGATCAATAAAAAAATTAAAATAATTATTATTTTAACGCCTTGTCCGACCTTCGGTTTCAAGGCGTTTTTTTATTAAAAATCTTTTGTAAGTTTTAGATATTTATGATTAGAGTAGTAAGAATTTTATACTTTTTAATTATCGTTCTGTTTACTAGTAAAAGTATAGCACAGGATAGTATACCTAAAATTGAAGGCGACTTAAAATATAGAGAGGATCAATTTTATATTGGAGTTACCTATAATATTATATCTTCTGTTCCATCTGGGGTTAGTTCAGATGGGTTAACTGGAGGAATAAACTTTGGGTTTCTTAGAGATATGCCTATCAATAAAAACAGGAATATTGCTATTGCTGTTGGTGCTGGATTAGCGTTTGATCAATATGGTCAAAATATTTATATAGATAAGGATGCTGAAGGGAATACTGTTTATACAGTTTTGGATTCTAATACTAGTTTTGAATCTAATAACATTAAAACAGGAATAGTAGAACTTCCTATTGAATTAAGATGGCGTAGCTCTACACCTACTGCAAATAAGTTTTGGAGGGTTTATGCTGGCTTTAGATTTGGATATACCTTTTGGAATGAATTCTCGTTTAAAAGCTCTTCTTATTCAGTTTCTCATTCTAGCATCAAAGAATATGATAAACTTAGACTAACTACTACGATGAGTTTAGGGTTTAATAAGTTTAACTTTTTTGTGAATTATAGTTTGAATCCCTTCTTTAATGAAGATGCTTATACTTCCGACGGGCAACAAGTAAATTTTAAAACCATAAAATTAGGTTTAATCTTTTACATTTTATAACCAAAAGTTAAGCATAATAAGTTGAGGTACAATTCCTATTACAAAACCAATTATAAGTTCTGGTGTTGTATGCGAATTTGTTTGTAATCTTGAAGAAGCAACCCAACCATTACATAAGAATAAGAATCCAATTCCGAATAATAAATTTATTTTAAAATGTGCGCTAAGCGCAATTAAAAACATGGTAACTCCAGCAATACCCATTTGATGCAAGCTTATTTTAAATTTAAATAAAACTAAAATAATTGCAGCAATAGTCGAAAACAATACTCCACTAAAAAAAAAATACATTTCAGGGCTTTCATAAGCACTAAAAACCATTTTAATAATTAAGAGTATTAATAAACTTTGTATCATTAATGGGTATTTTCTTTCAGATACTTTATTTAAATAGATGCTATCAACTATCCGTAAGTTTTTCAGTAAAAAATAAGTAATAAGGGGAATTAAAATTGTAATAATAATAATTGCAAATAATTTTGCTTGCACAATTGACGGTTCAATAAATCTAGGGGTAAACCTAAAATAAAGTAGTGCTCCAAGAAGAGGCATTAACAATGGATGAAATAAATAAGAAGCAATACGTAGAAAATAATTCATTATATTTTTTTTCGTAACCTAGCAACAGGCAAATCTAATTGTTCTCTATATTTAGCAATGGTTCGGCGGGCTATTGGGTATCCTTTATCTTTTAAAATCGCTGCTAATTTATCATCGGTAAGTGGTTTTTTCTTATCTTCTTCGGAAATAATTATTTCAAGGATATTTTTAATTTCTCTTGTTGAAACATCTTCCCCTTGACTATTTTTCATAGACTCACTAAAGAACTCTTTAATAAGTTTAGTGCCATATGGAGTATCTACATATTTACTGTTAGCAACTCTAGATATCGTTGAAACATCCATATTTATTTCATCAGCGATGTTTTTTAATATCATAGGTTTTAATTTTTGTTCATCCCCTGATAAAAGATATTCTTTTTGATGATGCATGATTGCATTCATCGTGATATATAATGTTTGTTGCCGTTGTTTAATTGCATCGATAAACCATTTTGCCGCATCTAATTTTTGTTTGATAAATAAAACAGCATCCTTTTGTGATTTTGATTTTTGCTTTGCCACTTTATAACCTTTTAGCATTTCGGTATAATCTGAAGATACATGTAACTCTGGGGCATTTCTGCCATTAAGCGTAAGTTCTAACTTTCCATCTATAATTTTAATTGCAAAATCTGGAACCACATGTTCAACAATCTTAGTATTGCTAGAATAAGAACCTCCAGGCTTTGGATTTAACCCTTCAATTTCATGTATAGCCTCACGTAATTGTTCTTCTGAAACATCAAATTTTGAAAGTAATATTTTGTAATGTTTTTTTGAAAAATGATCAAATGCATCTTCAATAAGTCGAATTGCTAACGATACCGATGCAGTAAGTTTTTTACGGTTTAATTGAATAGATAAACATTCTTGTAGGTTTTTTGAACCCACACCAGCTGGGTCTAACTCTTGTACAAGTTTTAAGACTTGGTTAATATTTTCTTCTGTTGTAAAAATATTTTGAGTAAATGCTAAATCATCTACTATATCTTCTAAATCTCTACGGATGTAGCCACTTTCATCTACACTACCTATTAAAAAACAAGCTATTTCTCTTTGTTCGTCATTTAGTCTATAAGTGTTGAGTTGTTTTAATAAATATTCATTAAACGATGTTCCTGAAGCATAGGGGATCTGCTTATCCTCATCATCTGGACTAAAATTATTTGCAGATAATTTATAACTAGGAGTTTCGTCATCACTTAGATAATCATCTATATTAATTTCAGTCTCTATTACTTCATTCCCTTCATCAAAATCGTTTTCTAAACTATCATTTACAAACTCATCATCTAAATCATTATTCTCTTCTTTTCCACTTTCTAATGCAGGATTTTCTTCTATTTCTTGAGAAATGCGTTGCTCAAAAGCCTGTGTAGGTAATTGTATAAGCTTCATCAACTGGATTTGTTGAGGAGATAACTTTTGTGAAAGTTTATAATTTAGTTGTTGTTTTAGCATTTAGCAAATTAGGTTTATATAAAAATAAAAAAAACAATCTACATATTACTAGATAGATTGTTTAAAATCCATCTGTAAAATAAATAGATGGACAATATATAATATATAACGTAAGTTTAATTAAAAACTTGCACTTCCAGGAAAACGTGGATAAGGTATTACATCTCTAATATTTCCCATACCGGTTACAAATTGAACCAAACGCTCAAAACCTAATCCAAAACCACTATGCACTGCGGTACCGTATTTTCTTAAATCTAAATACCAGTCCAACTCTTCTTGATCAATGTCAAGTTCTGCCATTTTTTGTTTTAAAACATCATAACGCTCTTCTCGTTGTGATCCTCCTACAATCTCTCCAATCCCTGGGAAAAGAACATCCATAGCTCTTACTGTTTTTCCGTCATCATTAAGGCGCATATAAAATGCTTTAATATTTGCGGGATAATCAAATAAAATTACTGGACATTTAAAATGCTTCTCAACCAAATACCGTTCGTGTTCACTTTGTAAATCTGCTCCCCATTCTTCAATGATATATTTAAATTTTTTCTTTTTATTAGGCTTACAATTTTTAAGAATGTCTATCGCTTCTGTATATGATACTCGTTTAAAATTGTTTTCGGTGATAAATTGAAGCTTTTCAAGTAATGCCATTTCACTTCGTTGTGCTTGGGGTTTGCTCTTTTCTTCTTGTAATAATCTGTTTTCTAAAAAAGCTAAATCATCTTTGCAGTTTTTAAGAGCATAATCCACTACATATTTTATAAAATCTTCAGCTAAATCCATATTTCCGTCTAAGTCACAAAAAGCAACTTCAGGTTCAATCATCCAAAACTCTGCTAAATGACGAGAAGTATTAGAGTTTTCAGCGCGAAAAGTAGGTCCGAAAGTATATATTTTACCAAGACCCATGGCATAGGTCTCTCCTTCTAACTGTCCGCTTACAGTTAGATTGGTTTCCTTTTCGAAAAAATCTTGTTTATAATCCACATTTCCATTTTCATCTAAAGGTGGATTTTTAGGATCTAGGGCAGAAACACGAAACATTTCTCCAGCTCCTTCAGCATCAGACCCAGTAATTATAGGAGAATGCATATAATTAAACCCATTTTTCTGAAAGTATTCATGAACTGCAAACGATAATTTTGAACGAGTACGCATAATTGCGCTAAAAGTGTTTGTACGTATTCGTAAATGAGCTTGTTCTCTTAATTTTTCAAGAGAATGTCTTTTAGGAGAAAGGATGGTTAACTTTACTTCTTCAGGATCTGCTTCCCCAAGAACAGTAACTTTAGAAACTTGGATTTCTACAGATTGTCCTTGCCCTTTACTTTCAACCAAAATACCTGTAACTCTTAGAGCAGCTCCAACAGTTATCTTTTTAAGTATCTCTTCATCAAAATTTTCAAAATCGACAACACATTGGATATTATTAATCGTAGAACCATCATTTAAAGCGATAAAACGATTACTTCTAAAGGCACGAACCCAACCGTTAATGTTAATTTCATTTGTAGATGGATCGCTCTGTAATAAATCTATAATACTTAATTCTTGCATGATTATTTTTTTGAAAGGGTAAAGATACTTTTTACTGATAAAAACACAAATTTAATTCTCCTGAGAGTCGTCTAATTCAGTGTCTGTTAATATTTTTAATGCTGGTTTTTTTAGGGTTTGTTTGTTTGCAATACTTCGCTCTAATGATAGTAGCAATGAAGGGAGTAAAACCAAGTTTGCTAACATCGCAAATAAAAGAGTAATGGATACAAGAATTCCTAAGGCAACTGTTCCGCCAAAACTAGAAATGGCAAATACAGAAAACCCGAAAAATAAAACGATAGAAGTATATAACATACTAACTCCTGTCTCTCTTAGAGCAGCATAAACAGATTTTTTAATTTTCCAGTGATTGGCAATTAATTCTTGTCTGTATTTCGCTAAAAAATGTATGGTGTCGTCAACCGAGATACCAAATGCTATACTAAAAACTAATATTGTGGAAGGTTTTATTGGTACACCTAAGAATCCCATTAACCCTGCTGTTATTATTAATGGTAGTAGGTTGGGGATGATAGATACTAATATCATTTTAACACTTCTAAACATCCAAGCCATAAATAAAGCAATTAATAAAATGGCTAGAGAAAGTGAAAGGATAAGATTATTGACTAAATATTTTGTTCCTTTTTGAAAAACCAATGCCTTTCCCGTAAGCAATACATTATAGCGTTCTTTTGGAAAAACCTTATTAATTTTTACTTTTAAATCCTCTTCAATACGGTCAAACCTTTCGGTTTTAGTGTCTTTCATAAAGGTGGTTATACGAGCATATTGACCCGTGTTATCCACATAATTATCCAAAAAGTTAGTATTTCCTGAACTGCTTTTAGCATAAGATAATAAAAAGGCACGTTCCTGACTATTGGGTAATTGGTAGTAATCTGGATTATTATTATAATAGGCTTGTTTAGAAAATTTAACCAATTCAACAACAGAAAGAGACTTCGAAAGTTCAGGGATTTCATTTATATACTCTTGTAGCTCATCCATTCTTTTCAGAGTAGCAAGATTCATGACTCCCTTTTTACGCTTCGTATCAATATAGATTTCTAAGGGCATAATACCTTCAAATTCACTTTCAAAAAACTTTATATCACTAAAGAATTCTGTTTTTTGAGGCATGTCTTCAATAATACTTCCCGAAATTCTAATATTAAATATTCCTATAATACTTGCGCATAAAATTACAACTGAAGTGATGTATATACTAACCCTATGGTATTTAACTGTGTGTTCTGTCCAATCTACAAAGGTGTTGATCCATTTTTTGTTTAAGTGTTTTAAATGCTTATTTTTTGGAGTAGGCATAAAACTGTAAGCAATAGGGATGATAAATAAACTTAATAAGAAAATGGTAATGATGTTAATGGAAGCTACAATACCAAACTCTTTTAAAAGCTTACTATCCGTTAAAATAAAGGTTGCAAAACCCGATGCGGTAGTAAGGTTTGTCATTAAAGTAGCATTACCTACTTTAGTGATTACTCGTTGTAGTGATTTTGCCTGGTTTCCGTGAAGCTTTATTTCTTGTTGGTATTTATTAATTAGAAAAATACAATTAGGAATCCCAATTACAATAATTAGAGGAGGGATTAATGCTGTGAGAACAGTAATTTCATAATGCAATAGGCCTAAAATTCCAAATGCCCACATTACACCAATAATTACGGTAAACATTGAAATAAATGTAGCTCTATACGATCTAAAGAAAAAATAAAAAAGAAGAGAAGTAATCAATAATGCAGCACCTATAAACATGCCTATTTCATCAATGATGTTTTGAGCATTGAGGGTTCGGATATAAGGCATTCCTGAGGTGTAAACATGTAATCCTGATTCTTTTTCAAATTCATCTATAATTGGTACTAAGCTTTGAATTACAAAATCTCTTCTTGCAGGGGTATTTATAATATCTTTTTTAAGATAGATGGCTGTTCTAACAGATTTTTTATTTGGGCTATACACCAACCCTTCATAAAAAGGAAACTTATTAAAAAGATCGTATTTAAATCTTGATAAAGATTCATTTGTTAAAACAGAATCTTTTAGTAAAGGAACTAATTTAAAAGCAGTCGTATCTTTTCTTTTTTCTAACTTCTTTAGATCGCCAATAGAAATGGTAAAATCTACTTCATCAAAATTTCTTATTTTTTTAGCTAATTGTGTCCAAGCTTTAAATTTTTCAGGAGTAAATAGCAATGAATCTTTAACACCAATGATAATTAAGTTCCCTTCTTCACCAAATTTATCCACAAAGGTTTTATACTCTAAATTTATTTCGTGATCATCTGGAAGTAAATTTGCTTCGGTAGTAGAAAAACGCATGTTTTTCCATTGCATTGCTAATGCCACAGTAATTCCTGCAATAACAAAAAGTAAAAAGAAACGATTTCGTAATATAAATCGTGCTATCGCACTCCAAAACCCTATGCTAAAAAGTTTATTCAAACTATAAAATTAATTATATAAATTACCCAAAAAGTAGAAAGGCGCAAAGGTATTAAAATAGTAGTAACTATATAGCTTTATGCTTGTTAAAAGTAGAAGTAGTTGTAAGTTAAAACTGTATGGTTTAACTTAGTTATAAGATTTAATATGAGCTGCTAAACCGTCATAACTTCTTTTTCTTTTGCAGCTAATAAATTTTCTATTTTATGAATATGATTATCGGTCATTTTTTGAATATCTATCTCAAGGTTTTTTAATAAATCTTCAGAGATTTCTAATTTTTTAAGCTCATTGTTAGCGTGTTTTCGGTCATTACGAACACCAATTTTTGTGTCTTCACCTTCCGCTTTAGTTTGCTTAACCAATTCAATTCTTCGTTCTTCAGTTAATGGCGGGACAGTTATTATTATACTTTCCCCATTATTCATAGGATTAAAGCCAAGGTTAGCTATATGTATTCCTTTTTCAATTTCTGGTATTAAAGTTTTTTCCCAAGGCTGAATAGTAATCGTCATACCGTCTGGAGTAGAAACATTAGAAACTTGACTTATAGGAGTAGGAGTGCCATAATAATCGACCATAACTCCAGCAACCATAGAAGGTGTTGCTTTACCAGCTCTAATATTTAATAGTTTTTTTTCTAGATGTATTAGGGCATTATCCATTGCCTCTTTAGTGCTGTCTATAATAAATTTTGCTTCTTCGTCCATGGTATTGTTTTTAAAAATATATCATTTTGGCTAAGCTTAAGATAAACTTAAGTCGAAGCTACAAATTAACTTTTGTACCTATTTTATCTCCTGAAACTACTTTTAATAAGTTTCCTTTGGTATTCATGTCAAAAACAACGATAGGTAATTGGTTTTCTTGACTTAGGGTAAAAGCAGTAGTGTCCATCACTTTTAAACCTTTTTTTAATACATCATCAAAACTGATAAAATCAAATTTTGTTGCAGTAGCGTCTTTTTCAGGGTCACTAGAATAGATACCATCTACACGAGTTCCTTTTAAAATTACATCTGCTTTTATTTCAATAGCTCTTAATACTGCTGCCGAATCTGTTGTAAAATAAGGATTTCCTGTTCCTCCACCAAAGATAACAACTCTTCCTTTTTCTAAATGCCTAAGGGCTCTTCGTCTAATAAAAGGTTCAGCTACTTCATTAATTTTAACTGCACTCTGTAAACGAGTAGGGATTCCTTCATTCTCTAGGGCATTTTGTAGGGCTAGTCCGTTGATGACAGTAGCTAGCATTCCCATATTATCACCTTGTACCCGATCCATGCCACGACTAGCTGCAGCTAATCCTCTAAAAATATTCCCGCCACCAATTACTACGGCAACTTCAATTCCTTTATCGGTTATTTGTTTAATTTCTTGGGCATATTCTTGTAGTCTAACAGGGTCAATACCATATTGACGAGTTCCCATTAATGCTTCCCCAGATAGTTTTAAAAGTATTCTTTTGTAATACATAGCAGATTTTTACAAGCACAAAAATAAAGAAAAAATTTGAGGCATTGTTTGCGTAATATGTCTAAAAATAAAAAAAACCGTTTCAAATTAATTTGAAACGGTTTTTGATATAAAGTCTAGACTAGTATTATCCTAAAGAAACTCTTTCGAAAGATACTACTTCATTATCATTAGCAGATACATAATCAGAAACGCTTTGCTTTTCATCTTTAATGAAATTTTGGTCCAATAAACATTTTTCTTGGTCAAGAGTTGTATTATCAGAGATAAAACGTTCTAATTTTCCAGGAAGAATTTTGTCCCAAATTTGCTCTGGTTTACCTTCTGCTTTTAATTCTTCTTGTAAACGAGTTTTAGCAGCGTCAAGAACCTCATCGGTTAATTGAGCTCTAGAAATAAATTGAGGCACATTAATTAGGTGTTTTCCTAAACGCCCTCTTTCTATATTATCTTTTTCGATAACAGCAATTCTTGCTTCTGTTTCTGAAGCGACAAAATCTGCATCAAAATCTTTGTAAGACAAAGTAGTTGCACCCATAGAAGCTACTTGCATCGCAACATCTTTAGATAAAACTGTTGCATTGTCTGTTGAATTTGATAATCCTACTAAAGCTGCAATTTTGTTACCGTGGATATAAGAACCTACAAATGGAGCTTCTAATTTCTTAAAATCGTTTAATTGAACTTTTTCTCCAATTACACCTGTTTGCTCAATCAATTTTTCTTCAACAGTAATACCTCCAAAATCAGCATTTAAAAAATCTTCTTTGTTGTCATAACCTATTGCTAAATCAGCAAATTGTTTTGCTAATGCAACAAAATCATCGTTTTTACCAACAAAATCTGTTTCACAACCCAATACGATTAAAACACCTTCGGTATTTGTATCATTTACTTTTGCAATTGCTGCTCCTTCACTAGAGTCTCTATCCGCTCTTTTTTCTGCTACTTTCTGACCTTTTTTACGTAAGATAGATACTGCTTCATCAAAATTACCTTCTGCTTCCACTAATGCATTTTTACAATCCATCATTCCCGCACCGGTTAAGTCTCTTAATTTTTTTACTTCTGCGGCTGTTATTTTTGCCATGATATTATTTTTTAAGTTTTGTGTTAAAAAAAAAGTCGTTTAAGTTATTTCTGAAAAGAGTAAAACCAAACGACTTTTAAATATTTTGAATTGAATTTTATTCTTCTTCGTTACTTACAGTTTCTTCTTTTTTAGAAGTTTCAGTTTTAGCATCAGTAGATGCAGCAGTTACTCTTTTACGAGTTGTCTTTTTTTCTGATGCAGCAGTTTCTTCTGTTTTAGCTTCTTCAGCTTTTTCAGCTTGATCTTTATTTCCTTTTCTTTCTGCAAGACCTGAAATAACAGCATTAGTTACGCTTGTCATAATCTTATCGATAGATTTTGAAGCATCATCGTTAGAAGGGATTACATAGTCAATTACATTAGGATCACTGTTAGTGTCCACCATTGCAAAAATTGGAATTTTTAATTTTAATGCTTCCGCAACAGCAATGTGCTCACGAGTAGTGTCTACTACAAATAAAGCAGCAGGTAAACGAGTCATATCAGATATAGACCCCAAGTTTTTTTCCAATTTTGCACGAGTACGATCAACAGCTAATCTTTCTTTTTTAGACAAAGCATTAAATGTTCCGTCTTGTTTAGATCGATCAATAGCCGACATTTTTTTTACCGCTTTTCTTATCGTTACGAAATTAGTAAGCATTCCGCCAGGCCATCTTTCAGTAATATAAGGCATATTAGCATTTTTTGCTTTTTCTGCAACGATGTCTTTAGCTTGTTTTTTAGTAGCTACGAAAAGAATTTTTCTTCCACTAGCTGCAATTTTTTGTAAAGCTTCATTTGCTTCATCTAATTTTGCAGTAGTTTTATAAAGGTTGATAATGTGAATTCCATTACGTTCCATATAAATATATGGTGCCATGTTTGGATTCCATTTTCTTGTGAGGTGACCAAAGTGTACACCTGCGTCTAGTAAGTCTTTGACTTCTTTGTTGTTTTTGTTTGCCATTTTTGTAATAGTTTACTTTCTTGTGTTATTATAGATAGCAACCCACTCATTTATAGAATATGGTTTAGATGCTAAACTAACTCTCCGATTCTCGGAGTAACAGCGGTATTAAAATTTGTTGTCGATGTAAATTCGACGGATATATAAGAACTTTACAAAACATTGAAATGGTATTGTGAAATACCATTTCAAGTTCTGTGTAATTTTTAACGTTTTGAGAATTGGAATTTTTTACGCGCTTTCTTCTGTCCGAATTTTTTACGCTCAACCATTCTAGGGTCTCTAGTCATTAAACCTTCTGGTTTTAAAACTAATCTATGTTCTTCGTTTATTTCACACATTGCACGAGAAATTGCTAAACGAATTGCTTCCGCTTGTCCAGTTGTACCACCACCGTGAACATTTACAGTAATATCAAAACTTGTCAAATTATCAGTTAATGATAATGGTTGTTTTACTTTATATTGTAAAGTACCTGTAGTAAAGTAATTTTCAAATTCACGCTTGTTAATGGTGATTTTTCCTTTTCCTTTAGAAAGATATACACGTGCAACAGCGTTTTTTCTTCTACCTATTTTATGAATTACGTCCATTATTTGTTGAGGTTAAGGTTAATGGTTCTTGGTTTTTGAGCTACTTGACCGTGCTCAGTTCCAACATATACTTTTAGATTTCTGAATAAAACAGCGCCTAATTTGTTTTTAGGTAACATTCCTTTAACAGATTTTTCTACAAGTCTTGTAGGATCTTTGTCAAATAATTCTCTAGAGGTAAGACTTCTTTGTCCACCTGGGTAGCCAGTATGTCTTATATAAGACTTGTTTTCCCATTTGTTTCCACTAAGAGTAACCTTGTCAGCGTTAATAATAACTACATTGTCACCACAATCCACATGAGGTGTGAAATTTGGTTTATGTTTGCCGCGAAGTAATTTTGCAACTTCACTTGCAAGACGACCCAATGCTTGCCCGTCCGCATCTACTAATAACCACTCCTTATTTACAGTGTTTTTGTTAGCAGATACTGTTTTGTAACTTAATGTATCCATTTAGTTCTTTGTCAAATTGTT
>MAAC01015459.1_pt1 | contig 23554 bp, 18 predicted proteins | sample 1115981 | NCBI WGS metagenome assembly MAAC01 (sample SAMN04961126, study PRJNA320927) | seawater metagenome | isolation source: sample BD02T64 sea water enriched with oil for 64 days | place: USA:Gulf of Mexico | collected 2013-07-27
CTATCAATTCTCAGGTGGTTTGCATGGTGTTGGTATTTCCGTGGTTAATGCCTTATCAACGCGTGTTGATGTCACTGTTAGACGAGACAGCAAAGTTTTTGAAATGGCATTTGAAAATGGTGATAAAGTTGAAGAACTACGAGAAACAGGTACGGTAGGAAAACGAAATACAGGTACCAGTGTTAAATTTTGGCCCGATGCTAGCTATTTTGATACCGCCAAGTTTTCGGTACGCCACCTCACGCATTTACTGAAAGCTAAAGCAGTATTATGTCCAGGCCTAACCCTAAAATTCCATGATAAAATTGAAGATAAAAAATACCAGTGGTGTTATGAAGACGGGCTTACTGATTACCTAAAAGATTCAGTAAAAGATTATGTTTCATTACCAGAAGAGCCTTTTGTTGGCAGTTTCACTTCACAACATGAAGCGGCTGACTGGGCTGTTACTTGGTTACCCGAGGGTGGTGAAAGTATAGGCGAAAGTTATGTTAACTTAATTCCAACCATTGCCGGTGGTACTCATGTTAATGGCATGCGCCAAGGGCTACTTGAGTCTATGCGAGAGTTTTGCGAGTTTAGAAATTTATTACCACGCGGTGTCAAATTAACGCCGGATGATATCTGGGATAAATGTAGTTATATCCTATCTATTAAGATGCAAGACCCACAATTTGCAGGGCAAACCAAAGAGCGACTATCATCGCGTCAATGTGCCGCTTTTGTCACTGGCGTAGTAAAAGATTCCTTTAGTTTATGGCTAAATGAGCACACAGATAAAGCTGAGTTATTGGCTGATTTTTGTATTAATAACGCTCAAAAACGTATGCGTGCTAGTAAAAAAGTCGTGCGAAAGAAAATCACTCAAGGACCGGCATTACCGGGTAAATTAACTGACTGTGGTAGCCAAGATTTAGCTCGCACTGAATTGTTTTTAGTCGAAGGTGACTCAGCTGGCGGTAGTGCTAAACAAGCAAGAGACCGAGAATTTCAGGCCATAATGCCACTTAGAGGTAAAATTCTAAACACTTGGGAAGTCGATTCAGGACAAATTCTTGCTTCGCAAGAAGTACATGATATATCCGTCGCTTTGGGCATTGATCCCGATAGCGATGATTTATCTGAATTACGTTACGGTAAAATTTGTATCTTAGCGGATGCCGATTCTGATGGACTGCATATTGCCACTTTACTGTGTGCTTTATTTACCCAGCACTTTTTACCTTTAGTACAAGCTGGGCATGTATACGTCGCTATGCCACCTTTATACCGAATTGATATTGGTAAAGAAGTATTCTACGCATTAGACGAAGCAGAAAAAGATGGAATTTTAGACAGAATTGAAGCAGAGAAAAAACGTGGCAAGGTAAACGTACAGCGCTTTAAAGGCTTAGGTGAAATGAATCCACCGCAATTGCGTGAAACTACTATGGATCCTAATACCCGTCGCTTAGTACAGTTAACCGTTGATGAGCATAGCGAAACGATGGAACTGATGGATATGCTGCTTTCTAAAAAGCGCAGTCCAGACCGAAAAATTTGGTTGCAAAGTAAAGGTGATATGGCGATTGTATAAAGTTGATTAGTTAACCATAAGTTCGCGTCAAGTGATAACTCAATAATAGGGAGTGGCAATGAAAACAGAACATATTCCGGGGTATTTGGCTGGCGCTGATAGTGATCCTTTAATGGTCGTAATGGCTGTTATTCTTGTGGTTTTAGTTTTAATAGCAGGTGTTTTCTACTTCAAGTTACACGCAGTACCTGAGCATATTGCTCATGGGAAAAATCATACCCAAATACAACTGATCACAATATTAACTATTTTAGCTTTATTTACTCATAACAATATTTTTTGGGTTGCTGCTTTGGTGTTAGCGGTTGTTGAATTACCCGACTTTCTAACCCCTTTAAAGTCTATCGCTAAGTCTTTAGCGACTATTGCTCAAAGTAAAGAGCAAAAAACACAGAAAAATACTGAAGAGACAGTGGTCGTCAAGGAGAATAGCTAAATGTTAGAAGTTCTACTCTGTTCACTTATCACTATTTTACCAGATTATTTATTTCGAAAATATCGCCAAGGTATGACTTGGGGGAAAGAAATTACCTTTTTTACTATGTGGTATGAGCTGCGATGGGGCATATCAGCCTGTCTCATTTTATCTATCTCACTAGTCACCTTGATATTTTATTATCACCCGTCAACCACTAACGCTTCACCAATGTTTCGAACCGTTTCTATAATGCCTGAGAAAAGTGGCAGGGTTCAGCACGTATTTGTTGAAAATCATCAGAAAATTACAGCAGGCACTGCTATTTTTAGCATGTATGATGAATCTCAACTGGTGGCGATTGAGCAAGCAGAAGCAAGCATTAAGCAAGTTGAGGCAGAATTCTCTACGGCATACGCACAACTTGCGGTAGCAATAAGTAACGTAGAAAAAGCTAACAGTGCTTACATGCGTTCGAAAAATGAATATGATCGTAAAAAGGAGCTATCGCTAAAAGGCAACAATATTATTAGTGAAAGCGAAGTACAAAAAATGGCTGATACTATGGCAATGAATGAAGCAGGCTTATCGGTATCTTTAGCCAACCAAGCTTCAGCGCAAGGGGTAATTGAAAATATTTTACCGGCCAAAAAATCTAGTGCTGTTGAGGTGTTGAATAGCGCGATTGTTGATGAAGGCAAGCGTACCGTCTATGCCCATATTGATGGAGAATTACAACAGTTTGCATTGCAGCCAGGTGATTTTGTTAACCCGATGATCCGCTCTGCCGGTATGATAGTGCCTTCTTCTGGTGAAGTATCAGGCAAAGAAGCAGTTCATGCGGGTTTTAATCAATTAGCGGCCAATGTTATTAAAGTAGGAACCTTTGCTGAAATAACCTGCCTGTCTAAACCTTTTACCATTATCCCTATGAAAGTATCCAGTGTTCAAAGTGTTATTGCTACTGGCCAAATAAGAACGACTGAAGCTTTGATTGATGCGCAAGAGCGAGCAAGACCCGGTACGCTAACCGTAAGGTTAGTACCTCTTTATGAAGGAGGCCTTGATGGTGTTATCCCCGGAACAAAATGTGTAGCAAATGCTTATAGCTATCATCATGAATTGATTGCCAGCGGGACACTCAGTACCAGTGAGACGCTTTATTTACATATGGTTGACGCTGTAGGGGTTGTTCATGCCATTATATTGCGCATGCAAGCTTTGCTACTGCCTGTTAAAGTATTAGTCTTTTCAGGGCATTAATTTTAGGGTCTGACAAAACGATAATGATTAATTTTTGTCATTAATCTGTCACAAACTTGTAATATAGTTAACTTAGGAAATCCTCTTTTATGGAGGATTTTTTTATGTTTTTAAGTATTAGCAATATCGGCATATCACCACTACAAAATAGATAAAATAAGAGTTGAACAAATGACAATAAAAGTAGGTATAAACGGCTTTGGTCGTATGGGAAGATTGATTTTACGCGCTGCATGGCATTGGCCTGAGGTGGAGTTTGTTCATATTAATGACCCCGCTGGCGATGCACCTACCTTAGCTCACTTGTTAAACTTTGACTCTATTCATGGCCGTTGGCAAAACGAAGCTACAGCTGAAAACAAGTTAATACATATTGAAGGCAGTTCTTTAACAGTAAGCCAGAATTGTGATATAGCTGAAACAGATTGGTCTGGATGTGACCTTGTAATTGAAGCATCGGGAGTGATGCGTGATAAAGAAAAACTACAGACTTATTTTACTCAAGGTGTAAAAAAAGTACTTGTTACAGCGCCGATGAAATTGGCAGATGATGGATCAGACAGCGATATAGTAAATATCGTTATGGGCGTTAATCAGCACTTGTATCAGGTTAATGAGCATAGCATTGTCACTGGCGCTTCATGTACTACTAATTGTTTGGCCCCTGTCGTTAAAGTATTGCAAGAGTCTGTCGGTATAAAACATGGCAGTATGACTACCATTCATGATATTACCAACACTCAAACCATTTTAGATGCCCCGCACAAAGATTTACGTCGCGCACGGGCTTGTGGTCAATCTCTTATCCCAACTACGACAGGTTCAGCCAAAGCGATAACAGATATTTTCCCTGAATTAAAAGGGAAATTAAATGGTCATGCCGTAAGGGTGCCTCTTGCAAACGCTTCATTAACTGATTGTGTTTTTGAGATGAAGCGTGATGTCAGCGTTGAAGAGATAAATCAGTTGATGTCTGATGCAGCGAAAGGTGAACTCAAGGGGATTTTGGGCTATGAAACTAAGCCCTTAGTATCGGTTGACTATAAAACCGATGCCAGATCATGTGTCGTAGATGCCTTATCAACAATGGTGATTAATGGCAGCCAACTGAAAATGTATTTATGGTATGACAATGAGTGGGGTTATGCTAATCGCACTGCGGAGTTAATGAAATTACTGGCAAACAGTTTAAGCATTGTTACCGCTGTCAAAAATACCGAAGACATTAGCACTGAAGTCAATAGTGCCGAAGGCAAGGCCACCGAACCCACAATAACTAAAGTTACTACAGTAAAGTTTAATAAAACCGGGCTTAATGAGTCATAGTTTGGCTTCCTTTAGTTCTTTGCCGAAACCGGTAAAAAAATACATCGCAATTACCGCTAACTATTGGGCATTTACGCTGACCGATGGCGCATTGCGTATGTTGGTATTGCTGTACTTTTACCGGTTAGGTTATAGCCCCTTTGCGTTAGCGACATTATTCATACTTTATGAAGTCTTTGGTGTTGTTACTAATCTTGTTGGTGGCTGGCTTGGTGCACGTATTGGTTTAAATAAAACCATGCTAATAGGTATCGTTATTCAAGTTTTAGCCTTACTGATGTTAGCACTGCCAAGCGAATATTTAAGTGTTGTTTATGTCATGTTTGCTCAAGCACTGTCGGGTATCGCTAAAGATCTGAATAAAATGAGTGCTAAGTCGAGCATAAAATTACTGCTAGCCAAGGTAAATAGCGAAGAGGCACAAAGTAAACTATTCACTTGGGTGGCGTTACTCACTGGCTCAAAAAACACCCTGAAAGGTGTCGGATTTTTTCTAGGTGGTTTATTGCTCACTACTTTTGACTTTCAAGTTGCTGTATTATTAATGGCAATGGCGTTAACCATTGTTGCTTTGAGTACTTACCCTATGTTGCGAGGTGATATAGGTAAAACTAGTTATAAAGCAAAATTTAGCCAGTTATTTTCAAATAATGCCTCATTAAATTATTTATCTGCAGCGCGTTTGTTCCTGTTTGCAGGTCGTGATGTTTGGTTTGTTATTGCTTTGCCTGTTTATTTGGCAAGTCAATTACAATGGCAACACCAAGCAGTAGGTACTTTTCTCGCGTGTTGGATTATCATCTATGGCATCATTCAAGCCAAGGCTCCAAAAATCATCCCCTTTTTTACTGGCAAGGTCGAAAGAACCTCACACCAGCAAGTAACGCTTTGGTCAGTATTACTTGTGTTAGTAACGCTGCTTTTATGTTTTGCTATCTACCTTTATCCGCAAAGTAATGAAGTATTAGTCATTGGACTATTTATATTTGGTGCTGCTTTTGCGATTAATTCATCACTGCATAGTTATCTTATTATTGCTCTTGCTAGAGAGGATGGAGTCTCTATAGATGTAGGGTTTTATTATATGGCCAATGCCATGGGCAGGTTACTTGGCACCATACTCTCAGGTATTATTTATCAGCAATTTGGTTTGTTAGTCTGCATGTTGTTTGCGCTAATATTGACGTCACTAGCCAGTTACTTTGTTCGAAAAATAGCATAACTACTATAAGTTCAGGTTTAACTCTCGGGCTAATTCGTTTTATACTGCCTTTATCTGTATATGCCGACCTGCTTATTAAGGAATTCGTATTTGTTGTGCTTTGCTAAAAAAACGTCCCCTGCGATACGAGTTGTTCTCAGTATTGCCTTATTCTTTTTTTCAACGACTGCTTTCGTCCAAGAAAGCATCGATATTAAGCAGTTTAATCTAGTGGCTGAGCAAGTAGAAGAATTGAAAAAGACCGACCTAGTGCTCTCCCTGAAACAATTAACTGCTTTTGATAACTTGCTTAGTGTGCTAACCGTTGAACAAAACTTGCTTTATTTCAAACTACTCGCAGAAATACAAATTGAACAGAATAGATACAGCGCAGCTAAAAAAACGGCCACTAAAGGACTCTCCATAGGGAAGAAACTTGCCAGTCCAAGTATCTTAATGAGTGAATTATTATATTTAAGAGGTTTTGCTTTTGAGAGCTTAGGCGATATTCCCCAGGCAACTAAAGAGTATAAAAAGGGCTTGGAGGTTGCGGAGACTTTACACAATAAAATACAAGTTGCCGAGGGACTTATTAACTTAGGCGCTATTGCCTATTTAACGGATAACTATAAACGCTCTTTAATCTTGCTTAATGATGCATACAACATTGCGGGACAAACTGATGATGAAGAGCTCAAAGGTACCGCTAATACTGAACTGGGTATCGTTTATGCTCATCTACTGCAAGATGAGCAATCCATGGCTTATTATCAACAATCATATTTGCACTTTAAAAAAGCAGGTATGTTATTAGCTGCACACAACAGTTTACATAATATTGCTCTTAATCATATTCATAACAAAAATTATCAGCAGGCCATCACGGTTTTCAAAACGATAATCACAGAGTCAAATAAAGATACCCCAAGCGATAGAATGTTTACTGTTTATTCAGGCATGGCTCGGGCGCACCTAAAAAAAGAAGACAGTAACCCTGACGCGGCATATGAATATCTATTGATGGCTAAACAGTATTTGCAATTCAGTGAGAAGATGTTCCATCAGTTAAAATTTTATTTTGATGAAGCTAATGTTTTATATAAATTAGGACACTATGATGACGCTCTGATAAGCATAGCCCGAGTTGAAAAAATATTGGCTAATCACAAAGAAATGACTTTGGTAAAAAAAGAGGGTTATGTCAGTATCATCAATCTCAAATCCAAGGTATTTTACAAGCAAGAAAAATTTCAACAAGCTTATGAAACAAAATCTAAAGTCATCGCCTTAACAGACAAGCTATATGAAAATGAAGATAATCGCTCCATTGCGCAAGTTCGTCTACAGCTTGAAGCAGAGCAGGCAGATAAACAAAATGAGATATTAAACAACCAAAAAATCCGCTATGAGGCCAGCTTCAATGAAGCAAGATTAGATAATGAAGAACAGCGAATATATCTGATTATTAGTGCTTTGCTTGTTTTAGCCTTTGCTTGGGTGTTAGTTAAATTGATTCAAAGTCAACGTAAGCTGAGAGTTGCCTCCAGTATTGATACACTTACTGGGATAGCCAATAGACGCAGTTTAATGGTCAAATCACAACAGGTGTTTAAACTCGCAAAAGCTAAACAAGTTAACTTGAGTATATTGATGATAGATATCGATCACTTTAAAGATATTAATGACAAATTAGGCCATACTATTGGCGACAAAATTTTAGCTAAAGTAGCTTTTCTAGGCGCCAATATGGTGCGAAAAAATGATGTGTTTGGTCGTTTTAGTGGTGAAGAGTTTATGGTGTGTTTGCCGAAAACCAATATGGAATCGGCAATGGAAATGGGCGAGAGTATTCGCACATGTATCAATAAATACGCATGGCAGATTAGCCTCCTTGACAAAGTTAGCGTCAGTATAGGGATTGCTACCCTAACAGACGATAAGGACTTAATCAGCTTAGTAAAAAGAGCTGAGGAACAATTGTACCAAGCTAAAGCTTCGGGAAGAAATAGGATCTGTGGCCAATGAAGCTTCTCAGTCAAGCCATTTTGATAATACTGTTGGTAACGTTGATTTTTACATCGATGTGTCGGGCGAATGAACTTGCCTTAAAAGCAGGAGAAAGCAAAAATAATAATCTATTGGATATCCCAGCAATTACCATGTTGCCTATAAATACTGAACTACTCTTCTTACTCACGCAGTTAAAGCAAGCAAGTATCAATAATCAGAAAGTTGAAATAGCATTAGCACAACTGACGTTATCTCAAGCGCCATTAAACGCCGCAGAGCAATATTTACTTCTGCTAGCGCAAGCTATATTAAAAGAAAATACAAGTGTTCATGGTACTGATAGTATCAACAACCATAACAATAGCAGCGATGTTATTGCATTCTTGGAACAGGCAAAAGAGTTATCGGACCAAATATCTGAAGAGCAGTTAGCGCAACCAGTATTTTTACAGCTTCATTTATTATTGGCTAATAATTACGCAATGCAAGGGAAGTTTGATTTAGCTTACCTTGAAAAAAAATCTTATCTAAAAAAATACAATATTTATCGAAAAAATAAGCGGATAAATATGATTGCTTCTTTAGAACAGTCGTTTGAAGTCAAGGATAAAAAAGCTAATAACGCTTTGATGGAAAGTCAAAATAAGTTAAAAATTCGCCGTGTTGCTGAAGTACAAGATGAAAAAGCTGCGCAGCAATATAATTTCACGCTGATTATCAGCATCGCTATTGTCTTTGTTTTGCTTTTATTTAGACAGTTAAGGATACGTAATAAACTTATCCTCTTGACTCGAACAGATGCCTTAACAGGTTTAGCAAACCGTAATACTTTGTTTGAACATGGTGAGCAAATGGTGGCCAGCTTTACAGAGCAGCCAGAAGAGTTATCAATATTATTGTTAGATTTAGATCACTTCAAAAAAATTAACGACAATTTTGGCCATCACGTTGGTGATGAAGTATTAATGGTCGTATCTGATTTAGTAAAAGAAACCATGCGCTCTCGTGACTTGCTTTCTCGTTTCGGTGGAGAAGAGTTTGTTGCATTATTACCTTTTGCTGATAGCAATAAAGCGAAAGCTATTGCTATGCGTATTAATGATAAAATAGCACAATATGATTTTTCATCTGTAATGATACAGAGTAAGGTAACTTTCAGTATTGGTGTTGCTACAATGGCAGATAATCAAATGAGCTTTGACGATTTATTACATAATGCTGATTTGGCGATGTATCAAGCGAAAGAGCAAGGTCGAAATACCGTTGTTTGTTATCATAATATTGCCGTAGCATAAGAATGACGCTCTAATTAAAGCTTTTGTTACTTTTATCTATGTTGTCTAAGGTCATAATCAGATAAGCTATAGAACAGGTGTTTTTGGCTACCCTAGTCAAAGTCAGAACCTTAAAGAATAAAAATAATTAGACTCGTATTATCAGGAAAATCAATTCATGTCAGATGCACTCGAATATAGCCTTGATGGAGTAGAACAGGTCCCATTAAGGCGTTTTACTGAAGAAGCTTATTTAAACTATTCCATGTACGTAATTATGGACCGTGCTTTGCCACATATTGGTGATGGCTTAAAGCCCGTGCAAAGACGCATAGTTTATGCAATGTCAGAGCTTGGTTTGTCTGCAACGGCTAAATATAAAAAATCAGCACGTACTGTTGGTGACGTATTAGGTAAGTTTCACCCCCATGGTGATAGTGCTTGTTATGAAGCTATGGTGTTGATGGCGCAACCTTTTTCTTATCGATATCCTTTGGTAGACGGGCAAGGAAACTGGGGAGCACCCGATGATCCTAAATCATTTGCTGCAATGCGTTATACCGAGTCGCGCTTATCACGTTTTAGTGAAGTATTACTTGCTGAGCTAGGGCAAGGCACTGTTGATTGGCAGCCAAATTTTGATGGCACCATGCAAGAGCCAAAAACGCTGCCTGCGCGTTTACCCCATATTTTACTCAACGGTATTACGGGTATTGCCGTCGGTATGGCAACGGATATTCCACCACACAATGTGCGTGAAGTTGCTGATGCTTGTGTGCATTTAATTGAAAACCCTAAAGCAGAAGTAAGTGACTTACTTGAGTTTGTTAAAGGGCCTGATTATCCTACAGATGCTGAGATTATTACCCCGAAAGCCGAAATTGAAAAAATTTACCAAACAGGGCGTGGTAGTATAAGAATGCGCGCTGTTTATGATGTAGAACAGGGTGATATTGTCATTACCTCACTTCCTCATCAAGCATCGGGTGGTAAAATATTAGAGCAAATTGCGGGACAAATGACGGCGAAAAAACTACCTATGGTAGTCGACCTTCGCGATGAATCTGATCATGAAAACCCGGTACGCCTTGTCATCATTCCACGTTCAAACCGTGTTGATGTAGAACAATTAATGCAGCATTTATTTGCGAGCACCGATTTAGAAAAAAGTTATCGCGTTAACATTAACATGATAGGTTTAGATAACCGTCCTGCAGTGAAGAACTTACTGGTCATTTTATCTGAATGGCTTGAATATCGTCGTGAAACGGTACGTCGTCGTTTGCAATATCGTTTAGATAAAGTCTTGGCTCGCTTGCATATTCTTGATGGTTTATTGGTAGCTTACCTAAATATTGATGAAGTAATTGAAATCATCCGTGGCTATGATGATCCAAAAGCGGAACTTATGTCTCGTTTTGCCTTATCTGATACTCAAGCTCATTCGATTTTAGAGATTAAACTACGTCAACTGGCCAAGCTCGAAGAAATAAAAATTCGCGCGGAGCAAGATGAACTACATATTGAACAAGATTATTTAGAGAAGATCCTTAATTCAAAAGCACGCATGAGTACGCTGATGAAAAAAGAGATCCTTGCTGCAGCAGAGCAGTATGGTGATGATCGTCGCTCTCAATTAGTTGAACGTAGCGAATCAAAAGCATTAACCGAAAAAGATTTAGTACCAAGTGAGGCGGTAACCGTTGTCGTTTCTGATAAAGGTTGGGCCCGTTGTGCTAAAGGTCATGATATTGATCCTACGAGCTTGAGTTATAAAGCGGGTGATGGTTACTTGTGTGCCTCAAAAGGTAGAAGTAATCGCCCGGTGGTATTCATAGGCTCTGATGGCCGTGCTTTTACTACGGACGCGCATACTTTACCAACAGCACGCTCTCAAGGTGAACCATTAACAGGACGCTTCAACCTTGCAACAGGGAAAACCTTCGTCCATAGCATAATGTCTGATGACGATGCTCAATATCTGCTAGTCAGTGACGCAGGTTATGGTTTTGTTAGTAGTTTTGGCGATATGGTCAGTAGAAATAAAAATGGTAAGGCATTAATTAGCTTACCTGAAGCCGCTAAAGTGATGATGCCGCAATACATCAACAATATTGAAAATGATAACTGCCTCACTATTACTAGCGAAGGCCGTATGTTAGTTTTTCCGGTTAAAAACTTACCTGTTTTGAGTAAAGGTAAGGGTAATAAAATTATCAATATCCCTTCTGCGCGATCGAAATTACGTGAGGAGTTTGTTAGTTTACTTTGTATAATTCCAGAAGGCGCGGCAATTACCTTGCATGCTGGAAAACGCAAGCTTACGCTAAAAGCGGCAGATATTGAGCACTATAAAGGTGAGCGTGGTCGTCGTGGCAACAAACTACCTAGGGGCTTACAACGCGTTTCAGCAATAGAAATTGAATCGGGTTCTGTGAATAGCACTGGTGAGCAAAGTGCTGATGAAGAGCCTAAAGCAAGCGAGTAAAGCCATTACGGTGTACTCATAAACGAGTAGCTCTCTTTAATTTCATAATAAAAAGGCTAACAAATGATTCATATTTGTTGGCTTTTTTTACGTATCTCTTATATCCGCTCTACTTCAAGAGGTAATCCTGCATCTTAAAATAGAGCGGATATGTAGCCAAGCCACTGTAATCTGCATTTTTCTGTTTTACTTTATCTTTTTATTCAGTATATTGATTTCCTTACTTTTTGGAGTTGCAATGTTTTCCTCTTTTTACATCAACCTGCGTTCGATTATTCTCACCTCAACGTTACTATTGGCCAGCAGTAGTTCAACCTTTGCTTTTTCCAGTGGCGATGAAAAAGCAAAGGCTGAGGCATTAACACAGGTATCAGCACCCGAATTACCACCGGTACATGACGGCCCCTATGTTTTTGTTAACCCGCAACAACAGCTAGAATCTCACTGGTTATGTCAAGGTAAAGTGGTGAGCAAAACTGTCTCTGTAAGTGCTTTTCCAAAGGTGATGAGCGCTTGTAATATGCCTGCTGTTGTCCATGGTCTTTCTAGTATTGAAAATAAAGTGCTTGAATTTTCTGGTGATTATCCTGTTGCGGCATTAAGTGATTTTCATGGAAAATATGACTTGATGATTGAGCTACTAACTAATAACAAGATAATTGATAAAAACAAAAATTGGGCTTTTGGTAAAGGGCACTTTGTTATCACTGGTGATATTTTCGATCGAGGTGACAAAGTCACTGAAATACTATGGTTTTTATACGATTTAGAGCAACAAGCCCAAAAAGCAGGGGGTGATATTCACTTAACGTTAGGTAACCATGAAGTGATGATACTCAATGGTGATTTACGTTATTTACACCCTAAGTATGTTGAAACGGCGAAGCAATTAAATATGCCTTTTGAACATTTATTCAGCCAAAATAGCATTATCGGTAATTGGTTACGCAGTAAGCCGGTATTGGTCACAGTTAATAATATGCTGTTTGCTCATGGTGGTTTTCATCCTAGCTTAGCCACTGAACAGCGTAGCTTGGTTGAAATCAATACAGTCTTTAAAGATAGTTTAATAAAAGCCGAGCTAGAGCAGCCGAGAGAAGGCTGGGCAAAATTTTTGCATACAACTAATGGTCCTATTTGGTATCGCGGCTATTTTGCAGCAGATGGTGATAAGGCTTCTCGTGCAAAAGGCTCTCGTTCAAAAGACAATGGTGCAACTTCTGCAGAAATTGACTTACTGCTTAAACATTTTGATGTTAAAAATTTAATTGTTGGTCATACCTCACAAAAACAGATTGAAAGCCGTTATCAAGGAAGAGTCATTGCCATTGATTCAAGTATTAAAGAAGGCAATTATGGTGAAATATTGTTTATTGAACAGGGTAAAAAGTGGCGTGGTAGTTTAAGTGGTAAAGTGTTACCGCTATACCATCAATAACGGTACTTTTTTACAATTTTTAGCACAAAAAAACCAGTACTAAGTACTGGTTTTTTTATTAAAGCTAAAACGTTTAACGTTAGTCTTTAATCTCAGCATTATGATAAACATGTTGTACATCATCACAGTCATCTAACATAGCAATAAACTTCTCAAAGTTTGCTAGGTCTTCTTCACCTTCTACATCAATGTAGTTTTGTGGAACCCAAGTGATTTCTTCAACTTCTAATTCAAATTCAGGCATTGAATTAGCAAATTCAGTTTTGATTTTAAAGAACTCAGTATGAGGAGCATAAACAGTGATAATGCCATCTTCTAATTCGACATCTGAAACATCAATATCAGCCATCATTAAGTTTTCTAACACGCTCTCATCATCTTCACCTTTAAAGGCAAACACGGCTTGGTGATCAAACATGTGAGAAACAGTACCCGAAGATCCTATTTTAGCATTAGTTTTACTGAAACATTGACGAACATCTTTAATAGTACGGTTACCGTTATCTGTTAAGCAATCAATAATTACCATACAGTTACCAGGACCAAAACCTTCATAACGCGCTTCAACAAAGTCTTCTCCGCCAGCACCAGACGCTTTTTTAATGGCGTTATCGATAACGTGAGTAGGAACTTGATCTTTCTTTGCACGGTCAATTAAGCCACGTAAAGAAAGGTTACCATCGGGATCAATGCCACCAGTTTTAGCACAAACGTAAATTGCTTTACCGTACTTAGAGTAAACTTTAGTTTTGGCCCCAGCGGTTTTGGCCATAGATAATTTGCGGTTTTGGTAAGCTCTGCCCATCTCAATGTCTTCTTTTATGTTCAAAAATATAATGCGCTTGATTCTACCAGTCTCGATAGGCGCTTGACTAGTGTTCTTGCTTATAAATTATCAATAAACTTGCGGTAACTGTTCAAAATAATGTGAAAGGTTAGTTCACGTTACTAGGAAAAATTATCGCTTGTTATGGTAGTGTTTTTTAATATGTTAGTTATTGTTTTTAATCGTAATTTTAAGGTGTCACTATCAGTGATAATGATGAATACAAAATCATTCAATTTAACTACTTGAAATAACAGTTAATAGCTAAAAATCACCTATATTTAATGTACTATTAACCTATGATATAAATATCTCTACTATTTAGCCAAGGAGTTGGATTGTGACTGAGCAACGTACCGAAGAAAAATCCGAGCAATTAACTGAACAACAGATTATTAAGAAAATTAATCAACGTCAGTGTTTTATCGCTACGGTTGTTGGCGGAGCTTTTACCCTCAAAATTGAAAAATATCTGCCTGTTATGTCGGCGGCTATTCATGACGGTAGTAACTTTAGATCAGAGCTTGATGATAACTGCTTGCTAGAAAAGAACGATCGTTATTATGAAGAAGATCCCTACACCGGCAGCTTCATTGCCAAGCAAGCCATAACCTTAATTGCCCATGACTCTCGCTATGAATATGATTTAAATCGTAATACCGATGAATGTGTCTATGAAACTGCTTGGGGTAAAGAAATATGGAAAATGCCACTAAGTGAAGAGGCTATTGCTAAAAGCAAAGCTAAGCATGCGCAATTTTATCGTATTGTGGCGGCGGTAGTTGAGGCTCTAGTCGAGGATTTTGGTCAATGTGTTGTTTACGATAATCATTCGTATAATTTTAAGCGTCATGAGCGAAAAAACTTACCCGTACTTAACGTGGGCACAACGTCAGTGAAAGGGCAGCAATGGCGACCAATTATTGATAGTTGGCTTAGTGCATTACAAAACATGAGTGTGGATGGCATTGAAGTGACGGCAGCAGAGAATGATATTTTCTATGGTAAGGGACGCTTAGCAGGCTTTTGTCATAGCCGATATGATAATGTTTTAGTGCTGGCGACTGAAGCTAAAAAAGTCTTTATGGATGAACTAACGGGACAAGCTGATGCCGTTGTTTTACCTTCATTACAGCAAGTTTATAATAATACCGTTGCTGAGCATACTCAGTGGTATATCAATAACTACCATAAAAGCTAATTTCTAACTCTCTGTTATCTGTAATAAAAAAGCACTTTAAAATTAATTAAAGTGCTTTTTAGTTTCTGCAAATTACTTATTGCCTGTTAGCTAAAGCCAACCTAGCACGTCTTTCATAACCGACCAGCGTGGTTTTTTCGCTTCAGGGTTCTTACCTAAAATCCAATAGTTGTATACTTTCTCTTGTAAACCATTTTCTTTTTTGAGTTTGAGCCAAGTATTCATATATTGTACATAATCTAGCTGAGCTTTAGGGAGCATGAAAGCTACAGGTGCCCTAAGTTTCAAACCTTTAGGTATAATCGCTGAATAATTTGGGTATAACATAGCCCAAGCAGAGCCCGATTCAGTTGAGTAAATTAATGCATCTACGCCTTCATATTTACCTTTAAGAAATTGTCTAACATTATTCACTTCTGTTAACTGTGCATTTGGTAGGTATTCTTTCACCATATCTTGGTAATACTTACTGTTTCCCACCCCTAATTTTAATGTTTTCATTGCTTGAATATTGTAAAAGTCAGCAAACTGATCGCGCTTGGCATCATTCACTAATAAACCAGCAGTATGGAAAGTGTAAGCATCTGAAAAGGCCATTTCTAATGCCCGTTTTGGAGTAATTATATGGCCACCAATAAGAATATCTATACTACCATCAGCTAATAACTCCGCTTCGTCAGCACCGTCTTCAATGCGAATCATGGATAAATTGATATCAAGGTCTTTAGCAAATTGGTTCAGTAGTTCAACATCAAAGCCAACCATTTTATTATCTTTATTTCTAAAAGCATAAGGCAAGCTAGCATCATTATACCCAACACGAATACTTTTACGGGCGAGAATTACTTCAAGACGTGGTTGTTGCTGTTCAAAGTACCCTAATGGCGTCAGTTCTTTATATTGGTCGACATTAGCGCTTGTATTCATCGACTTCATTGATTCAAATGTTTGCACACCTTCATACTTGTAAGGAATTAAAGACTTTAAAGTAAAGCCAGCTGCAATCATAACAGCCAAAGTAACGGCTAAATGCACAGCAATGGCTTGCATCATTCTATGCCACCTAAGCTTTTTCAATACCGCAGAAGCGACCAACAAAGTAACGACAAAACCGTGTAGTGCGGCTAAACCCGTAGCAAAACGAGCAGTAACGACACTACCTAATAGATATAGCTGGAATTGATCAGCAGGTAAATCAAAAAAGTCGAGCAAAAATGGAATGGCAACAGCCATGCTACCAAAAGCGGTTAAGGCGCCCATAATGACAAAAGAAATATAATCATCAAAACCAAGTGGCGAGCCGACATACCAAGCGGAGAATAGAATAAATCCTAAACCAAGTAATGTACCTGTACTGGGAAAACTGTACGCAGTAGGTACAAGCACATCAACGGTAGAGTCTGTTTCTTCGCACTCCATACCATGTTTGGCTAATAATGCTTTACTGCGCTCAATGATCATCGGAAGCACCACTAACACTGTACCGGTAGCTAACGCCGTTATCACGGCTTCACCAGCAGTTGATAAAATTTCACGATAGGAAAAAGGCGTGGCCCAATGAATCAGTAATGGCAAAAATACAAAAGCCAGTAGGGCTGCTGCGGTGATGTATACCCATAAGAATACTTGTAATCGACCAAGCTCTTCTACTTCTAGCGTGCCTGCAGCAGAAGCTGAAATAGCAAAAATCCCTAGTGGCGCTAATTTAGCTACATAAGAGGCTACTTTCATTAAGCTATCACCAATATTGGTGGTTAAGGTTAATAGTGTTTCTTTATTTTTTACTTGTATTAAGGCAATACCCATCAATAATGAAAATAGCACGACTGCAGGAACAATCGTTTCTGAGAGAGAGGCAAAAATGTTACTAGGGATATAAAGTTTTACAAAGTTAAAGGCGGCGGGCTCTGCCAGCATACTGGTACTGAAGAAACCAGCTGTTTCCCAGTTAGGGTAAGCTAAGGGAAGTATTAATAAAGTCGCCATCACAGACAACCACATGATAACGATTACTTTTACTGCACGGTAGCCTATACGACTTGCCATAGTACTATCTAATCGACCTAGGCCACCAATAATAGAGACGAGTACATAAGGTAAAACGGTCATTTGAAGCAAGCGAATATAAACGTCGCCAATGACTTTAATATCTCCCGTAGGCTCTCCAACAAAAATACCTGTAGATATACCGAGTATTAAAGCAATAATTACCCGCTGAAAGGGGCTCAATTTTTTATATAGGTTTACTAATGGCATTTTCTCTCCTGAGGAATGACCTATTTACTATGATACTTTGTGTATGTGCTTATAACTTGACGTTATTATCGCCTTTATAAAAGGTTATTCAAGTAGCTAGAGAAGTTAAATAATAAGCTGATTGATCTAACTGTTAATTTTGAGGCGTGCCTACCAGAAGTTTAAGGGGGTAGGGGGAAATATAGTAGGAAATATAATGCGTATTATTTTTCTATAGAAGATTACTTATCGATGATAATATCAAATAAGGTCATAGATTCTAATAATCAGTGATGCTTACTATCTTTTGTAATTCATAAGAAATGCTCAAATGTAAGCTTAATTAGGGAAAATAAACAATATGTCAGAGAACGAGCAACAAAAAGATACCATAGTTCAAGAAGCTACAACGCCAATTGAAACCCAAGATCCGGTCCGTAAGATAACTAAATATATTTTAGTCATCTCGGCCTTAGTTTTTATTTGGTACATTGTGGCTGATAGACATGCACCTTGGTCAGATCAAGCAAGGGTACAAACTTATGTTATCCCTATTGTGCCGCAAGTATCAGGTCGGGTGACTGAGGTACTGGTAAAGCAAGATCAAATAGTCTCTCCAGGCGATATTTTATTTAAAATAGATCCCAGTGATTATGAGCTGGCTGTTGAAAATGCGGAAGCGTCTCTTGAATTGGCAGGTCAAGAAATTGGTGCAGGCATGGCATCAGTAGTTACTGCGCAGGCACAATTAGTTGTGGCAGAGACCAATGTTGAACATGTTAATGCACAAAGTGCGCGTGTTTTTGAAATGGAACAAAAAAATGTGCTTTCTCATTCTGATGGTGATAAAGCCCGTGCTGCCATTAAACAGAGTAAGGCTCAAGTGATCAGTGCTGCGGCTAACTTAGATAAAGCCAAACAGGCGCTTGGCAAAGAAGGTAATGATAACCCTAGAATTAGGGCTGCAATGGCAAAATTGAAAAAGGCACAATTGGATTTAAGTCGTACTGTCGTATTAGCACCTTCTCTAGGCGGCATCACTAATTTGCAAATTGATACTGGGTTTTATGCTAAAGCTGGCGCTGCATCCATGACCTTCATCGAAGGTAATACGGCTTGGATCCAAGTGAATTTACGTGAGAATAACTTAGCCAATTTAGCCATAGGTAACTCGGTTGAAATAGCTTTAGATGTCAACCCAGGAACTATTTATCAGGGGAAAATAAGCAGTATAGGTTTTGCCGTTGATACTTCATCTACTAGCGCTGTTGGTGGTTTAGCTACGGTAGAATCAAAAACTGGCTGGCTTAGAGATGCACAACGTTTCCCGGTAATGATTACCTTTGATGATGATAGTACTAAAGGTAAGCGCAGATTAGGGGGCCAAGCTGATGTACAGATTTATACCGGTGATAATTGGTTTGTTAACAGTCTTGGTTGGCTTTGGATCAGAGTATTAAGCATACTTTCTTATGTCTACTAAATGAAAACTGATCCAGCTAACATCGGCACTAACATCGGCACTAACATCAGTAAGAGTATTTTTACTGATGTTAGTGCTATGCGTGTATTACGTTTTGCCTTTGGTGTCACACTATCCTGCGCGCTAGCATATGGTATTAATTGGCCTTTAGCTTTTTTAATGCCCGTTTTTACAGCAATGATTTTGGCAATGCCATTACCGAAACCATCCGTTAAAGCCAGCTTAAATAACATGATGAGTACCTTAAAGGCCTTTGCTATAGGATTAGTTTTCTCTTTATTTTTTTTACAGTATCCCATCGTCTATTTAATCGCTCTCGCCTTAGTTTTATTCCATCTCTACTATTATTTAAATCGTGGTGGCTCATTTTGGTTTACCTTAATGTCGATGATCGCCATTTTAGTCTTACCTATGATTGCCAATAGTAACGAAGGTTTAGCAATAGGTTTTTCTGCCGGTTTTGTTTATTCCAGCTGGTTAACTATTGCGATGCTTTGGTTGGCACACTTTGTTTTTCCGGATCCTAATTTTACCCAATTCCCTATAAAGCCTAAATACAGTAAAGCTTATTCAAAGATGGCAGCGCTAACGGCTTTAAAAAGTACCTTGGTCGTTTTTCCTATTGCGGCTATTTTTATAAGTTATGGTTTGAGTGATTATTTATTAGTGATGGTGTTCTCGGCGCTATTTATTCTTAAACCTGATTTGGCCGAAGGAAAGCAAGCTGGACAAAACTCATTGTTGTCGACCTTGTTAGGCGGGGCATTTGCTTGTGTTTTTTATTGGCTGATTGTTGCGGTGCCACAGTTTAATTTTTATTTATTATTGCTCCTAGCGACTGCGCTATTTTTTGGCCGCCATATTTTTTCTGGGTCGCCAATGGCTAAATATTACAGCTCAGGTTTTATTGCACTGCTAGTTATTGTAAATAGTGCTATGGCAGCGGACAGCAACTTTAGTGAGATTTTAATTCAACGAGTATTACTTATATGCTCGGCCGTTTTTTATATTATGTCTGCTTTAAAAATACTTGAACGTTATTGGTTTAAGCCTAATAAGCCAGCAGTTTCAACGTGATAAAACCACGTAAAAAAAGGAGCTTGATAGCTCCTTTTTTGCTTTAAATATTATCTTTAGTGTTGCAATGCTTGCCAATCTTTATCATCAAAATAGTGAGGGTACTTCTGTAAGGCTTTTATTGTTGTAATAGCACCTGAACGAGGATTATCTGACAATTGCATTTGTTTACTCGCTTGCATAATATCAAACAGCAAAATATGCAATTGTGCATCAGCATCTGCTGGCAACATACAGTTTTCGAACAGGTAAGCTAACTGTGCATCTATCTTACCAGCGAGTGATTTATACTGTGCGTCGGTAAACTTATTTTTGTGAATCTCGTCAATATTCTCTTCCATCGAGTTTTTTATCTTACTCATGCCACTATGTAAGCTAGCATCAATCGACCATTTTTTACCTTGATCTAATTGCATTTTTTGTTGAGTGGATGCGTGCCCATGACTATGGTCATGTTCGTTAGCTATAGCCGAGTTAGTTACCGTGGCCCCTAGTAACAATAGGCACGTATAGATTAATTTAGATATATTCATATGATTTCTTTATGACAAATAATAAGTGTATAAGTTAGCTGTTTACAGATTTAATTCAAGTTGTTCTAACTTCATCCTGTTAATTTTAACCTTAAATCTGCAATAGTTTAGCGCCTTTTTCAAAGCATTCACCGACTAATAGAAAGCACTCACAATGATCAGCGATGGGAAAATAATAAAGTAGAGTCGCATTAAAAAACGTAAATTCTTATTGGCGCCTTTTAATTCCATAAAATGATCTATGACGACAAAACCTTTATAAGTTACTGTCATCGCAATTAATATACTGACCAAAGTTGTTGAAGAAAACTTTTCGCCTAAGAAGGTATTGAGTAATGTTATTACAATTAATGCAGCTAAGTAGTACTCTAGTTTTATTGAATGTTTCATTATCATTTCCTACCTAAGTACATATAATAATGGGAAAATAAGTATCCACATTAAATCTATCATGTGCCAATACACTGCCAACGCTTCTAAGCCTGAATGCTCTGTTGATGAATAAGCGCCGCGTCTTAAACGAAATATTACCCATAATATGGCGCATGAAGCCCAACCAACATGAATAAAGTGGTTGAAGGTCATATAGTAATAAACAGTAAAAAATTCATTAGTATTGGCACTAAATCCCTGTAATGTATTCCAGTGGAATTCCCAGGTTTTTATGATCAAATACAAAACACCACAACTTAGTGCAAACCATAAATACCGCTCACACTTAATTTTATTATCTACTCTTATAAAGGCCATTGCTTTGGCCATAAAATAGCTAGAAGACAATAATACAATAGTATTAGTAACACCCAATGAAGTGTGTAAGCTTTGAGGTCCTTGGGCAAATGTGTCGGGGTAATAAAATTTAGCAATAAAGTATGCAGCAAAAAAAATACCAAATTCAGTGAGCTCTGAAAGTATCCCTACCCATATAGGAATGTTACCGGGAATTCTTCCTGCATATTCTTCACTCCATGACTTTGGAAAAATACCAAGTGAATTTTTTATAGGGTGACTATTCATCATTTTTCCTGCAGTGGTATTACGGTTAGTGAGTAACCACTTAATAATTTTGATTAAGTGGTTACTCGAGTTCTACTTTCTAATTCTAGTTAAAGACCAAATGTTTCTTTAATTTTAGCTTCAAAATCTTCATCTGATAGCTCTTTTCTTAGTGGCACGAAAGAAGTCGCTTCACTGCCAACAGGTATGGCAATAGGAGAATCTTCATCTTCAATTATAGCTTTGACTGCATCTGCAATAGGTTTTGGGCTTGGACCTTCGTTAATTGCTTTAGCCACAATAGGTACAAAGTGGGCCACGAGATTTTTATAAGGTGAGCTTTCACTGGTTGTGTTGGTATTGGCAACTAAACCTTTTTTAACAAAGTTAGTGCCAAATAGGCCAGATTGAATGGAATGAACTCGGACATTATAAGGTGCCATTTCAAAGCGAATGGAGTCGACAAATCCTTCTACCGCATATTTACTGGCATTGTAATGAGAAAGCAATGGCAAACCCATTTTTCCAAGAAAGGAGCTGATATTAATAATGACTCCAGACTTAGCCTCACGCATATAAGGAAGTACTGTTCTTGTCATTTTCATTAAGCCAAAAACATTAACGTCAAACTGTTTGAAAATTTCTTCGTCTGTCGCTTCCTCAGCACTAGAAACAAGACCATAACCAGCATTATTGACTAACACATCAATTTTGCTTTCTTTAGCAATAATAGTGCTTACTGCAGCTTCCATTGAATTGGTATCTGTCACATCAAGATAAATATTGTTCACGCCAGAGATTGCTGGCGTAGCCAAGTTTTTATCTCGCGTTCCTGCATAAATGGTATAACCATTTTCATGTAAAAAACGGGCAGTCATTTCACCCATTCCAGAACTTGCTCCTGTGATTAAAACAACTTTTGTCATCATAATATCCTCGGTAGTTATTTAATTAAGTAAATTGATTATTAAGTAATACTCATTGACTGAATTTTACCTTGCCTGGTCAGTGATTATTATATGCTTTTATCACTAGCGGGATTTTTGCGTATCACTATAGGGAATTTTTTAAGTCTTTTGGATAAACACCATATGTTTTAAAAAAAATGGCGCTAAAGTGACCTTGGTGTTTGTAGCCAACCTCATTGGCTATTTCAGAGACACTCAGCAGATGTTCACGCAGCAGTAAATTCGCTTTTTCTAAGCGGATTTTTTGAATATAAACATAGATAGTCGTTTGATATATTTTTTTAAAGTATTTTTTGAGCTTAAAATCATTGGTGCCACAAAGTCTAGCTAACTCTTTAATAGAAGGGGGCGCTCGAAAGTTTTGTAAGATGATATTTTTTGCTTGAGCTGCAATGTTTATTTCTTCAACGGTATGCTCTGCAGGTACACGTAAATCAAGCAGTGAGAATCTGTGTATCATATATTCAATGGCTCTATGCTCGCTGATCATGCTGCTCATCTTTTCACTATGTTTAGCACTAACTATTTTATCGATCAGGTACAGACTTAAAGCGTCCGTTGGTGTTTCATTAATGAGTTCAAGACTGACTTCTTGCTGCAACTTTTTATATAAAAAGTTGATTGGCTCATAAGCATTATTACTCAAGTAACGTTTAATAAAAAAGTCGCTGACAAATAGGATGAATATTTCTGATTTATTTGCTCCATGAATGGTTATTTCCATATCTTGTCTTGATGTAGCAAATAAATAGGTACTATGCTCAGCTAACGAAAAGTGGCTCTTAGTTAAGTTATCTTTTATCAAACAGCTACCTTGACCAACTGAAACAATAAAGTTCATTCGGTCGATATTTTTAAGATTAAGTGTTTTGTCCTCGCTAAGCATGAGTGCGATATCAAAAAAGACTAAACCATTAGATATATCAACGCGAATAACATGTTGCTCTTGATGTTTAAAAAGCTCGGTGATTTTATAACGTCGATCGGTAATATTAAAAAAGAAGCTATCCATTAAGGTTGTAGTACTCCCTAACTCTTCGCTCAAAATCTTCATCACTAAGCTCGCGGCGCATAGCAATGAATTTACTGGCTTTATCTCCAACAGTAGAACGTGCTGGTGAAGCATCATCTTCAATTGTTTTAATGATAAGCGCTGCAGCTTCCTTCGCTTCATTGCCGCCGTTTATTTGCGCTAATATATCAGGTAGTAGATTACTAGCTAGTTCACTATAGGGGCTACTCTC